>Ga0302162_10000015_pt1 | contig 84391 bp, 167 predicted proteins | sample I_Fen_E2_2_FD_193501 | JGI IMG/M metagenome (GOLD analysis project Ga0302162, IMG submission 193501) | Peat permafrost microbial communities from Stordalen Mire near Abisko, Sweden - I_Fen_E2_2 | ecosystem: Environmental > Terrestrial > Soil > Wetlands > Permafrost | place: Sweden: Abisko...
TACTATTTTGCTATTATTATTTAAATGTTTTAATAGTAACTCAATTCCTTCTTGCATATTATCATAATTATTATAATCTTCTATAACTAACTTATCTAAATTAAATAAGTCCTTAGTTATACCTCTATTTTCTAAAACTGTTTCTATAGGTGTAAAAGTGTAGTTATTACCTATTAATTTATATTTCATATTTAATCATCCCTCATATTTAAATTTACAATTATTATATAATTGCATAAATGTCTCTTTACCTTTATCAGTAACACTTTCTTTCCCTTGCAATAAGTCTAAATCATCATATATATAATAAACATTACATAACCCTTTTTTAAATTTCTTACATTCTACAAAAATATCATCTAAAACAACATCTTTGTCAAAGGCTAGTATTATATCTTTTCCTAGTTTAAGTAATTTTGTTAACTGTACTGGGCTAATAACCTTTTTGCTTACTGCTACACAGTTATTAATATCCATATCATCACATTGCATAACTGACTTTTCTGCCTCGAATACAAACACTTCATTAGATGATATAATATCAAAATAGTTTTCATATAAACCATATAAATAGAATTCTCCGACATATGGATAATAGTAAAAATATTTTGGTATTCCTTTAATTTTATAATCATTATCCATCGTGCGTCCTTTGAACGTAAGTAATTCTCCACTGTCATTTCTAATTGGGAAAACCACTCTATTATCTAATATGTCATATGAAACACCAAATTTAGTTTGTGTAGTCTTATTAATCCCATCTTGTAAAAACAAATCACACGTTTCTCTTATAAATCTCTGAGTGAAAGTTTCATCTAATATTAATTCATCATAATCATCAAGTTTATTTATTTTATTTAAACTTCTTTTAAATTGTCTTAAAAAACTATAACTAGAACTCTTTTCACTCTTTTTAACATTGTTGCTATATTTCAATCCACATTGTTTACATACAAACTGAATAGCTTCTGGTAGACTATATTCATTTATGAATTGTATAAGAGTAAACATATCTTTATATTCGTATTTATCAAATTCACCTTTTCTTGAATATACTTCTGTTTTTAAATTATCATTTAATTTAATGCTTATAGAAGTAAAATTATCACCATCGGGCAAAGCACAAGTAATACGTTTTGAACTTTTTTTTATATGATGACAACCTATATTTTCTAATATATTTTCTATATATTGTGGATTCTCTTTTAGATATATTTTAAGTTCATCCTTATCCATATGCCTTACCTCCTTTTAATATGGTGAGTTTCCACCTTCTATATTAGAAAAGTTCTTAGCTTGAGTTATAATTGCCTTATCTCCCTCAAAAACAAAATTTAAATATTCTCCGTCCTCCATTTGACCACCATTTCTATTATAATCAATTACTAATTTACAATTGCCACTATCAACACCATCGTTAAGCATTTCTTCTTTTGTTTTATGTATCCAATATGCTATAGTTGAAGCATATCTATTTATTTTATCACTATCTGCCAATCTTTGTTCTTTTGGACTCATTTGCCCACCCGCTATTATAGGTATATCTAATGCTCCACCTACCTTATTTTTTAAGAAATTAGTCATATCTCCTAATACATTATGTTCTTTATTATCTCCTCCACCAGTATCATCTACTTTTATATAGTCATAAATTAATAAACCTAAGTTCATAGATTGTTTTAGTTGTTTCGCTGTCATATAAATTTTATCTTTAGTCCAACCAACATCGTATTTGTGAACTAATGGCTTATTTTTTAACCATTCCTTAGCTTCTTCGACCGCTTTTTCTTCTTGTAATGAGTAATTACCGTTCTTAACCTTTTTTATATCTACTCCAGATTTTAATGCTAAAAATCTTATCATCCATCTTTCATCACTCATTTCAGTATCAAATATAGCTACAGGAACTCCGTTTTCAACCTTATGTATAGCTTCATTAAGAAAGAACATTGATTTACCACTTTTTGCTCTACCACCTATTACAACTAATTCGCCATTTTCATAAGTAAAATATTCATTTAACCCTTTATATTTACTAGGTATACCTGCAAATCCTGAATCTGTTCGTCTGCTTTTTATTAATTCCCACAATTCATCTGCTTTATCTCCTATCATCTGAACATTAGTATCTACAATATAATCATCTGCAAATTTAGTTATATCAGTTTGAACTTTATAATTAATACTGTTTATATCTTCATTACTTGATAATACTCCATTCGCCATTTCTCTTAGTTTTATATATGTATCTCTTTTAAAGGCGTTAGATACTATATTGTTAGCAATAAATTCATATCCTTCGATTTCAGACCTAGCTACTAATCTCAAATCATCTAGCCATCCACATATATCTTTTGAAATATCATCAAATTCATTAATTATATTTTTAAAGCCTTTATTACCCTCAACTTCAGTCATTATTAAAAAGTTATCTATTTCTGTAATACCTTTTTCCATTAAATTATTAACTATGTGATATATACATGCTAGTTCTCTATTATAAAACTGATTTGGTTTCAGATACTCTGTCTTGTAAATAAACTCTGGATGTACTAATATAGTTCCTATTACTCCTGTTTCTGAAATGTCATCTTTAGGCAATTCTATATTATGTAATTTTTCGAACTTTTTAATGTCATTAGCTTTCATGATTTCACCACCTATAATATGTCTGTTATTTTTTTATTTGTAGGAGTATAGGTAAATACAATACTATCATCACTAGTATTTAATTTGTTTATATTAATGGTTTTGTTATATTCATCTCTAATGGTAATTTTCTTAAATTCATTCTTCAACTTATAGTCATTGGAATAATTAATTAATCCAAAAGGATTATTTATAGGTTTATTATTTTTATGTATAAATTCTAATACAAATAAAATATAATCTGCCGAATTATTCTTTTCATGAATTAATTGTTTAATAACTTTTCTTAGAATTTGTAATGTGCAAGTTGGCATATTGCTTAAATAATATTCTTCTATTTGTTGTTTTAATTCTTTCTCGTGATAACAGTCTTTATGAAAATACGAATTACCACTTTTAACTGCTTCTTCTCTTTCTACCTCGCCTCCGTGGCTACAATAGGAGTATTTGCATTTCATTTATATTCACCTACCTTTTAAATTAGCCCACATCTAAACAGACATGGGCTATGTTTTATTATGCTAATTCTTCAAATGCTGATACTACTTTTTCTGCAATTGTTTTATCTGTAATATCATTAGGGTTTGGACTATCATTTAAATCTTTTAAAGTTTGAATAACTTCTGCTCTCTTACCATTATCAGATAACTCTTTGCACTTAAGTAAAATATCAGCCTTTAATTCATCTAAAGATAGTTTATTTTGTTGTTTTTTAGCTTTCTTCTCATTTTCCTGTACTATCTTCTTAGCTTCTTCTTCTTGATTTAATGCAATTTTTGTTTTTGCTTCTTCTTTAGCTTTTTCTAATTCATTTCGTTTAGATTTTACGTCTCCACCAGTAGACCATTTATAAATTGTATCTCCATCTTTTTCTGTTAATACATCATTTCTATTTTCAAAGCAATGTGTATTATCTTTTACTGATGTAAAAAAGTGAGTATCTTGTTCTACAGTTACAGCGACAGTAAATAAGAATTCTAAATCGTCTCTTTGTTGATATCCAATACCAACTTTTCTAGGTACTTGCTTTCCGTTTTGTTCTTCCAATACATATTTATCTTTTCCTCTTACTGTTGCTACAATAAATGCTTCTGAATCTAATATCTTATCTACAAATTTTTCATGTCTAGGTGTTAACTTAGACCAGTTAGTATATGAATTTCCACTCATTTTACTATGTATTTCTAACATTCCACCTTTTCCAGCCCATTCATTACTTATTTGATCAATTACAATTACTTTATACCCAGCATCTATTGCTTCATCAATCGCATCAACATAACTTTCAGGTGTAAAAGGTGCTTTTAGTTGCATTAAATCATAATCAAATTCATCTGCATAATATTTATCTCTCGAACCTTCTGTTCCTATGTAAGCAATTCTTTCTTCATTACCTGTATCTTTACTTAATGCTTCAGTTAAACCTTTAGCGACTCTTAATGCTCCAAAACTTTTCCCTCCACCAGAAGGTGCTATTGTTAATACCTTTGCCCATATATTCTCTCTAACTGCTTTTTGAAATCCCATGTTTATAATCTCCTTCTTATTTTAAATTTATTTATTATTTTTATCTATTAGCCCTAAAATCAAGGGCTTCTTCTTTTGTTGTTATTTCTTTTAATTTATTAAAATGGTAAATCATCATCTGTTACAGTTGTAGTATCGCCACTTGGTTTACTTGAACCATTTGATTTATTTACTTGCTTAGATTCAACAAGTTCTAATGCTTCTCTAATTTCATCTCTTGTATATTTTCCCTTTTCATTTTTTTCAGTATCAATATCTATAACTGATAATACCAATTCTCTTTCTTTAATCTTTTTATAAGTTTTAGTATTATTTCCACCAATAGTTTTTCCTTTTAATGTTTTTCTTTCTTTTGTTGGTTCACCAGTTTCTACTTCTCCTTCTTCGTAGATTGGTCTATTATCTACTTTAATTGTTGCATGAAGTAAATCACCAACTTTTGCATTTTCTTCTATATACTCCTTAACTACTTCATCCTCTAACGATAATTCTAATTCAATCATTTCGCCTTTATATGTAGTTACACCAGCTTTAACCAAACCATTACTTGGTTTTTCAGTTATTATAATTGATTGATTTAACTCATTTACTTCTTCAAAATCATCTGCATGAAAATCAATTACATCGCTTTTCTTATACATTTGGCTTACTATCCATGTTAATTTTTTATGATATGTATCAATATCAGCTCTGATATTTAGGTATACACTATCTCCATCTTTAAAGTTTGCTTTAACAAAATCAATTGCTTCTTGTTCATTTAATTCTGTTACTTCATCATCTTGATTAGCTTTTAACTTAACATTAAGTTTTGAATTACTCCAGTCTCCTACTTGTACATAATTAGTGTTAGTTGCACTACTTTGTAATCCAAATGAAAGATTTCTTTTTACTGAGTTAGTGAAAGGTTCTTTGTTATTTAATCCCCAAATTTTTCCTTCTAATCTTAAATATCCTTTAGTTCCTTGTATCATAATAATTCTCCTTCTAGTGCAGGTCACCACCCATTAATTTTTTATATAAATTTAAATTTAAAGCCTTTATAATTATCCTTTTTACCATTACATATATAAGAAATATATTTTCTACTAATATTTATTCCAAATATCTCTAATGATTTTCTTGACGCATCCGAAGCACTTTCAAATATTTGATTATTGTTTAAACATAACACTTTCTTTTTAATTTTATCAGTTGCTTTTAATATATTTATATTTCCATTCATTTTTTGTACATTTTTAGCGTTATAGTCACACCAATTTAACTCTACCCCTCTATTTAAATATTTTTGGATTGTTGATTTACTTAGTTTCATCATCATTGCAATTTTAACACTACTATGAACCCCATTATTCCATGAATCACATGCCTCTTTAACTCTAGTTGATAAAGAAAATATATAACATTCCTCCCAATCAACATTACTTGTATCTATAAGGCTATTAAACTGTTTATGGTTTAATATAGAATTTTTTATAAAATCTAAATCACTTTGCCTACAATCAATTATTATATAATTTTGTACTCCATTATCTTTAGCTAACTCATCTTTAAATTTGTCATTTTCTACTTCTTCTTTTAAAGAACGACCTCTAGCTGATTCTTCGTAATGTTGCTTCCCATGTGCTTCAATCACACAATTTAATGAAGGTATATAAAAGTCATATTCTTTTTTAAAAGGTTTTAACCAATCAAAGTCTCTTTTATGATATTCAAAGTTAATATTTAATTGAGTTAGTATTGAAAATATCATTTTTTCACCATAACTTATTCTATCATCGCAAATACATGCTAAACTTTTATATCTAAAGTATAAATCTATCTGTCTTAATTTTTCGTTGCCACAGTTAGGACACACCATTAATACTTTATCTGTACTACCACGACAATGTGTATAACAATCTTCAATATTTTTAAATAATTTAATACTATTTGGATCAGTCGTTGAAATATCATTTACGCCTTTTAAAATTTTTTGATTTACACAAACATTACAACTCATACCATTTTTTAAATTGTATTCAGTCATTTTATCAATATTATCATCTATTAAACATTGATAATCGTAATACAGTGTATTGTTGTATTTATATCTTTTTAATATAACTTTTTCATTTATTATATTGCCAACATTATATAAGAATTCACCTCGATTCTTTTTAGTTTGTTCCATAATATTTCTCTCCTTCTGACTTTGGCTCGTCACCCATTAAATTTTGTTATTTTTTAATTTATTTATAATACGCATTTCAACTTCTCGAGTTAAACTTAATGCAATTTTATACTATTTTCATTAATTTATTAACTTACTTTAAAATTATTCTTTTATTGGCTTGTCTTTATCATCTGAATACTTACTTGACATTGATATAAAACTAGGAATTAACATTGCCCAAACAGGACTTGCTGATTTAGTTATATAAACTGCGATTGATACTGTTATTCCAGTTGCTATCCAAGCACAACCATATGCTATATATGACCATTTATTCATCACATCCACTTCCTTCTATTAATTTATTTACCCATTGCCACTTTAACTAATTTCCAAAACTTATCATTTTGATTATAGTCTGCATTTGCTAATTTAACTAATTCTTCTTTTGTATAAACTATTGCTTCCCAATCTGTATCATCAAAGTCATAACAACTACAATGTCCTCCTTCTAGTAATACATATTCTCCATAATTTAAACCTTCAAGTTCTTCTAATAATATTCTTCTGCTCATTTCATAATCTGGTTCAGTTGTATCTGCAACTACAATATTGTAAGGTTGTAGTTCTAGTTTATTGAGTCTTCCTTCTTGATATTTTTTCATTTTAATCTCTCCTTTAATATGTATTTTTAATTTATTAGCATTTAATATGCTTTATTGGATAGGCTGAACATTGTCAGCTCTACTTTCTAAAAGATTTATAACTTTGGGACTTTTCGAGTAGGTTATCTATCCAATAAAACATATTCTGTTAATTTGTTTCTTACCACTATTTAACTATATCACATATATTTTCATTTGTAAATGATTATTTCTATTAATTTATTAAGTTATTATAAAACATACTTTTTAACAGGTTTTTTGACTTTTACACCCTAGTGTTTAAGCCATTCTTGAAACCTACTTTTTATGTATTGGTGGTAAGTTTTTCATTTCTTACCACCTTTAAATCTAGTTTAACATATTTACTAACTATCTGTCAACATAATTCTGTTAATTTATTGGTGTATTTTGTTTAATTGAAGTTTTTCTTTTAACATAAATATATCTTCTTCAAATTCTCTTAGTTTATGTGTAGTAAATTTAACTGTGTCAATTAAATCATTATTTTCATCTTTTAATTTTACAATAGAAACTAATTCTGCTATATCAAAGCAATTTTGTTTTACTACTCTTTTTATTTCTTCAATATTTGATAACATTTCTTCATGTTCTATGACTTTATTATTCCTCTTTAAATTAATTACATCTATCCAATTTTTAGATGTTACTACTTCAAGTCTAGTTATATTTCTTTCAATATCATCAAATTGTCCATGTATGACATTAATTTTGTCATCTAACTTATTTATATCTGCTCTAATCTCATTTTGACCTTCTTTAAGTTCCATTAATATCTCTAAAATTTTATCATCCATATCAAATATCCATCCTTTACTTTATATTCTACATACAATAATCTAAGAACATTTTATATATTCATTTCCTTTAAGTTCATATTCATGTTTCACCACCTTAAAATATGAACAATATTTATGCTTATATTTTTCTTTTAATTCAATTATATCACAATGTTCCTTTAATTGATTATATGTAGGATACCCTTCACTGAAAGTATTATTTCTTTTATCATGCAATATATATTCTGTTTTATTACTTGGTTTATTTAATTTTTCTAATATTTCATTCAATGAATATTTGTTTTTATCTTCACATTCTAAATGAATTATTTGCATATGAAAAGCCATTCTATCCATTGGACTTAATGACAAATACCATTCGGCAGTTAATAAATCATTATCTAGTTTATACTTTAATTCTTCTAATTCGCCATCCATTATAATTCTACCTTTTTATAGAATATTTTGTATAATTCTGCAAGTGCTTTTTGTCTATTTTCTTCTAATTGTTCTGGACTAACTTCCTTTTGAACATTAATAATTTTATATCCATTTTTAATTTCTACAGTTACTTTTTCCATAATTATCACCTATTCCTCACTATGATTTTTATTATATAAATATATTATACCATCTGCTAAAGCTTTTATAGCTCCTGGTGATGGTTTATTACAAGTGACCGTTATAGTTACTTCTCTACCCCTGATTATCTCTTTATAGACTTTTTTGGTTCTTTCGCTGTTATTAGCAACCTTTAATTCTTCTAAATTAACTGGTTTTACTTCTTTTTCATTTAATGATTGACATACAACATTTATATCTAATGGAATATTTCTTTTTCTATCTCTATAATTCTTTGAAATAAATCTAGCTATATATTCTATTTTAATATCAACATTTTTATATTCATTATTATCTTTTACAAAATCATCATATAAATATTTTATCATTGCATATTCTTTTTGTATTTTTGATAAATTTAATGCTAAAAATTTACTGCTATAATTACTATATTTTTCAGATGATTTTTTATTACTTTTAACCAACAATGGAATTAATTTATCTATTATTATATTAATATAATCACTTATATTTTTATAATTTGTCAAAGTATCTTTTAATAATGTTGTTTTGAAATCTTTCTCCCAATCATTACATAATTTAACCAACTTAAATATCTCAAACATTTCATAGCCTTCAGTTGGAATATGAACAAATTTCAAAGGTTCGTATTTCCCAAATTCTGATTTTAAAAAAGTAGGTTTGATATTATATTTATCTAATTCTAACCCTAATCCTTCTATTGTTGCATTTCTATTTCCATACATATATTTTCTAATTATAGTATCAGTTCTTTTTATTTGTGCCATATTAATTACCTTCTTTTCTTAATTTATTCGTTAAACTAATATTATCACATACTACCATATAATGCAATACTATTTTATATTAATTTATTTAAATTATATATGTATTAATACGCTTGTGCTAATTCTTGGCTATGTATTGATAATTTTAATTTATTTTTTTGTTCAATCCATTTTTGATACTCTTCTTTAGTAGTATTTTCAAATATGTATCCTTTATATTCATTTTGAGTTCCTAAACAAACTTTTCTTATATCAGATTTGCATAATTTAATTTTAAATAATTGTTCTGATTGTTCACTACATTCATTCGAATTAAAAAACATCATTATAAGTTTCATATTTATATCAAACATTTTTATTGGAATTGAGCGATTTGTTTTTCCGTTTTGTTTTCCAATTTTATTTAATTCTTCTTTGGCATTATAATAGCACCAGTCCAAATCATTACCTTTCTTTAACCATTCACAAATAGTTTTACAATGTATATTCATAATTTTTGCAATATCACCAGTAGTGAATGTAGGATTATTTCCTTTTAAAAGACAAGCTTCTTTAACTCTGTTACTTAATGCAAACGCTTCACATTTTAGCCAATCTATATTGGATATATCAAATAATTTGCTTAAATCAGAATCTAATATATTTTGTTTTATATCTCCTTCATCAGATATCCTTACAACCTTATATCCGTATTCACTAGCTAATCTATCTTTTTCATCATCTAAGAATTTAGATTCTTCTTTGGTTTGTCCTGACATATTATTGTCTTTTCTATGAAATCCACCATCCATTTCTATAATTAAATTTATATTTTCTAAAACAAAATCATATTCTCCACTTACTTCTTTTTGTTTATATGTATTATAAAACTTACACCAATCAAATGTTTGGTTATCTATGAATTTTTGATTCAATTGGGTTAAAAGTTTATAGATATATTTATGACCATAACTATATCCGTCTCCACAAGAACATCCTATTGAATGATTATTATAAATAGTATCTATAGACATATTTTTAACCTTAACTCTTCCACAATCAGGACAAGTAACTTGTACTTTCTCATTACTACCGTGTTTATGTATCTTAGCACATTCCTCACCTATATATGAAATAATCCATTTATCAGTATAATATATTGAATTTATATCTTTGACTACTATTCTATTACCTCCACAACATGAACAATTTGTACCTTTTATCAAATCGCTCTCTAAAATCCATAATTCATCTTTATGTATTTTTTCTTTTATACTCCAATTTTCTCCACATTCGAATCTACATTTATAACATTTATATTTATAATATTTTCTCCAATGTCCATTTTTATCTTTAAATTTTGCTCTTGTTGTAATTACAATATCTCTTTTATCATCTTGAAATCTTGTTCCTATTTCTATTTTAAATTCCGATGTGTATATTTCTAATATTCTACCTAACTGACATTTTTTAATTTTATCAATTCCTATATAAAAATATTTATTATTATATTCTATCTTTAATTCACTTTTTGAAGAAATATAGTCAATTATTTTAATTATACCCTTAATATTATTATATACAAATCTTATTTTATAACCAATAGATTTTAGCCAATTAATAGTTCCATCTCTCCCTCCTCCTTTTCCTTTATGTTTTTCCCATTTAGGCAAATCATCTAAAAACACTTTCCTCATATATTCCACTTTCTTTCTTATATTAATTTGTTCACAATCTATATCAATTTAATTTATTTTCAAATTTAAGGGAAGCCGAAACTCCCCATGGTCATATTAAGCATTCATATTAAAGAACGCATACATTAAACACTCATATTCATAGTTCTCACTATTAATTTTATTATCTCTTATATAATCTACTACCACTTCATTACCTTTTTTAAAGAATCTGTCATATATTTCTATACCTTGTCCAACTAACCAGCTTGCAAAATCTAAATATACTGCATCTTTTGACTCTTGAATAAATCCACCATTTACTTTAAATAGTTCTTTAAATTCTTTACTACCAATATACTCATTAACTACACAATTAAATTCTTGTAATAACATTTCAATATCATCTATTGAATAATTTTTCTTTAAGATAGTATGTAGATTATCGAATTGCTTTTGTGAATTAAAATTAGTACCTTTTTTTGATTCTTCTATGACCCTCCATAATTCTTTCCTAAAACATTTATCTAATGTCATAATCATTCTCCTTTATATTTCTATATTTTTAGCTACTATAATTCTAGTAATAAACCCTTTTAATTTATTTTTTGTATCATTTATTATATTTTCATAACCACTGTTTCTTATGTGTCTAAAATCGTAATTTGATTCATTGTTGTTATTTTTTAAAATAATTTTTAATTCTAAATATCCTTCGTTATCATAGCTTATTTCGACTGGTTTATGATAATCTTTAAATAGATATTCTATGTTATCAAGATTATCTAGTATAACCGAATTATATTCTTCTACTGCTTTATTTATTATTTGTTTCTCTTTTAATATTTCACTTTTAAAATCAATTTTATTAATATTATGTTGAATATCTTCATTATTTATGTTGCAAGATTCTTCTATGAATTTCCCTGCTCTTAATCCTCTTATTGGTTTATCTTCTACATTCTTAAATTCATCTAATGATTTCCATTCTTTTTCTAGAATATTATAGTCATTACAGACATCAATATCTTTCATAAAAGCCAATGGTGAAAGTTCATTTTTTAATCCTTCTATTCTTTCTCTTGTAAACAATCCACGTTCTAAATGTACTAATCCTACTGCATAATAACTTATATCTCCTCTATTATTAAATAGATTCATTATAGGATAATTGATAGTAAATACAGATATATACTTTTTAGCCTTAATGTCTAATTGTGGTAATCCATTATCAAACAATGCCATATCTATTTCTACATCTTCGTCTGTTACAAAATTCTTATTGTACACTGTTACTGTTTCACCAGTTATGAACTTTATAAATAATTCATCTGGACTAAAATTGTAATCTTTAATAGTTCTCCATATAGTTTCATCTGAATGGAATATTTCTTCAAAATTTTCTTTTAGAACATTTAATTGTTTTGCATAATCACTTATGTATAAAACTGTTTTAGGCTTTTCATATATTACTTTATTAGCTAATATAAAAGTTTTACTACCTCCACGACTTGTATTAACCATAATAATTTTTGATTTATCCTTTATGATGTCAGCTTGCCATTCTTTTAATACTAATTCTTTTTTCATGTTATTATCTCTCCTTTTTATTTGTTCTATTAATTTATTTTATAATTTGTAACCTAATTTATATAATGTATAAAAAACACATATAATCCAATACTTATCTATATCTTTATCTTTCATATCAAATCTACTAGAACTACCCTCAGTATTTGTCTTTATTACTAGGTTGTCCAATTGCTTCTTTAATCTAATAAACCCAGTATGATATTCATTTCCTCCTATATTTACATCTGATAGATTATATATTTTATTTTTATCATTGAATAATTCTAAATTATATATATTACATTTGTTTAAATCTTTTAAATCCAATTCTATAATATCTTCAAATCCTTCAGCTTTTATAAAATCTATTAAATTTTGTCCAAATACAACATTAGGAATTATTATCTTTCCATTTTTGTATGGTTTAATTTCATTTATTAGCTTTTTTGCAATTTTAGTGAAATCTCTTTCATAAAAATCAATAAATTTGTCTATCTTTAATTTATTTTCATATTGATGAAATAATATAGCCTTATTCTCGCCTTGTCTATCTAAATCTATAGTAAGATAATATTTACTATTTTCTAAGTCCTCATAGTCAGCAAATTGAAGTTTATCTAAAATACCTCTAGCAGTATCTACTACATTATGATTAACTTTGGCTAATTGTAATTCATTATCTCTAAGACAACTATCTACTTGATTCTCAAAACTATGTAGTGTTCTTTCAATATCACATCTTATAACATTTCTTTCTTTTTGAGTTAAATAGATATTATTTTCATTAGTTTTATCAAATTTACTCAAAACTTCTTTCACTTGTATCTTGTCTATGTCACAAACTTCATCAATAATATTTGCTTTGGCTCTTAGTCCTCTTGTTACTTTAATGAATTGCATAGGTAAGAATAGATAATCATTTAATTCAACTAGTTCTTCATTAGCAAAATCTACTGTTACATGTTTTGCTAGTTCACCCTTAATTCTATTTTTAAATCCTGTTATGATAGCGAATTCATCTTGACAGCTTCTTAGCATTTTAATATCTTCATCTTCAGCTCCATCAACATTTAGTATGTATTTAAATTGAACTCTATCACCTACCTTTAATCCATTTGTATATCCTGACAACCACAATTTTCCTAATTCGTCACTATTTTTAGGAAAGTCTTTTTCAGAGTGATAGAGATTTCTGTTTTTTACAATATCATTTACTACACTTATTATTGTATTTAATTGTGCATTATCATTTAGTTTACATTGATGTTTTAGTCTGTTTTTAATTAATTCCTCTGACCATTTTGTTAATTTAAATTCTTCACACATTTTACATTTCTCCTTCATTATTTTCTTCCATTTCAATAAAAATACTAGCGTTCCAATCTATAGGCTTAAAATCATTATGCAATTCTTTAACCTTTCTTAATATTACATTAGTTGTGATATACTGCATTTCATTTTCTTCAATAGATTCAATCGCTTCCTTAACAATAGCCTTCCATTCATCAAAGGAATACTCTTTTTCTGATTTAAGTCCATCTCTTTGAATATCTTTTCTAGCCTCTTGACCTGTTATTCTAAAATCCAAACTATAATTATACATTTTTATTTCTCCTTTTCTATTAATTTGTTTAATTGGTTGGTATATGATTAGTTTACTACCATAATTTATATATGTCAACACTTATTTATATTAATTTATCAACTTCCAATAAAAGACATCTTTTATGTGGTTATGTATAGGTTACAACCTAGTTATAGCCTTATTATTACTTTTCATTTTTAAGCTTTAGCAGATGTTCCAAACACTCTTGTTCAGTAATTAATTTAATATCATCAACTTCTTCAGGTAAATAAGGTGAACATTGAAAATTTTCAATCTCGTACAATACATTATCTATTATCATAGGTAATACCCACTTATTAATATATTCCTGTTCATCTGCATCATCTTCTAGTAATCCTTCAATATATTCTTTTGCAAACTCTTCAACTGGTTTATCAACTTCTGTAATTTTGTATAATTCACAAGGAGACTCTAAGAACCAATCTCTACCCTCATAATCATGCCTAGAAAACCAAGTTGCTTCAGTTTTATCATTATAGGTTACTAAAGCATATGTACCAATTTCTAAATTACTATCTATCAAAAACGTTTCTACATTAATCACAATTTTTACCTCCATTAATAAAATCATTTAACTTATTTTTTAATTCATTGTACTTAGTACAATCGTTAGAATTATAAAACACATAAATATCTATTAGTTCAAGAAACAATTCATTATGTTTTTGTTTTACTTCTCTATCACGAACACCTTCTTCACATTTTGAACAGTCATCATTACATTCACTACAATCAGGAGCATCTTGCCAATAACCTAACCTTGGTAAATACCACAATAATAATTCTCTAAATGAAATATTTTTACATTCATCTCTACTATAGAATTCAACCTTACCATTTTCTAAAGTATCTTCATCAAGAAAATTACACTGTTTCCAATACACATCACAATCTAAATAACTAACAATTTCTTTTAATCTTTCTTTCATTAACTTTTCCTCCTTTAATATTTCAATAAAATACATATATTAAAAGTCAAACATTTATAATGTTACTTTGTCTAACATATTAATTTCAATGATTTCATAATCTCTGTAGCCATAATTATTTAATATATACTCTCTAATTGCATCATCATCATCTGCTCCGTTAGGTCTGTCTTTTTGTTCTACTTTAATTCTTATAGTATCTACATCTTCATTTTCATTAAATACTATACAATAATCACGATATACTTTATTTTCGTATGTATTATCACTCATAATTTCCTTAATCAATAAATCCAATTTTTCTTCATCGTCAGTGTTTAATTTATATTTTTGAGTTATATCGTCTAGACTCTTTTGACATTCTTGTTTTATATGTTCAAATAACTCATCTATATTATCAAATTCCATAACATTACACCTCACAATTTAATAAATTAATAATTTCTAATACTTTAGTTCTTGCAGACTTTTCGGTTAGTTTAATATGAAAATCATATTCTCTATCTTCTAAAACACACAAAGCTTCAATCCAACCTAGTCCACCACGTTCTGTTAACCTTTTTAATGTTTGACTATGATTTCTAATTGCTTGTTTTTCATGTAGTTTTATTATATCTAATGGTATATACTCTTTCGGTTTTGAACCGAGTATTGGAAATTTATTATCCATCTTACTTCACCCTTTCTAATATATCTCGTGTACAAGGTATTTAAAGCCACTTGTCATGGCAGTTTATACATAGACTACATATAAACAATGTAGTCTATAACTTTTCATATAATTTCCCTCTAAGAACTTCTAATTGTTCTTTGAGCTTTCTATTTTCTTCTTGCAATTCTTTAATCTTTTTATCCTTAGCCATTATAATAATATTTTTCGATTTATCAGTTTTATCATATTTAAGTCTTTGCTTTATAACTTTTTCAGTTTGTTTATCTCTAAGTTCTTCAATTCTTTTCTTAATTTCAGCATTATTGTACATAAAAGTTTTAGATACACCACTTAGATTACAAACACTATTAAAGTTAATTTTCTGTTCGCCAAGCGACAGCTCTCGGATGGCTTTATCTACTTTTTCTAATGTTATTTTACTTTTATTTTTAGCATACTCATTTAAACCTTTTGTGCTTCCAACCATCTTAAGATTCCTCCCTTGACTTACCATTCTTGTGAACTAATTTATATTGTCTAACTTTTTCTAATGTCTTTTCTAACATATCTAAATATTGTTGATTCTTTTCAGCCCAAAGTTCTCTACCAAACTTATTACTAGTTTCTATTTGGGTTTTAACCTTGTCTATTTCTTCTTCATATTCGGGAATATTTTCAGTTGTAGTACAGAAACTTGCACAAGTTAAGCAATGATTCATTTGTTGCTTACAAGGTAATTTGGAAGGCTTAAAACATACTCCAAAAGGAACTCTAACTGCATCTAAATTCTTTTTAACATATTCATATCTAATCAAATTCTCGCCAGTATCAGAAGTTAAATCTATCTTTTCAAGGTCGTTAGTTTTGGTATCAACTTTGAAAAGTTCTAAGTCCTCAGTATCCTTCCATTTTTCGTAAAGAATATTTTCACTAACAGTCGCATAATGAACTGTCATTTGAAGGCTTCTATGACCTAAAATTTGTTGTATAATACTAATCCCAATACCTTGTTCAACATATTCTTTAGCTCTTGTATGACGTAATGAATGAAGTTTAAAATGATATAACTCTCCATTAGCATTTCTAATATCTTTTTGTTCAATTAGTCTTTTAATACAATCTACAAAAGTTCTTTTATTTATTGGAGTTCCTCTTAATTTTCCTTCATAAATATTAAATAAATACTTATTAGGATTATTTACTTCTGTACTTAATTCCTTAGCTTTATCAATAGACCTTTGAACCATTTCAGCAATTTTGTCTCTTATTGGAATTTTAAGTTGTGCTATTCCTGTCTTAGTTATTTCACCACTTATTTTTATAAATACATGATTAGTTTCAACTTCTTCTGTATGATATTCAGCTATATATTCCATAAACATATCAGCCAAATTTTGATATATATCAATTCTTCTTGGACTTGATACTGTTTTTATTTCAGCATTATTCTCAAGCTCACCACGGTCTTTAAGGTCAATTATCATATTACTAATATCAAAGTCTTCAATCCATAATGACAAGGCTTCGCCGATGCGTATGCCAGTTTCATAAAGCAAGTTTAATAAAAATTTATCTCTAAAATTATTACAAGTGTTTATGAGTATTGTTATTTCTTCCTTAGTTAATGTTTTAGGTTTAGACTTTGGAACTTTAAGCCTTAATATATTGCTTGTAACTTTCTTTTGTTCATGAGCAATTCCATATAAGAATCCTTTAAAATTTCTACTTGGAGTAGATACAAACTTTTTAAGTCTCTCTGAAATATTATTGCTATATTCCTCATGTCTTAAAATATAATCATAGAAAGCTAAAACTGTATTTACCACGATATTTATGGTTCTTGGACTTCTTGCTGAATCTACTTTATTAGTTGGTATTACCTTTAAACTCTTATAAGGATTTTGTAACCAATTAACAAACAAAGCTAAATCATCAATAGTTACCTTTTGAAAGTCTAAATCTCTTTGTTCTAAATACTCAAAGTATAACTTCAAATGTTGACAATACATTCTCAAAGTATTTCTTGCGAAATTAGTATTATCTTTAAATCTTATAAACTTCAATATTGATTCTATGGGTAGCCCATCATCGTCTGCTACAAAATATCTCTCTTTATCATCTTCTGTTCTTACCTTTACTACTTCCATATTTCCATATACACTCCTATACTTCGATTAATATCTACATATAGTTTGCTATAATTACTATAAAATATACAACAATATATCAAGTTATTATAGTTTTATTCTTATAGTAAAGTGTTATATAAAATACTATAAATACTACTTAGTTATCTACACTATATTCTCTAATTTTAATTATTCCATAATTCATATGGAATAGAGTCATCAATATCTATAAAAGCTATTTCTTTTTCTTCTTCATCTATAAACACTGCATATTTATCTACAAGCTTAGTGGACATACCATGTTCTTTATTCCATTCTATTTCTGCTACTTGATTATATGGTTTAATAGTATCTTCATCAATAATAACTTTACTAAATCCTAAATCAGTTGCTCCTCCACAAATACCTCTACTACCATATGTATTTTTAATCAAATAGTAAGTCCATTGATCTTCCATTGTATACCAAGGTTTTTCAACTGCAACATATCCTATTTCTAATTCACCAGTTTCTATATTTCTAGCTATATATTGAAAATCTTGTTGTTTATTTTCTTTGTCAAATATTAATACATTCATTTTTATTTTTCTCCTCTATCATTTTATATAATTTATCAATTTCCAAATAAAATACATTTTTTAATTGGAAATTCAATTGCTACAACCCAGTCATAGACTCATTCTTGTTTTTACTAAAATTTATATTGTTTCAATATATCTACTATAGCATCAGCAGTCCAACCATTGCCAATAGCTTTTATTCTAGCTTTATCACTTAATCCATATGTATATCCATCTGGTAATGTCTGAAGTCGTTCTAACTCGGTAATAGTAAACTTTCTGACTATGCCATCATAATAAACACATATATCACAACTACAATCTAAGGTGTTTGATTTGTCTTTTATAACTCGTCCACGTCTTGTCTTACTTGTTGGGAACTGAAGATTAACTCCATCTCCATTCTCTGCCACAATATACCCTTGCTTAGTAGCTTGCCTTATTCTTACCTCACCATTAACAACATCTATTAAATTATAGCATTTCTCACTTATGTTAGGATCTATTAATAATCCTTTATATTTTATGTAATTGCTTGTATCAACTTTTTCTAATATGTCTAATAATTTAATTCGTTTATCTTTTGGCGGTTCTATATATGTACTTGTCCAATATAAACGTGGTCGGTTTTGTGCTGAAATAAGTTTACTATTAATCAATGTATATTCACATTTTAAATAATCACTTATAACGTCCCTCCATTCTTTTTTCATTTCAACATTTTCAAGTAGAAATTGCACATTAGGATTATTATATTTTCTAATTAAATCTAAAACTCTTACATAATCAAAAAATAATTTACTTCTAATATCTTCAAAATTTAAACATAACCCATTTTTTGAAAACCCCTGACAAGGTGAACCTCCAATAAGTAAATCAATCTTGGGTAAACTTTGTATTAATTCTTTATCTATTTTAGTTATATCACCTAATCTAATTATATCGTCAAAGTTATTTTTACTAATATGTATTGCATTTTCATCAATCTCACTTGCATAATACTTATCCACATCAATTCCTGCTCTTTGGCATACTAATCTTCCTGTACTGTGTCCATCGAATAAACTTACTATATTTATTTCCATATATTTTCTCCTTAGTTGAAATTATTTTCTATGTATTCTTTTAATTTATCTGCAATTGCTTGTACTACGTTTAAACTCATAGCATTACCCATCATTCTATATGCTTGTGTGTCACTAATAACTATTCTATATGTATCAGGTAATCCTTGAAGTTTTAAGCATTCTATAGGAGTTAACCTTCTAACATTAGTTTTGTTTACTGGTTTGTATTCTGTAGATATGTAATTATCAGTATCAGCTCTATGCATCTTGTGCATTGTTGAAGTCAACGTTCTAGCTATAGGTAAATTAATCTCCATCTTGCCACTAATCCAACCTTTTGTTCCGGGACTCATTATACAATCATACATTTTTTGAGTTAAATAATATTTATCATCAACACTAGGTTCTAATAAATCTTGCATTGTTAATTTTAGTTCTACTGGCTTTGGAAATTCAAAATTAAATTCACCTAAGTCTTTTCTTTGACCTATTATATACCATCTTCTTCTTGAATGTGGAATTCCAAATTCTGATGTATTTATTAATTGATATTTTATATTATAATTTTCTTGCATCATTTCTATAACTACCTTAAAATCTTCTCCATTATTACTACTAGATAAATTTCTAACATTTTCAAATATGAACCAGCTAGGTAATTTTTCATTTAATATTCTCATGTAATCAAAGAACAAGCAACTTTCTTCACCTTTTAAACCCTTAACTTTGTTATCTTCCGACCATGTTTTAGACATCATAGAAACTTGAGTACAAGGTGATCCACCAATTAAAATATCAAAATTTGGCAATTCTTTTTCGTTAATTTTTGTAATATCTCCATAATTAATTCTATTAGGGAAATTAGCTTTATAGTTTTTAATTGCAAACTTATCAAATTCAGAATATCCTATATTTTCACAACCTATATTATCTAACGCAATACCTCCAATTCCTGTTCCTGCAAATAATTCAAAATACTTTTTCTTTTCCATTCTTTTAACTTCCTTTCTTTTTATGTATTTAATTTATTTTTAATTCTTTAATAATATGTACAATTGTATCAATATTCCATCCGTTCCCTATGGCTTTATATCTATTACCACATGAAACCCCTTTTACATTTGTGTAATTGTCTGGTAATCCTTGTAGCCTTTCACACTCAATTTCTGTGAATCTTCTTAATCCGTAATCATCTTTAATTATATTTGGTGCTGATCTATCTCTTCTAAAGCAATGAGGAACTACAGTATTTGATTTACCATACTTTATACTCTTATTGTAGAAATCATATATAGGAGTTCCTTTTGACCATTTACATGAGACTTCTCTACAAACATCAGCATGTAATAATTGATGCTCTTTGCAATAATGTCCTTCCTCAACCTTTTGCTTCTCTATAATATCATCTATGTATATTTCTTTATCATTTATATTTTGTATGTATTCTATGTTTGTCCAATAATAACGCTCTCTATTTTGTGCTGAAAATAAATTTGAATTTATAAGCTTACCTTTAATTCCTATGTAGTCATTAATTACCTCAATCCATTCTTGTTTCATTTTCACATTCTCTAATAAAAATTTAACATTGGGATTATTATTTTCTTTTATCCAATTCAAGATATTAATAAATTCAAAAAATAATTTACTTTGTTTATGTTCAAAATTCAATCCATTCCCTATTCTTGAAAATCCTTGACATGGACTTCCTGCTAATATTAAATCAATTTTGGGCAAGTTCCAATTTTTCCACTCAGTAACGTCTCCTAATTTATTTTTAACATCTTGTGGATAATTTTTATCAGCTATTAACATTGCATCTTTATCAATCTCACTTGAATAATAATTATCTACTTCAATCTGTGCTTTTTCTAATACTACTCTTCCACAACTTATTCCATTAAACAAACTTAATACATTCACTTTTTCACTTCCTTTACATTATTCGTTTAATATAATTTATTAATAACCAAATAAAACTAATATTTTAATTGCTTGTACAAGTCTGTAAACCCAGTAATAGAGCCATTCTTAAAATTATAGTTTACTAAATATTACTCTTGTTATATCATCTTTATCAGCAACCTTTGGATAGAATTCTTTTAATACACTTTTTAATTCATTTAATGATTTGAATCCATCTTGTATAGCATCTTTCTCGGTTAATTCTTCAAACGTTTTATATTCTATATTCTCAATTTTAACCATCGTTGTTTTATCTGATTTATCTGAATAAAATTCACAATCTCCACATTGATAATTACGTTTTTTATATCTAATTGTGCTTGTTTTAATTCCTTTTTCTATAAGTTCAAAAAATTCATCAGCTAATGCTATTCTTTCTACTTTCTTTTCCTCCTCAATTTCGTCTTCTATAACTCTAATATCTTCATTTTCTATTTTAATTTCACTAGGTTTAATACCTATCGTATCAGCTAAGTCATTAATCATTTCTTCTCTATCTACGTCAGTAACAAAAGGCTGTCCATTTTTAATAGCGGTTAAGGCTTCTTCTGTTAAATCATCTTCTTCTAGTTCCAATACTGCATCTATTACATAATCCAATCTATATTTTATCTTCATTATTCATCTCTCCTTTTATTATTTTTAACTCTACAATATATTTCAAACCATACCATTCCACCCATAACGAAACCTATGAACCAAGCTAATAAATATTCCCACATATAAATAATTCACTTCCTTACTTTTCTACAATTCTAAATTCATCATCTGAAATATAGATACAATATAATGAGACAAATATATTTTCATCTTTATCAATCATTGTAATAGATATTTCATAGTTATATTCATTCTTCTCTTTTATATAATTAACTTCTGATAATTTAAATCCATCTTTAGACAACTATGTATTTAACATTTCTTCTATTAATTTTTCTTTACGCATAGTTCATCTCCTATATTTTATTTACTGTTTAAATATTTTACTAAATCCTCAATTTTTTGAATCATATCTTCCATATCTATATCATATTCAATATGTAATATTTCTTCTTTATCATGATAACTATCTGTAACACTTATATAATCTTCAAAATCTACTTTAAATCTATCTTGTTTACCCATTTTTCACTTCACTCCTTCTAACTCTTAATGAAATATTCCTTTCATTCTAAATCTAATATTATTTTATATACTTCCTCATATTGTTTACTATCTTCAACATTATTGATTAAATCTGCTATTTTTGATTTTAATAAGTTCCATTTATCCAGTTGTTTAAATTTATTATTATCTGTAACACCATTAATAACTTCTGTTCTGCTTGTAAGTTTATCTATTCTGACCATAGTAGATTTATCAATTATCAATTCGTCTCCACATAAATATATTATAATTTCTTTATCTGTTTCATCCCATTGATCTTCATCGTCTTCGTCTGAATAAGTTGAGAAATCAATTTCTTTTCCATCTTTATATGTATTTATTGCTTCCCCAAATCCGTAAATATATAAATTAAATTCTATTTCTCCTAAGTTTGAATTGGCTTTAAAAATACCGTATCTATTTTTGTTTCTTAGTTCCATATTACTTATCCTCCTCTTTGTTTTCAATTACAATTTTATACACATAATCTTTTTTATCATAGTCCCAGTCATCTTTTAAATCCCAGTTGATTTTATTTTTATTTAACAAATCAATTGTTTTAACTTGTTCTTCAGATAATGAATTAAATTCTTTGGCTAACTTATTTATAAACTCTTGGCATCTTCCATCAATATCATTTATAAATTTTTCTATATCTTTTGTATCTAGTTCATTTTTCTCTAAATCCTCTTTTATGTATTTAAAATCTTGTATACTAAAGTTATTATAGCCTACAAATTTATTTATTAATTGTATTAATTCATTCATTTTTATCACTTCTCCTTGTTTTATTTATTTTATTAACATTCTATTAAATTCAAGATTTTAACATAATTTTACATTTTAAAACGGTCTTCTATTCTTTTGTGACCAAGTTTCCCATTCTTTGGTCGCCACTATTCTTATCGGTTTAACTTTCTTGAATGTAATTGTTCCTCCATTGGAGTTGTAAATATCCTTTTCGGTCACTTCTAATTCTAACAACTTTATATTATCTTCTTTACTGTAATAGTGACTATCTTTTATTGTTTTCTTATAATTACAATAAATTCTTTCATCACCCGTAGTAGCTTCAACAACTTCTCCTATTTTATATTCAAAATTATTATCATAACAACTAATCAATTTACCATCTTTTAATTCTACAAATTTATAAAATTTGTTTTCTTTAAAATAATTCTCAGCAGGAACTTTTTCATATTTTTTATCATCTTTTATCCCTTCAAAATAAGTTAACTGTCTATATGTATTAATCCTATATCTTTCATTCTTAATTTCTAAGTATTTTAAAGGTCTATTTAATAAAGATTCAATTAAATCATCTACATCATTGAAATTAACTCTTTGATCATCTGGTACTCCCTTAAAATAATCTTCTTCTAAATACAAATCTTTTAATTTATCTACTACCTCAACTAAATCAACCTGCCCATCTTCTTTAACTTCAACATCTTTTAATATTTTAGTAAAATCTAAACCATACATACCACCAAGTTGCTCTTTTAACTCATCTATAGTATTAATTTTTAAACTCATACAAGTTAATAATATTCTTATAAATTCTGATTTTGAAATATTATATCCTTTATTCTTATACTTGTCTACTCTTAACATCGACATTATTGGATAAGATGTATTGCTATTAAAATTCAATACATTTTGAATATTATCAAGTAAGAATTTATCATGCAATACAAACTCTTCTGTATAGAAATCAAAAGCTCCCATACAAACTGTAAAATCAAATGTATCAAATATTTCTTGTGCATTATTAAATCTTTTAAAGTGTATTAGTTGTACCATTTTATTATAGTCATTTTTAAATAGTGTTGCCTTTTTAGTATGTGTAGCAATCCAATAACCATCATATACATCAGCAATAACTTCAATTAAATCATCGTCATTTCTAAAATAAACATCTATATCATTAATATCTCTATTTGTAAAAATACTATTTATACAACCTCCAGCAATAATTGCGTTGTTTTCTTTAAATGTTTTTACTAAGTTTTCCCCTAGATAATTATATAACTTTCTTTTTTGATATTCATAATTTATACTCATTTTACCATACTCCCTTTATTTTTATTTATTATAACCTTTTAAAATTTCCATTTTAAGACAATTTTCTATAATAAATTTGCTAAAATTTTAATTATATTTTTTAATTCTTTTATCTGATTATTTAATTTTGAATTTATTGCATTATCTATATCATTTTCTTCTTGCATTCTCATAATTTCTTTTTCTCTATTGGTCAATATATTATTTAGATCATCTTCTTTCTTAGCTTGTTCCATTGATTTATATTCTAATTCTGATATGTATGATTTTTGTTTATCTATATCATTTTCTAGTTTTTGTCTAAAATTACCTAATGATATATTTGCTAGTTTATATTCTTTATTTTCTTCTTCTAATGTATCAATGTTATTTTTAGCATTAGTAAATCATTCATCTAATTGTCTTTTATCATCTTTTAATATCTCATTTTCTTTTTCAAGCCTAAAACATTCTAATTCATAATCTGTTCCAGCAGGATATTGATTACCACATATTTTACTATCTGTACATTTTCCTTTTTTATTTTTAGGACATTTTTCGCTTTCTTGGTAACAGGTTTTATTTTCCTTATCTATTGCATATTGTAATTGTTCTTCTGCATAATTCATAAATTTTACCTCTCTTTTTATTAATTTATTAAAATATATTATTCAAATTCCCATCCATTTAAAATACAATTTTCCAACCCTTTTAATATGTATATAGCCCTATGTACTAATACCTCTTTAGCAAAAGCTTGACTCATAGGAATATCCCCTAAGTTGTTTTCTTGCTCATATTTTTGCTTCTCCCACATGATGTTTCTTCCATAATCTCTCGTATGTATTCTATTGATAATTTGCCATATGTATCCTTGGTCTTGTTTATATTTATCACAGAACTCTTCTATTCTCTCTTGAAGAAATTCTCCACTACACATTGTCATATCAACACCTCCATTTTTATTATTATTTATCTTAATTTATTACCTTTAAGATTATCTTACTACTTGTGCTAATTACTGTCAACACTTATTTCCATTAATTTGTTTGTTTATATTTCATCCATATTATAGTCCTCTCTAATATAATCTATTAAATCATTAATAGTTTCCTTAATATGTTCATCATCTCTTAAAATAGGATGAATTTTAGCCATACATGAACCTTTTGCTCCTTCTGATTTATATTTCTTATAGTTAAAATCTACCCACAACAAGGGCATTTTTGTTAGGTTTTTAGTTAATAATCTTTGTAATAGTTTCATTTATTTTTCACTCCAATCTTTTAAAATTAAATTTTTATCTACTTGTCTATAAAATATTATTCGTTTAAAATTTTATTAATATATGGACTTTTGGTATGTTTAGTTCCATCTATTTTATCAGCCACACATGAAAAAGCTTCAAATATTCCATCCCTATATCCCTGTACATATAACTTTTTATCATTTTCTAAAATTAATAGTTTGTCACAAACTTTTTCAAATTCATTTTCAAATTTGTGTAACAGTTCTTTTAATGATTCATTCTCATTCATTTTTTATTTCATCCTTTCTTAATTCATTTTCAGTTAAACCTAAAGTTTTATATGCTTGTACTATTTCTAATTTAGGGCAGTATGCCCTATAACTTAAACATCCTTTTTCAATGGATAAATACTTGATAAAATAGACATATCTTTTTTTAATGCTTCAATAATAAAGTCATCACATTCTATAATACTTTTGAGAGATTCTTGATTCTCCAATTTTGACATATTTCTTTTATGTTTTTGTAAATCAGCTATTTTATGTTTTATACACACTGTACCATTATCTATTGCATTAAATAAATCTACATATATTCCATAAGGAATATAGACCAATGCTCCATTCGATTCAAATGATTCAACAGTTAAACCACCATTTTTATACTTATTCATATCTTGAATACCAATATTAGGTCTTTTATCAATGGGTATAGATTTCATATCTATTAAATCTTCTTCATAATTTTCTTCACTATTCAACACTATATCACCTTCTCAATCTTATATTCACCTAAATATTTAAATCCTTTTCTTGCCATTAATGCATATTCGCCCTCTTTATCTGCTGATAAATCAAGTTCATATACAGATGAAATATAAGGTTCTATAGCTTTTGTTATAGCTTTTAAGTCAATAGTATCCGTCTTTATTTCAAATGATTCATTATTGATTCCAATATTTTTAAAACTTATCTTATACATCTAGTAACACCCCTTTAAATATATTATTTAATAGTGTTACCATAACATGAAAGATATATACTTATGACCAAATAAAAGTAATAATTTGTTTAAATATTGAACACACCAAAATAACAACCATCTAAAATTTTTGAAGTTTTATATGTAATAGAACCATCCAACTCATAAATAACCTTTTCTATAGTTTCTTCACTTCCATCTATATTTACACAACTACCTTCTTTAAATTCTAAACTCCCTACTTCATGTTCATAGAATTTCTCCCATTTATCTATTTTTAACATTGGAATAGGAATTCTAGAAATTTTGCTTGCCTCCTCATTAATAGAAGTATATTTTCCTAAAAACACTGCTTTCATAATATTAATCCCCTTTCATTATTTATTAACTCTTTGTAAAAGAAGTATTTTAGCATAACTTACCATTTAATTAAATGTTGAACTAGCAATTACATATGGAATCTCTAGTTCATTTCCTCTTACTTCATCAGTTATTATATTATACTTTAACAGAGTCCATATATTTGTATCACCAGTTGTATCTTTAATATTTCTATACCTATTAATTAATTCTAATAATAAATCATCGTCTTGACTCAGATTTATTTGAATGTCATCATCCTTTTGAATTTCTTTAACTTCCAAGTCACATTCTTGTATGTTTTCAAAATTCATCTCTTTAAGAAAATACTCAACGGCATCCTCCTTTGTTTCAGCTACTATGAAATGTTCCTCACCATCATCTATTCTAAATATTTTTAAATTTGTTTCTAAATAAATATTATTTACCACCTTTCTTTTCATCAATTTCAATCTCCATATCTTCTAACATAGTTGTTTCAATTTCAATACCTTTTTCACATTCTTTTCCTAACCCATCAGTTTGTATAATTCCTATGCCCTCATAATGTTGACTATTATTATCCATAATTGAATAGCACATATATTCAGCTAAGGATTTAATCTTATCACCTTTTAACTTATGTATATCTCTTTCAAATTCAGTAATTAAATCTTTGTCTATTTCATCCTCATCAATTTTAATATAATATTCATCTGTTCTAGTTACTACACATTTAAAAATTCTTTCCATTGTTATTATCTCCTTTATTCTTTTAATTTATTATATTCTTGTAAAATGACAAAATTAAATACTCTTTTAGATTTCTTTACACCATATTGGTTTTATAGTATAAAGTTCTATAAAACCAAACTCTCCATCTTTACTTATATCAATCACTCTTTTACCATCACAATCATCAACCCAATATGTAGCATTCCCTAACTCATAATTAGCTTTTAAATGTTCATCTTGTAATGCGATTTCTTTATCAAATATATACTTTTTATTACTTTTAAATTCATTTAACATTTTAATAATCCCTCCTTTAATATCTAATATATCCTACTACACCAGTTTGAATATTTCTAACTTTATAATCATAACAATCTTTTCCTATGTATTCATATTTATTTATATCCATTCCATGTTCCTGTAAGAATTTATAAAATTGTTCTGACATTTTTAATTTATTCATCTTTATCACCTACTATCTTAGTTAATTCTTTATATATTAAATCATCAAGGTTATCTTGACATCTTACTTTTGTATAGACTTTATAACAAATCTTTTGCAAGTCAGCTTCATTTAATTTAATTTCTAAGTCTGATAAAATATCTTCCACTGTTTGTATCATATATTTTATAATCAAATCTGCATATAATACTCTATTATCTTTTAATTTATTAAACTTATATTCAAAGTCTTTTTCGTTCATTTTTATTTCTCCCTTCAATTCATTTAAATTCTTCATTTGATGGTCTTTTTAATATTGCTCGTTGTTATCAATATTATAAAATCCATCTTTTGTACTATACCAATTTGCTAATTTAAATCCTATTTCGCTTATATCTATATATTCTTCATCCGTCCATTCTTCTAGTTCTTCATTCGTTATTCCTAAATCGTTTAATACACCTCTGTTGTCCTCGTTATTATCTATTAAAATATATTCACACTCACCGTTACTTATCGAACTTTCCACAACTTCAATATTATTTAACATTTTTAGTTTTTCATTTTCTGTTAATTTCATAATTTATTTCCTCCTTAATTATACTTTAATTCCTTTATTTAATATCTTTTAATTTAACTACATATATAATATTTAAAACAATTATTTTCAAAATCTTCCTTTAATAAAATATTTATTTGTTCTATAGTTTCTTTTATCTCATTAATAATTCCAGTGTAAGCTACGCATCTAAAAACTACCTTGTCAATTTCGTTGTTAATTTCAACTCTACCAACTTTAAAGTCTGAAATTTTATAATTATAGTTATCCCATTTACCGTCTATTAACTCTTGACAATGATTATAAAATTTTTCTATATCACTTTTAGTTAACAAATATCCACCATAAGGCATTGCATTTTCTGGTTCTTCACTAAACCATTTATCTAACCAATAAGCTTTTCTCCAATAGCAAACTTCTTCCTCTTTGTTCTCTTCATGATTATAATTGTAATCAAAACTATTATTTAAATAATCATCAAATTCATCTTGATTTTTACATTTAACTCCTTTGTATTTGTAAATATAAATATCCATTCCCATTTTTATTCCTCCTAAATTATTCTATTACTTCCCACTTAAAATCTTTACTTTTCCAGCCATTATCTTGACATATTCTTCTTTTTGCACTAGCGATTGTACTAGCCCATATGTTTTGCAGTAAATCGTCACTATATCCACCACTATTAAGTATCTCCACATATAGTTTAACATCAAATACATTACCATTAGGGATTATTTTAGCTATATATCTAACTTCTCGTTCTTCTTTTATCTCAGTCAACCTTCCAACTATCATTTTTTTTATACCTCCTAAAACCCATATTCATGCCATTCTTATTTTACAATATTACCATAAAATGGCTCTTTTAACAAAACTAGACATAATCTTTAATATTCATTATATTAAAATTATTCTATCTTTAGATCCTTTGTACTTTCTCTTCCTTACTTTTCATTTCTTTAAAGTACTTTATAATCGCTTCCACTTGTTGAGGCGTACATTCTTTAACTACCTTCTTTGCTTTGAACTCATCCATTTTTTTATAAATTTCAGTCATATCTTTTGGATAATGAACTATAATTTTCATACCAATCCCTCCGCATTCCTAATAGAATTATTGCTTTATAAGCTTTATTAAATTTTCAAGTATTTCTTTGGTAATAAATATTGCTCCAACTGATTCTTTATAATCAGGATTAAATTGAAATATAAATCCATGATTACTACTTGGATTGTTTTTACTTTTAAAATTTGAATATAATTCTAATCCATCAACTTCACCTATTTTTACATATCCCATTTCTATTAAACTTTCTTTTGTCACAACTATCTCTCCTTCATTATAGAATTATTTATCTTTTAATATTCTTCTATCTTCTCCCCATACTTCCTTACATTTAGAACATTGATATTCTCCACCTTCATCATCGTCCCCAAACCACTCAACTTTTCCTTCACAATAGGGACATATATAATAACCATCTTTAAGTATTTTTAATTCTCTATATCTAGGCATTTTATTTTATTTCACCTCACTATTGTTCATCTTCGTAATAATATTCAGTATCTCTACTTCCACAATTAGGACAAAAATTAGTCGAACCACACTCATCTAAAAAGTATGATTTTGATATGCTATCACAAGATTTACAGTGTATATAAAAATCATTAACCCATTTACATTTCACCTCACTTCGTTTAATAGATAGAATTTATCTAAACTCATTTTAATCATTTTTATATTATTTTCTATTTTTTAAATAGGTTTCACATTCTCTCATATTTTCACAAGTACGTGGTTCACAACATTCATTTGTATTAGAGTTTTCCATATATTTAAACTTACGTCCTTCATCTTCTTTATATACGTCAAAAGCCACAACAAAATTACATTCTTTATTAAGTTTAGAACATTTACCATTAATATTTTTAAATTCCATTTTAAATTCCTCCTCGTATTTACCATCAAATATAGTTTTTAAGGTCTTTTTATATATCTAATAGTATACCATTATAATCAATACCGTGACTTTCTAAATATTCATCTAATTTAGACTTTAACCAGTCTAATTCTACTCCATCAATACTATTTAAACTTAATGTTATTTTCCCAATACTTTTAACCTCATTGCCATCTCTTTCAATTTTTGAAAATTGAATTCTATCAATATCAATTTCTTTCTCTGCTAAGGCTTTTCTTATACCTCTTTTAATAGTGTCATTTGTCATAATTTAATTCACTCCATTCAATTATTAATATTATATCCAAATTATATGTATCTGTCATTACTTATTAGCTTACTCTAAGTATAATTCTTCCAGCACAATAAGTCAATACTATTTCTATTAATTTGTTTAGATAATATAAAAAGTTTCTAACAAATTTATTCTCTGCTAGAAACTTCTATGTTGGTGTTTATTTATTTAATTCTATAAATTTATCTTTAGAAATAATTAAACTATATATAAGCAATATTGATGCCAATGAATTAATCATAGGGCATACTGAAACAATACATACTAATAATACACTATGATTTTGTTGTTTTAATGAATTCAATTTTAAGCGTATTTTTACCAAATTATAAAGTAGTATGTATGATATTATTGATATTAAATAAAAATTAGACATTATTATTTTCCACCTTTCTTTATCTTAATTTATTTTCAAGTTATAATTAGAATTTTAATATAAAATCATATCATCAATATCACTAAATTTTAACCAATTACCATGTTCACCAGCGTCAATTAATATTTCTTCATCACTAATTGCATCAATACAAACTTGTTCATAGTATTCACAATCAGTTGTATGTATACAAACTATATTACCCTTGACAAAATATTTATCTCCTACTCTTAGTACGTCTACTCTTTCCACTTTCATAATTTATCTTTAGTCCTCCTCTTTTTCTATATATCCATCAGAATCAATTTTTAAATTATATTTGTCTAGAACACTATCCATTCTATTATCATATTCTCCATCAAAATATGCTTTTCTAAATGCATTGTACATTATTATAATATCTTTTCTTACCTCTTTATTCTCCATTAATTTACTCTCCTTTCAACTTCCAATGAAACATTTATTTTAAGTTAATTTATTTATCTTATTCACACTATTTCATTTCCTTCCAATTACTTGTTTAAATCTTGAATTCTACGCTTTATTTCTTTTACACGTTCAAGTTTAACTTTTCTATAATTTTGTAATCCTGTTTGTTTTTCATATGCTTTAATTGCATCTTCTGTCTCAAATATTAATAAGTCCATTCCTTGTAATATAAGTTCTAGTTCCTCATATTTAAATTCTTTCACCTCAATACCTCCGTTCTCTTTATTTTATTAATTTATTATTGATTTAGATTCGAACAGAAATTTAATTCTGCCCTATTTACCATATCCTAGTTCTTTATGAATTTCATGAAATTCTAAAATAAATTTTTCTATCATGATTCTTTCTACATTAGTCAAATTTTCTAGAATTCCTTGAGTATACTCCCTACCTTTATCAGTTAAATTTCTTTCATTATCTAAAAAATTTCCTTCAATTAGTTTTTCTACAGTTTTTTCACCACTTAATCCATTTTCAAATACTGCTCCTATTGGATGTTTTCTTTCTGTTTTTGAAATCATTATATCTATCTCCTTTAAAATTCTAATAAAGATATTATAACATATTTTCAATCATTTTAAATATTTAAAACTGTTGGAAATCCTAAATATTGTACACTATCCACATCTTCTTGTTCCACATACATCTTAATATTTTCTTCAATATTATTATGATTTATTTCTTCAATATCATCGTCGCCATCACTATAGTTAATCAATATTAATGGTTTGCTTTTATTATCTATAATTTCTGGTAAACTGCCATAATGTTTCCCTTGACCAATAAAATTACTATTTATAAAATTCTTAATTGTTTCATAATTTTCACCTCTTATATCAAAAAATTGTTCTCCATCTAAATCTAAAAACATTCTTTTCATTTTTATTCCTCCTTTTATTTACCTTAAAATAACATACTTATTTGGTTTTTATTATTAATATAGTCTTACTTGATAATATTTTCTTAGACTAATCATAGCTTTCTTTTCCAACCTAGAAATCAATGTTTGTGATTTCCATAACATATTTGCAACATTATATTGTGATTCTCCTTCAAAAAATCTTAATCTTATAACTTCTTGTTGAATTGGTTCTAGCTGAGATAATGCTCTATTCAAATCTAATTTAGTTATTAATTTATCTTCATAATTAATCTGTAATTTATTTATGTAATTTTTTATATTTACTTCTTCAAATACTTTGTTCATATATCCTCCTTTTAAACTTACAATCAAATCCATATTTTATTGGAATATTCGACATTATTTCCTAAATTCAACTAACCAAGCATTAGTATAACTAGCTTTAAAATTGAAATTTAGGAAATAATCTATTTTTATAATTTATTTATTACTTTAGCATGTCTGCAATTTCATCCAACTCCAATTCAGTTTTCTTTTCATCAGATAATAACTTATCTAATTTAGCTTCCATAACTTTAAGTTTTATTTCTTCATCTTTTCTAGAAAGTATATCTAATTTAGTTCTTATATCTATAATCCATTCTCCTACCTTGTATCCACTTATTTTATAATCATCTAACATTCCTAAGTCTTTAGCTGATAACATATAACAGTTTAATCTAACCATGAGTGGAATCAATTGTTCTTTTTGCAAAGTATTCAAGTTATATCTTTGTCCATCTAATTCAATTGAACAATTTGTTATAGGCACAAATCTATTAATACCTTCTAATTTAGTTTTCTTTTCTGTAATTTGTTTCTTTAACTCCATTATCTTTTTATCATTTATATTACTCATTAATATCTCTCCCTTTCATATAGCTTTCCATTTTGTAAGTATTTATTTTTGTACATTGGCTGAAATTCATCATAAATTTCTTTAAGTGTTGTATGTTTTATAAAATGTTCCCTACCATTAGTTTTATCTTCAACGTTGTAATCATCTGAATTATACTCCCCTTGTTCATCTCTTCTTTTATCAATTCTTATTTTAATTCCCACTTCATTATTATCGCTTTGATAACAATACAACCATCTATAATCATCTATTGATTCTTTTAGTTCTTCAAAAGTATATTTAAAATAGGCATCTTTGCTTTTATCATATGGTGAATATTCAGTTTTTCTTTCTAGTACATCAAATAAATCAGAATAATTTTCTACGCATTCTGAAGATATAATATCTATAAATTTATCTCCCAAAGATTTAAGCATAAGTGTACTAATATAAGGTTTATTATCATATGTTTTAGATTCTTTTACGAAAAAATGATGTTTTCCTTTATTGACATCTACTCTAATGCTTTTATATCTACTATAAGTCGAATACCAAGGACGATTACCATTTGAATCAATATCTTCTACTTCTTCATATTTATAATCCCATTTATCAAATCTGCCCATGTAAATCCACTCATTCATTGATTTATCTTTATATGTAGCTCCTAATATCAATTCCTTAGCTTTAAATTTCTTATTTTCAAATAAGACTTCATTAAATTTTGAAATCTCTTGATAGTCTGGTGAATCTACAGGTATTAATATTAAATCTTTTCCATCCCAGCCGTAAGTAAATAACCCCTCAAGTCCTTTTCCTTTAATTGAACTTGTATTCTCAAGAATATATAAAAGATTTTCTATTGTAATTTCAAACTCAAAATCTCTTGGATCATAAACTCTAACATAAGCTTGTCTATGATTCCAATCACTACAGTAATCTCCTACTTTCTTATTTAAAACAAAACCTTCAGTCGGAACATTATCATATATAATGTTTTCTATATTATTATCTCTCCAACTATTCCATGAAGCTTCTTTTCTTAAAACCCCTTTATTATCAAAATAAACAACATAAGCTAATTTCTTTGTATATGTATCACTTCTATTTTGAAACCCTACATTTATTTGTTTTGGTATAAATATATTACTTTTCATTTATTCAATTCCTTTCTTCTATTAATTTATTAAGTTCCTGTTAAAGTTAACTTTTTAAAAGCTTTTATTATAATTCTATGTATGAACAATATATTCTTCCATCATCACCCCAGTAACAACCAACTTCTTTAACTCCATCTTCCTTTTGATAATGTTCTTGTAACCATTTATGATGTTCAATCATACTACTAAAACTTATTGATTTTATATCTCTCATATTACTCACCATCCAATATTTCATTAATTTCTTTTATTTGTCTTTTCACAAAATCAAAAGCACTAATATCTTCGTCAGTATCCTCAATATCTAACAATATAATATTTCCTTTATATGTAGCCAAATTAAACCCTTCGCCTTTGACTTTGAATCTTTCATAATCAGCTCTTAATACTTCACCAATTGATTTGAAACTTTGTAACCCTACTATAATCCCACTTCTTAACCCATCTTTTAATTCTTTATTCATAACTTTCATTCTCCTTCAAATTTATTTTTATTTATCTTAATTTATTATTTATACTTTTCTGTAAGAACAACCAGTAAGAATATTACTATTGGCACACCTACAGAGAATATTATTGCTTGTATTATTCTTCCTCTAAAATCCACTTATCTTGCATATACAAGAATATAGGGCAAGGTCTATAAGTATTATTAAGTTCTATCATTAAATCTCCATATACTCCTTTAAAGAGTTTGAATTTATCATCACCGACTCTTTTAAATTTTCTATGCTTATTTGAAAGTTTGTTTAAAAATGCTATTACTTGAAACATTGTACATTCCATTCGTTTATTCCTCCGTATTTTATATTTCTGATTCTATAATATCTAGGATTCTATTCATCGTAGCTTCAAAATTATCTTCATTATTAACTACATAATTACAATAGTCTTTTGCTGGTAAAACTTTTTCATTATCATCTAATGCCCTCCTACAAATTTCAAGACATTGCATATCTTCCATTTTACCTTCTCTTGATAAGGATCTTATTAATCTTTCTTGTAATGATACATCAATATAAATACTTACTAATGATTTTTCATAACCTAATTCAGTTAAATACTTTTCCATTTGCTTTAAGCCTTGAAAATCTAGAATTACACAATAAGTTATGTCTTTGCTGATGTCAAAACTGTCTTTTGTAACACCATATACCCATGTTGAATTACCTATGACATTATATAATCTATGTTCAACAAAGTCTCCATTATCTAATATACTGGTTGCAGTTTTATCATCTACAAAATTATATTCAACTCCTTGGGTTTCTCCTTTTCTCATATCTCTGCTAGTGGTTGATATAATAGGTAGTACAAATTTTCTATCAACTAATTCATTTAATATTTTATCCTTACCTGCTGAAGATGGTGCAACAATAACTATCATCTTGAACATTTACTCTACACCTCCAAATACATCCACATATATCGAAGTTATCGTATTTTTAATATCTGTATCAATTGAACCATTTCTATTCTTTTCTCTGCTATTATGTATTTCTATAATCTTATTATTAATTTTATCTACTTTAATTCTTAAATATCCATATTCAACAACTATTATCTCATCTCGTATGGAAGTAATGTGCCCAGAATAAAAAGCACGTACCAGTTTGAATTGAATATTAAAATTATCAACATTTTTATTCTTTTTGGTTGTATATCTGTATTCATTAATTATGTCTTTACTTGCTCTTAACCATTTATAATTTGTTTTATTAAGCTTGTACTTTAACAATATTTTCTTTATCATTTCTTTACCCTTCTTTCTTTAATATCTCTACTATTAGCATTACAGTAATGAAAGTGACTCAACCAATATTTTAAATCATAAAAACTATGATTATTAATAATTTTATTGTTATAAAACTCATATTCTTCAATTGCTAAATCTATATATTCGGATAGGTCTTTATAGTTTATATTTTTATCTATCATACTTGTTACTCTCTTTCTTTTTGGATTTTTAACATATTTAATATACCTTTTGTATTTTCTGTTTTAGTTTCTTCGCATTCATAATTCATACAACCTTCACTATAGCCATCACAAATCATGCATTCCATTCTATTGTCATCCCAATTTAAACATTCTTTATCCTTATTCATTATTTCCAACTTCCTTCTTCCATTAATTTATTTAAATATATAGTTTTTTAAAATTAAACTCTCGCATGCTTCCATATGTTCACTCATACTCTTGTTTTCAAGCCTAACTTTCAATTAAAATCAGTATTTTAAAATGAAAATGATTATCAGTTATTTATATTCCTCTATTACTAATATAGTCACACCATTTAATAAAAGCTTTTATAATAGGCTCTGTATTTGTACTATCTGCCCATCCACAAAAACCAATAAACCCATCTCTATTAAAAGAAATACATTCTCTCCCTCCAAAATAACTTCCATCAACTTTTATATATGCATGATGCAATCCCTGTTTAGTGAATTTCTTATCTTTATAACCTAATTGTTTAACCTTCATACCCATTTCTTTTGAATACTTTGTACCATTGTTTAAATATTTTTCTAGTTCTTGATCAATAAAATATATTAGTTTTTCTAATAATTCTATATTTATATATGCATAACTTAAACCTTTGCTTTTAAAATATTCTCTTGCTTGGTCATTATTCACACTCTCTTCAACTCCTTTAACATCTTATATTTTTTATTTAATTTATTGTATACCCTGTTAATTGCTTCCTGTCTTATGTATTCTTGTCTTTCACTTTCTGGAATTTGACTTAAACATATTTTCATAAATCTTACCTCCTTAATTATTATCTTACAACTTTTCTTAATGCTTGTCTATATTTATTTCTGTTAATTTGTTTAATTATTAAAATCCACTATATTCTCCTCCTTGATTTAACATTATTTCTAACTCATTTATAACTTCTTTTAAGGTCTTGTCCTTATCTGTTTCTTTTAATTCACGTTCTAGTTGCAGTTTTAGTCTATTTATTCTAGACTTAGGCAAATAATCACTAGGATTTTCAGTTTTATCTCTTATAAAAAATAACTCATTACTTGCTTCTATTTTTCTCGACTCCATTTCTTTATATGACTTTTCTAATTTATCAATTCTCTTTTTTAATTTATTTATGTATTTTTCATCACATGTATTATAAAATTTAGTTACTTCTCTGCTTAAAGACCTTATCATAGAATTCTTTAGAATATCCATTTCTACTTTTAATTCTTGTTTCTTAGGCTTTTTTAGTAATGTTAAACACATATTATCTCTAGATTCATAACTACCATATACCCCTATTTCTTTAGGAATTTCATCTTTAACTTCCTCAAATAATTCTTTAGGCATAACATAATAGTTGTAATGACCTACAAAATTATGACCGTGTTCACTATGAAAATCAGACTTGCTTATTTTTATTTCATAGCACCTGAATATATCTTTAAAATCCATTGTCATATAATCAACTCTTTGACGACCGAACCACCCAATAGTCACTTCAAAACATCCTAAAGTCTTTCCTATAGTTTCTTTATATATAGCTTGTTCAATCTTTTCAGTTAATTCTGTTTTAGCTATTTCAATCACCTTCTTTACACTTTCTAATTAATAATAAATCCCCTTAAAGCACGTCATTTAAAGCCTCTTAATTTTAGCTCTCTTTACAGGGGTTACACTATATTCCACTGTAACAACTCTAGAATATTCTAATTCACTACTACAATTCGGGCAATTTATATTTCCTTCATTTGCTAATTCAAAAGCATCATCATATATGTAACCACAATAAGGGCAAGTAAAATCATCTTCTAAAGTTTCTTCAACTTCATCTATATCAATAAAATTGATTTCATGAACTCCAACATGATGTTTTTGAATATCTAACATTCCAACATGATATATTTTATCACCTATTTTCAAATTATCGCTTATTTTAGGTTGCTTTTTTATTTTTGTAATAATCAATGTATTATCACTTAAATTTGAATAATTTATATTTCTTCTATCTAAACTATATAATTCCCAATCCATTTCGTTTTCCTCCTTAATAATTTATTATTAGTCATCTTCACCTAACACATTTGTATAATACATCATTGACTCTTCGATTGCTTTTGCAACTTCGTATTCGATTGTGCCTTTCAATTCTTTCTGTTCGAACTTTATTCTGAGGAAGGAAGTTGCAAGCTTTATAATCTTGTGTGTTATATCATTTTTCTTTTGTTGCTTAAGTACTTCTGGAAGAGCTTTATCAATGAACTCCTCCAAAGTACATTCCCATATATCTGTGTAACCTGTTCTCCTCTCAATAATTGCTTTCATTACATTATCCATTATTTCAATCCTCCTAACTTCATTTGAATTATCACTTTTAATTGATACTATTATGTAATTCTAGTTCATTATGATTCACTAATTCTGAAAATCCATCATCGTCTTCTACCCAAACATCTCCACTAGGTGAAGTATTTTTTATTTGTGGAAAATAGTTTTTAATAGTCACTATTTCATCATCATATTTAACTTTTAATCCAATCTTAATATCTTCTTTTCTCATTTTTTAACATCTCCCTTTATGTATTTATATTAATTTGTTTGTCTAAATTAATATTAGCATAAACTACCAATCAATGCAACTATTATTTCTATTAATTTATTAAATATTTTATAAAAAATAAGGAAGTATTAAATTACTTCCTATACTATTCCTTATTTTTATTATAATCTTCTAAATACATCCATGTTAATCTCATACCACCATTCAAGTTTCCACAAGTTTTAACTTTGCCTTTACAACATTTAGTGATGCTACTAGGGTCACATTTATAAAATTCTCCTGCTTTTATTGTAGACTCAAATTCTTTTTTTGTTGTCAAGCATATTACAGCTTTTTTATTGGATATATTTTTGACATTATCGCTCTTGGTATTTGTAATTTTTAAATCTTTATCATCTTTAATTATATAAGTTATTGTACATTCGGCATTAAACCCTTCATCCTTTATCCAATCATCATATAAATTTTTAAGTTTATATGTCGCTCCTACAGAAAAGGATTCTTTTTTATACCAATCTTTTAATAATTTTTCTTCTATAAATTTACCAGTGATAGGAACGTTGTATTGAGATAATTTATATAAATAATCAACTTTCGCAGATGTTTCTAATGAGTATGGTGGTATTCTTACTGTTCCTACTGATTTACAGGCATAATATATTCGAGAATTAACTGTATTATAGTTTATAATTTTATTTTTATATTCACTTTCTTGCATAATATAAAAATTATCAATATTTGTATTATTATGTCTTTTAATTTCTAGGTCTTTAAGATTATCAATCCATTTTAAAAATTGAAAGTCTACCGGAATACTCAATATCATTTCATTATTTTCATCATACATAGTTACCCTATTCGTTTCAAAATTAATATTATTCCATTTTATAGTTCTTAAATATATCATTTGTTTTCCAGTAATTCCGTATCTAATAAGCAACAATGGCAAAATAAATTGACTATCCACTCTGTTCATTAATTTCTCACATAAATTATAGAAATCTAATTTACTTATATACCAAGAATTATCAATTTTATTTTCTATTTCTAATTTAAAACTTTTTTGTACTTTGTAATATTTAATACTCCATTCTAAATACTTTTTAATAAAAGCATTTATTAGATTAAGTGTGCCCTCTTTTACATTCTTTAGCTTTTTATTACATTTGTTTATTTCTTCTAATTCAAAATAATATAAATCTTTATTAGATTCTATTTCCACCTCAGATATAAAATTAATATATAAATTCCATATGGCTTTTTGTGACACTTCGGAATAATTAGAATCCTTAAAAAATAATTGTTTGGTTTCTTGAAAATTATTTAACATTCTATTAATTTCACCTCCCACAGTTATATTATAATCTAAAAATACTAATAATATAACTGTTTAAGTAAAATTTTTATCCTTTATTAAAATAAATTAAAGTAATTTTTTAAAATATATCCTTTATGTGATATTTATTATTTTAGTTATTAATGTTTTCTTGTTTATCCTTAGGTATTCTAGCATATTTAATATAATGATTTCTACAATATCCTTTAGCGTAATATTTTCCATCACAACCTTTAATACTACATTGTTTTATTTTAACTTCATTAACATACAAAGGGTTTCCATGATTATACCATTTATGGTAATGACTTCTACAATAACCATTACCATAAGATTTTTCATTACAACTATTTACTTTACAGATTGTTGGGTATTTTATTCTTTTTTCAATAAGTGTTATTTCTCCATGTTTTAAATATTGATGATAATGTCTTATGCAATAACCTTTAGCTAAAATTATATCATCGCACCCTTCTACTTTACAGGAAGATATATTATAAGTCCCTAATTCATTTTTTAATTCTAGATTTTCAAATCTTTGTTTATTATAATGGTATTTACAAAGATTTTTAGAGTAAACATTTTTATCGCAACCATCAATTGAACATATACTATCTTGAATAATAGGATTTACCTCTAATTCAGGAGTTAATCTTCCATGATTTTTTATTTGCAAATAATGTTTCCTGCAATATTCTTTTAAGCCATATCTTTCTTTATTACAATCAACTGCATTACATTTTTCTTTTATCACATGTTTCACCTCGCAGTAATAGTATTATCCATTATTTAAGGTTTATACATTTTTCACTTAACCTGTAAATTATCAATATTACAAAATATCCCAATAAATTGCAAATTTTAAAAGGGTTTTAACAAAATTAAGGAGATAATATTTAAACTATCTCCTTAATTCTTATTCATTAATACATTTATTAAAATTTTATATTCTCTTGGTATTAAATTCAACATTAAATCTTTATCGGTATATTTTAATGCTTTATTAATATTGTTTTCTATAGTAAAAGTAATAAATGATTTTAAATATCTTTCTTGATTTTTCTTTGTAGTTCCATCATAAAAATTAATATTAATGTAGTCTTGTAACTCATTAATATTAATTAATAATACATCTTTCTCAATAACATCAATAAACCTCTTAACTGCACTCTTATATTGAAATAAGCTTGATTTAGTTTTGCCACTATTACTCTCAAATTTTTTCCAGTAAGTTTCATTTAAGCCTTTAATTTTGTGAAATTCCTTTACATCTTCTAAATGCCTGTAAAACCGTTCTGATTTTTTATAAGAGTCTCTTTTAACTGGGATCACATCTAACATATGACAATCTCCTTTAAGATACCTTTTTATTATCTATATTTTTATAACCGTTTCTGCCCTCATAATCAATATTATAAGTAGCTTCTATCCCATATTCTTCAAATACTAAGTCTGCAATTCCTCCCATCTTTAATTTCAATTCTTTTAATGTATCAGTTTCAAAAATATCACTATCTAAGATATATATTTCATTCACAAATAATCCAACAGTATAAGCTATTTCTTTTAAATCTTTAAAAACTATTGCATTAAATTCAACATTGACAACCTTATCTTCAATTCCCTCTTTAATAGCTTGCATAATTTCCTCATTACTAAATGATCCTGTTATCATAAATTCCACAACCTTTCATTTATATCTTTATATTACTATTATATCATTATTTTAAAATTATATACGTATTTTATAAATTTATTTTATTAATTTGTTTAATTATAAATCAAATGTGAGTTTTATTTGGATTTATAATTATGTATTATATTACTTGTACTAGTTCTTTTAATTTTACTATATAAATCCCTTTATATAGTTTGTCTTTTGCTTTTTTTATAACATCTCTTGCATTACCATATGTATTTGTATAATTATTATCGTATATCCATTTACTTGTTTCCGTAATGGACTTTCCTTCATATATCAAATTATAATTTCGGTCATATATGTAAATTTCTTTTGGCTTATTTATATCTTTAAATAAATTGGCTAATTCTATTTTTTTCTTAATATCATCTTTTGAAGAATTTATATAATCATCGTACCACATCCATGATAAAGGTATATTATTTAATTTTCCTGCATATTTTCTATTGTTATTACAAACTTGTCCTATACTATTTACTCCTTTTATATTATATAATTTATTTGCAACTGAAACAGATTCAAATATTTCTCTTGTATTTAAACAAATAACTTTTTTAGCATTTGGATTTTTACCTTCATTCAAATCAGCATGATTCAAAGATATTAATAACCTACTTTCTTCCGTTGGTATACCTGAATTTCCACCAAAATTTCTATTATATCCATAATTTCTATTTGTACTATTATAGAAAGCAATCCAACATTGTTCTTTAATATTTAATTCATCTTTAGAAAATGCCACATCAAAGTATTCGTCAACTGCAAAATTTTCAAATCCATATTTCTCTATTGAATTTAGTAAATATGTATTTTTATAATTGCCTTTATCTTTATTATGTTTATGATATTTATAAACTCTTTCTATTCCAATTCCACTGTATCCATATCTTCCATTAAATCCTTTTTGATTTATAGTTTGTCCAATATAACATTTGTTATTAACCAAATTAGTTATTTTATAAATTACTCCGTATACTTCTAAGTTCCCTATTTTCATGCAACCACCTTCTCACTAGTCACACCATTTCTTATGTAAAAGTCATTTAAACTTAAATATTCTGGAGTTTTATTTGTATCAACACTTTTAGCCATTTTCTTTATGTATTTATTAATTTCTTCTTCACTAAAGTCTCCATCATATATTATTTGAAAACTTTTTAAACTAATCATGTCAGGTCTAAAATTTCTAATATTAATTAAACAACCTTTATATTTAACTCTTCCATAATAATTTTTATATTCTAAAACTTGAACTTCATCACCTAATTTTTCTACTAATTCATCTATAACTTCTTTTATATTTGTTCTTTTTGTAACTATCATTTATATTCACTCTCTTTCTTCTATTAATTTATTTACAATCTATATCAATTTAATTATTTTCAAATTCAAGGGAAGCCGAAACTTCCCACATTACTTTTCATTTTAAATACTTGTTCAAAATCCTTTTAAAAACGAGATTTTATAATTTATATCCTAATTTACTCAATGCATAAAATACTGCACATATCCTAGTACTTGTAACTTCCATTGATTTTCTTTTAAATCTAAGTCTGCCGTCACATGACATATCAATATCTGTATTGTCCAGTTCTCTAGACGTTTTTATAAATTCAATCATATCGTCACTTGAACAATTGTTTGGAATTAATTTAAATAATGTGTCTTTATCATTGATAAGTTTTGTATTATTAACAGCTATATATCTCATATCATCTAAATCTAATTCAATAATGTCATTAAACCCTTTGTCTTTAAGATAATCAACAACAGATTGTCCTATGTTTATAGTTGGTATAATAATTTTACAATTATCAATTCCTTTTATTGATTCTATTAATTTATTTGCAATATCTTCTAATTTGTTTTCAATAATTTTAATAAATCTAATTATTTTTAATTCTGAATTGTTGTTCTCTTCAAATAATACTCCATAATTTATTCCTTCTCTTGACACATCAAAAGACAAATAATAATTCTTTCCATTTGGAATATCACTACTATAACTAATTCTGATATCATCATTAAATATAGTTTTAACCCTATTATTTGTGACATTATCCATTGATGTAATTACTTCTACCTCGATACTCTCATCTCCATACTGGCTCTTTTTAATCTCTCCTATGTATATATTATTAGTGTCTTTTAATTTTAGCATCTTGCCAAAATCACCCTTTGTAAAAAATACTTTTGCTTTTCCTAATTGTGTACTGTTCATTTAACATCATCCTTTCTTTACTGCCTTTGCAGTCATCCTTATATTTTATAATTCACATAGATTTTCACTTGTGAATTAATTCTAAAATACCTGATAGATACTCTAGAATTACCTCACAAGGAGGTTTTATCTTTTGTTATGGTGTTAATTTTTATTTGTTCAACTTACTTAAAATTTGTTTCTTAGCTTCTAAAATTAATTCTAAGTTTTTCTTATCCATTTCATAACCGTTCATATTATCAACTCCTTTCTAAAAGCCTTTAAATGTCTTCATTTAAGTTGTTATATAATTTATTTTATTTTCGTACAATCCATTAAATCTTCTTTAGATACTCCTAATTCTTTTAATTTGTTATCTAACTCTTCTTCTGTAACTTCTTGTCCTTCATACTGTGCTAAAATACCTTTATTAGATTTATTAGGCGAGTATGTAATTTCAATCTCATCTTCACCAATTGTTCCTTTTTCATACTTTCCATCAACTAATTTCTCCATAACTTCAAATAATTGATTTCTAAATTCCTTACTTTGTTCTGATAAATCTTCCCTGCTTATTCTAATTTTAAATTCTTCATATTTTTTCATACTAATATCTCCTTTGATGCTTTGGTCATCACCCATATTTTATAATCTAACTTGTAGATTAATTCTAAGATACTAATTTAATATCCTTGAATTAGCCTACAAGTAGGCTTTTATCTTTCGTTCTTCTATTAATTTATTAATTATTTTTTACTGTTTGCCAAACTTGTCCATTAAATTTAGCTACTATTGGTCTAGATTGTCTTGTCTTACCTATTGTATAATAGATTTCAAATGTATTTTCATCTATGTATACTGGCTCTTCATAATGAACTTTGACTGATAATTTACTTGTATCCATGATTATCATCTCCTTTTCTTATTTATTAATAATTATTTAGTATCTCTTTTAAATTTTAAATGTTTTATATGATTATATTCTCCCCATAACCAAGAATCATTACTGGATTCTATATTATTTTCTAATTTAATTTCAACATTGCTTAAATCTATTGTCTCTTTATTTTTTATCACAATGTCATCATATATTCTTTCAATTTCTTCTGTAAGATTTCCTGTTTCTTTATCATATATTTTTATTTTATTACAATCTTTGATATCATAAATTGGATTACTCATATTTCTCACCTCCTTTACTAAATCCTACCACATTTAAATTTTAATTTCAATACTTATTTCTATTAATTTGTTATTATTTTATTCATAAGCTAAATTCATTGTTTATAAAAGTCATCACAGTCAGTATTGGTTTCTAATTCCACTACTTCTTCTATATTTTCATTAATAAACTTTTGTTTCTCAAGTTCTTCTTCAGTTTCCGTAGCCCATTTGTCCCATAGTGCTTGACTCTCTTTTAATGAATTCTTAGGTAATTTACCTGCTCTCATTAATTTCATTTCTTTTAAGCTTTGTTCTAATGATTTTCCTACTGCACAATATCTTTCAGTTGGTTCTTCATACATATCTTTAAATGATTGCAGTTTATCTTTAGATTGCTCCCATTCTTCTAGTTCATTTTGACCATCTTTGATTCTTTTATCAAATTCTTCTTTTCTGTATGTATATAGCTTATATAAGAATATATTTACTACATCATCGGGAATATCACCAAATACATCAAAACAAACCGTTCCATTAAAATTAGGATAAATGTAATATGGTAATCTACAATAACTCATTTATTAACCCTCCTCTTTAAATAATTCGTTCAATATTCTCTTACCTTCTTCTAGTTCTTCTAAAGTATTATTGCTACTTTTATTACTTTTAACTGGTTCATTCATTATCTTTATTATTTTCTCATAAGCTTCTTGACTTATTGTAATATCTCTTTCAATACTTTCTGTACTCATAACTTTCATCTCACTTCATTAAATTAAACTTCTTCTATTAAAAGGATTGTTTGCATTAAGTGCGTCCCACATAATATCAGTAGATTCAAAACTTTTAAACAATACTCTTTTACATTCAGCATAATCTTTCTTAGACCAAGGCAGTAATAAATCTAATTTTGTTACCATACCATTTATACTTTTATCTTTATTAATTGTTGTACTAAGTCCATTATGAGATCGCATTTTTTCATCAAAGAATACAATAGTAATTAATGGATTTCTTAATATAGAACTCATAAACCTATAACCCATATCAGTATGATAGTTTAAATGTGTAATGTATACGAATCCAGTGTCTTTATCGGTTTTACTTTTGATTTTGATACCAATTAAAATAACTCTAATAGAACTTATATTAAATAGACAAATACGAGTGTCAATTGCATTTGAAAAATCATTGATATTGCTATTAATATCTTTAACTAATATTATAGGACTATCTTGTTTCTATTCATCTTTATAAATTCCAAAAGTTATATTACCACATGTGAAATTTTTAAGTGGTATTCCTGTTTTTACTCCACTACTTAACATTTTAATCACCTCATATATAATTATATCCAATTATATGTAAAAGTAAATATTTTACAAAATAAAATTAATAATGATTCAAATAGTCTGGAATTATCTTTTTTTAAAATAGCCATTTTATGGGATTATTTGTAGTTATTTCCCAAAATCGAATTATTAATCGTTGATTTTACTGGTTTGAAAATTCAATTTTAGGAAATAATATCATTTTTATTAATTTGTTATGTATTTTAACAACTAAAGTTTTACATTCTTATTTCTTTTCATACCTTCTTAATTTCCCTCTTATATATTCTACCAAAAAAGTTGGAAATCTTATTATGCAGAATATATAATATTCTGACCAAGCTAATATAAATTCTATACTATATTTTATATTTTTCTTTTTCATATAACTCCTTCTTTCATGAATTCTTTATTCAAAATCCTCACCAAATTCTTTTTTGCAATCAAAAACATAATAACCTTCTTTTATTGCAAATTCATGTAAATCCTTCTTAATTTCTTCTTCTGTATCCTTACAATAAATAGGTTCTATCATATCTTGATTAATATCATCTTTATTACATTCAGCCTTTTCCCAAGCTAATTCCTTAGCTTCTTCTATTGATTCAGCATCAACATATACCTCTACTCTAGCCATAACTGGAACACTTACTAAATATTTTCTTTTCATATAATTACTCCCTTGTATTTTAAAAATAATATTATCAACATTATACAATAGATTTCACTTATTCTTCAATAAAGAATACTGCTTCAGCTTTATTTAGTAATATAGCAATAGCGAATTTTAGTCTTACTAATAATGGTTTCTTGAATGGTTTCTTTATATATTTTTTACCATTGATTTCAACTTTATCTCTATATACTAAGCAATCAGCTTGATACATTCCATTATTCCAAAATGTAAGCATAATTATACCTCCTTTAACAATTTATATAGAAATTATCTAAATCAAACTTATGTCTTACATTGTGATATTTTAAAACTACTGTCATTTTGTTTTTAAATTTATTGAACTTATATTTTCTTATAATATACCTTTCTCCATTTATTAAGTCTAGTTTATGTAAGTCTTTACCAATGTAAATAACTTCTGATCCTTTGCTATCTAAATTAGGTTTTATATTTCTAAGCATTATTGTTATCTCCTTAAATTTGATAAACTAACTCAAATCTGTCATTAATATCTATATTGACTTTTATTCCAATTCTTAAAAAATATCTTTCTAATTCACTTTTAACAAATTCAGCAGAATTAATTGTATAATTCTTTAAGTTTAATTCTTTTAATCTCATATCCTCTGATTGTTCTTTATTGAAAGTTAAATTTTTTAAAACTAATTTTAATATCTTAGTATTTTCATTTAATATATCAATACAAAAAACACTTGATATTCCTGTTTCAACTTCATTATAATAAGAATAACAATTTAATATAATAACTTTTATTTTATTCTTTTTAATTTCAGTAATTAATTGTCCTACATTTCCTTGTAATTGGCTGAATAAACTTTTATGGGCTAGTTTATTTCTTAATAAATAATCTTTATACATTTTATATCACTCCTTATTAATTTAGAATTATATACAATTAATATTAATCCTTATTTTGGTTCTACAAAATTTTCACCCAAATTACACATTAAATTATACCATTTAGGCATTTTTTCCATAGGTCTATCTTTTAATATACGTGTAGTAATGAATAAAATCAACATAAAAGGCGATACTAATATTAACTTAAGTATATAAATTATCCATTGTTTTAAATTTAAATTAAACATCTAATTTCCTCCTTCCATAAAAATTCTTTTAAAATTCACCATTTAATAGAATATTCAACTCTATAAAGCTCCTATTTAAGCCATTCTTAACTCTTTAATTTATGCATTTCTAAATTCAAACTTAGCATATGATTTATCATTATTGAACTATCTATATATTTTACTTTTTCATAAGCTTCCTTAATTTCATTTAAAGTATAACCTGCAAGTATATTATCCTGCAATAAATCAAAAGAAATTTTATCTTTGTTAATTTTATAATATTCCTTTAATTCCTCACCACCAATCATTTCTAAAATATTTAATTTATTATTATATTCTATATCTTTTTTTATAGCGTCACAAAGTTCATAGACATTATCATAAATCATTTTAAAACCCTCCTTATCCCCATTCTATATAGTAAAGTTTCTTTCTTACACGCCATCTTTAATAATATTTTTTGATACCACATTAATTTGAAACCTAAATAATCTTCGGCAAATTTTACTGGATTATTATACTGATTTCTAAACTTTAAAAATTCTTCTTTCCATATCTGAACCCTAATTTCTTCACAAATGTTTTTATATTTTTCTATAGCATAATAATAGGTACTTGATAATATATTGTCTATCTTTTTGTAGAAATTCGATAATTCAAAGTATTCTTCATTCATAATTATCTCACTCCTTCAATTTTATTTAGCCTGTCTTTAAATTCTCTTTCTTTGTATTTTCTAATAGTTTCATTTAGCTTATGATTTTCTATTAAAGTCTTATTTAGTTCTTTTTTTATAGTATCCCTAGATTGTTTTACCATCATATGCTCATGTATTCCTATACTTTCAGCATATTCATTTTTTAAATTATGTATTTGATTCTCATATCCTTTGACTTTTGCTTTCAGCATTTGATAACAGAAATCATTTTTCTTTATATTTTTATCCTGTTCTTTAATTTTGTCTTGTATTAGTAAGCATAATCTGCTTTCATCTATATTTGATTTTATTCCTAGTATATTTGCTATTCGTTGTAATTCATTTATCATTTTAATCAATCCTCTTTCATTTTTATTTATCTTAATTTATTTTTATCTATAGACTAATCTCAAGATACCATTTAAAATATCTTCAAATTAACCCATACGGGCTTTACCTTTTGTTCTTTATGTATTTTTATCCACCTCCTCTATTAACTAATTAATTTGAGTACTGTTGTTTTGTAATTCATCCAATCTCTTTAACATATAGTCAATTTCATCTTGACTTAGAATGACATTAGAATAATTTTCTTCATCAATTTTTTCATTATCTAAAAACATATATTTCAATTTATTCTTTATATTATTTATAAACATTAAATCACCTCCTTTAATGGATTTTAATATAATTTATTGTAGATTTAACTTTTGACATAATCCATCTATCTGAGTAGTTAACATTCTGCCTCTTATAAATGGATTATGAACACCAATAGCTAATACAACAATACTTATTAACTCCTTTCTAAATTCTTGTCTTGTCACTCATATCACCTCCCTTCAATGGTATATTTTACAAATGAAATATAATAAGGTATCCAACCGGAAACATTATTCCTACTATTAATACATTGTATATTATATACTCTTTTAAATCCGCTTTCATTGATTCATTCCTCCTTATGATTATTTTTAATTATATTAATTAATTTATTTTTATCTTATGTATGCCTTTTCTTTAATGTCATTGATTAATTGTTCTTCCCATTCATCAGATCTACCTGCAACCTTACAAGCTGATAAAACAACTAGTGTGTTTAAAGTTATTATAATTACTGATATTATTGTTAACATGTTTTTCACCTCTCTTTTCTATAAATTTATTTACGCCCTATTAATTCAATATAATTATTGTCTTCGTTTATTTTATAATCTTCATACATATTTGATATTTTATATATTATATGACTCTTTTGTTTATTATCTCTAAATTTCATTTTTATTGTAATTCCTTTTTCTTTTGGTAGTTTGCTTGATGTACAATACATACCATTTTCATCTATATTTGCTTTATTTAAATTTTTACAATTTATTTTATCTATAAGATTATCTACTTTTTGAACAACGTTATTATCCACTTTTAGTATTCTTATTTGATAAGAATTCATCCCTTTTTTAATTTGATTTTTTAATCTTTTATTTTCTGAACTTATTTTTTCTTTTTCAATCTGAATATTATTTATTTGGTCAATAAGTGGTTTCATTGTAACCAATTCATTTTTAGTTCTTCTTCTTTATTGTCTAATTTTTTGCAATCCTTTTGTTAATTCCCAACCCCTATATAAATCAAACTTGTCCAAATTCTCTATCTTATGTAGTAAATCTAATTGAGCATCATCTAATGCTTTTAAATCAACCTTTAGTTTATTATAATATTTTTTAGATTCTGTTATTTTATTATTGATATTGTCTGCAAAATCAGTAGCCATACACATTTTATCATTTCCTTTCTTTTATTATTTGTTTTAATTTATTATTATAATAAAAGTATAATCCTACCAAATCTAAAAGTCAATAGATATATAATAATTATTTTTGTTAATTTGTTTATTATGTATTAGTCCGTTATTTCTACTATGTAATTAACCATTGCTATATACAATGGCTTTGGAATTTGATTTTTATATTGTTCTGCAACTTCTTTTATGTAGGCTTCTTTATGTATCTTATATGCAGTAAAAGCTTCTTCAACATTACTATAATGACTTCCAATTTCAACCCTTGTCCATTTTCCATTTATAACTTTACTCATTCTAGCATATATAACATTATCATATATACTTACACCAATTGGAGTATTTCCTCTTCTTGATACCCCTCTAACAAATAATTTATTAATCTTTTCAGGTACAAAAATACAATTATCAGGACTATATATTTTGTTCCATTTATGTAATATGTCTTTATCTATACACATCTTTTCATTATCTACTTTATAATAATTTTTATTGAACCATTTTTTAAAGTTCTGAAAATTATGCCATTCTTCACAAACTGTACAACCTTTATATGACGTATTTTTTGAATAACTTTCATTATTATAACATCTATCTAATATATGATGCCATCTACCATATTCAACATCATTATTTATACCTGTTTGTTTTTCTTGACCAAGATACCCTATACCAAATATCTTTTTGTCATATGGGGAACTTGATCTTCCTTCTTTGAAATCTTTATAACTACAAATTTTTATGTATTTATGTACGTTATCATCAAATTCAATCAATACCTTTTGCGAATTTGTATATTCAATTATTGTCATTTTTGTACCATTATTATTAAAATTTATTTCACCAACTCTATATGTAAAATCAATTTTATTTTTTTGAATAATTTTTATATTTCTATTTCTTATAAGAGCTTGTTCAAACCAACTATAATTTTTGTTATAAGCTATGTGTCCATCTTCAGATTCAACATCTATGTCTCTAGAGTTTCTATACTCTTTTATCCACATTTTTAATCCTTGATTATTATATTTTATTTCTCCTGTTCTATCAATTTTACGACTCATTTTCTCTCCTCTGTATTAATTTATTTTTTAATATTATAAGAAAGTAATCAAGATTTCTCTCAATTACTTTCTTATGTAGGATAACTATTAATTAATAATTATTATCCACGTCCTGAACCAGTTGTTGCAAACGCTACAACTGTCATTACAACAGTTGATATTGTTACGATTGCAGTTATAATTAGTGCTTTAAATCTTGCTTTTGTCATTTGTATTTCACCTCCTTTTGTAGTTGCTATTAACATAAGATATACTCATGCTAAATCGCAAATACAAAAGGATTTTTAAAAATGTAATTTATGATTTTATATAATTTGTTTGAGTTGATTTTTAATTAATAACAATACGTCATTATAAAGAGAAATATCTACTTTTTCTATATCCTTAATAAAACTCTCTAATGTGTCATTATATTCAGTGGTATTGTTATGTAATAGTATGTCTTCTACCACCAAGAAGACAACCTTAAAATTTCCTTTTAATATATTAATATTAAATTCTGATATTAATTTTTCCATATATTTATCTTTATGTGCATAATCATAATCTTTGTAAGTATCATAACAAAATTGGTGTATTTTAATTAATTCTTCATTAGTTATTTCATCTTTATAGCATACAGCATAATTATTTAATGCTTTGCAGTATCTCTCTTTATTAATTTGATTATTTGTATAATTAGGGTGAGTATCTAGCATATCTTTTAGTGCTTTCGCATAAGGTTTTGCTTCACTCATATCTGATATATTTTTTTCTTTTAATATTTGCATTATAATCGTGGTCAAGTTGTGTAATATTAATCTTCTGCATTCTATACTTTTAAATTTATTACCAATTTGAAAAAACATTTTTCTTAGTATTTCTTTTGCCTTATCCTTTGAAACAAAATCCCATATATAATATAACTTCTCCATTTCTTCTAATAACATTTCCTCTTCACTCATTTTTAACACCCCATTCTATTATCCTATAGATATTTTTCTCTCCCTTGTATATTCCACATAGTAATCTTTATAATTTATTCCATTATCTTTGCATATTCTTTCTAAATGGTCTAATAACATTGACCTCTCAGATAATAAGTGATTTAAATTATTTGTTTTTGACCTTCCAAGTACTTTTTCATAGCTGTATATAAATTGTAATGTTTCATTTATATCATCTTGTACATATTTAGGTAATTTTTCTAATGGACTTTTTTCTTGTAATATACCCCTTTGAATATTTCTAGCCTTTTCAACTTTCTTTAATACCAACTCATCTACAGTTCCAATGTATGTAAGCAGTTGATATCTTACATCTATTGGCGTATCTTGTTCTATCAGTATTACCGATTGCTCCTTTAATCCAAATCCTTCTACAGTAACGTGTACTGGAATATTACTTGCTTTTGCCATATTTGAAGTTAATGGATACACATTTATTATATTTGAAAACCTATTGTTTATATCATTAGAATCTACTAATGCCGGGCGTACCCCACTTTGTAGAGATCCTCTCCTTTGTCCAAAATCTACATACCAAAGTTGACCTTTCTTTACTTGTTTCTTTTCTTCTTTATTATTATAATTTGTTTTATCTATAGTAATTTTTTTATTAATATTATTACTATATACAATTTCTTTTGCTTCAATTGATTTGCTATCTTTAATTTCCTCTTTATCCATTTTTGTCTTTATTGCCATTAGTTGCTCTTGAAAATTATTCATTACAACCACCTTCCTTTAATTAATCCTTCTTAAATTCCAATTAAAATTACTTTTTTATCATTTTCTATTTCTCTTAATTTGTTTAACCTATGTACTCAGTTTAACTCTAATTCCATATGTTGTCAATACTTTTTTGTAAATTATTTATAATTTATTTTCACTATTTCTTTTTAATTAATTTGTTTCATTTCTATACTCTTATATTACTACTATCTTCCAAACCTGTCAATACTTTATTTGAAATATCTTTATGTTTCTTTTAATTTATTGATTCCCTGTCCATAAATACATATTACACCCTACAGAAAATAATGTCAACACTTTTTTCAAAATATTTATCATTATTCTATTAATTCATTTTAATATGTTCAAAATCTCAATAAATAAGCCATTATTTGAATAAAAAAGAAAAAGGCTGGAATAATAATTTTCCAACCTAATCTATATTAATTCCTATTGACTCACAAATCTCATTAACTACATCATGAGCAATTGGATCAATCATATTTACTTCTAATATCTTCATTCTATCTCTACCATACCCTGATGGAATATCTACAATCTTATCTTTTGTTAAACTTTCATATTTCCATTGTAGTGGATATTTTGTAGATGATACCTCTTTTATATTATCTAATACTTTTATGATATTATCTATATCATAAATCGATATTTTCCTATGTTTTCTTATTTGTAACAATAATTCTATTTGTCTTGTGAATAGCAAATTATTAAAAGAGATTCTACTAACATCTTCCCAATCCTCAACAGTTTTTCTTCCATTTTCATTTAATGCTTTGAAAGCATTATAAACTCTACTATTGGTAGTATTATAATTTACTATAGATCTGGTGTCTAATACATATACATCTGACTCAAATAATTTTTTCTTAGATTCTTCTTCAGTAACATCATCTAATTTAGCTAAAAAATCAATAAATCTATCATCTACTGGAATTAATGTTATAAATTCATTATTTTCATTATAAATATTAACAAATTTATTTTCTACATTAATATCCTTGTATTTCAATTGTCTCATATAAATTGCTTGCTTTCCTAATATACCATATCTTGCTAATAATAAAGGCTTAATATTTGCTGACTTTGTAACTTCTTTCATTTGTTCTAATAAATCATAAAATTCATCCATGTCATATAGTTTTGTTTCTAATAATCTTTTGCTTGGTTTTAAACCTTTTAAAGACTTTTCTCCAGCTAAAGGATTAACAGTTATATAGCCTTTTTCTACCCAATAACCGAAGTATCCATTGACAAAAGCTTTGATAGTTCCTACTGTTGTAGGCATAGCATAAATAAAGCTCCTCATCATAGATACAACTTCTTCTCTCTTAAAATCCTTCAAATCTTTCTTTTTTGCTACTTCATAATCATGAATATTATTATTATAAACACTCCATAAAGGTTTCTTAGTGGTATCTTCTTCATAAGTATTATTTAACCATGTGATTTTATCTAATTGAAATTCATCATAATTAGATAAAATTTCTTGTTTCTTAACTTCTGTTTCTTCTTGAGTTTCTTTTAAATATTTTTGACCTATAAATTCTAATTCTTCATTAAGCAACCTTTAACACCTCCATTGTGAAATTTACAAAGTATCCATAAATTTCTTTGTAATTACAACTATTCGGACTGCGATTTATTTTTAATTTTTCCAATTGTACTTTAGGGATAGTATATAAGCTATCAATTACTTCATCTATTCTATTATTATCTTTTGTAATTCTCATTGTATTAGCTATAGCTAAATATCCAACAAACATATTACAACCTAATAATAGACTATTATTTTTCATTTCATCTAAATTATCATTGAAATATTTAAATTTTAATGATTCAATCAATTCATCAATAGTAGAACCTAATTTCTTAGCAATATCTCTAGCACTTCCTTTTTTCTCAACTTGAATTTCTGTTAATTTTAAAGCGTCTAACAATATTGTTTTATATGTTAATGTTTTATTCATAGTTTGTTCTTCAAAATTTATTGCTATTTCACCCTTTAATATTTTAGAATTATCTTCTACTAATTTCAAGAAATCTACATCGTCACCTTGTCTAAAACCTTTGATAAATTCTTTGTTAGTATCACTTCTTTCAAAAATTTGCCTAACAATTTCTTGGGCTTCTGATAATGTTCTCATTACAATTCTAATATCCAATCCACCTTCTAGAATAGCACCATTATTTTTATCTTTATATTGAGCTACGGCTTGTTGAATAGCAACTAATCTATGAAAACCATCTAATACTTCAGCAACCGTAAAATCCTCACTGTCTATATCATATAATGGTTCAATAGACAATGTTCCAATGTCAGGAAGTTTTTTTTCGTCAATTGGTTGGAAAACATATTTGGGATTAAAATACTCATCTTCTTCTGGAAGTCGTACATTTATGATTATTTGTGTGCTTTCTAATTTCCCATCTAATATTAATTGCAACATAGCATTAACATTTTTTTGTTTTATATCAATAGTTCGAATTGATGCGTTCTTAGTTCCATAAGATTTTGTTTTAAATGCTCTTTGCGACAACTTATTATATCTAAATAATACATTTTCCATATATTCAGATGCCTGTTCATAGCTAATTCTTCCTATATAATTATAATCATCTATTTTTTGCAATTTGTGAAGTTCTATTTCCTTTACCTGTTGTCTTATATTTTTATAACTTTTATAATCTCCTCTTTCTTCTATTTTATAATATTTTTCAAAATTTAACTTTTCTAATTTCAAAATATCATAAGAAGCTTTTGTAATTGCCATTTTTTCTTCTTTGGATAATTTATCTACTGTTAAAGTTCCATCTTGAAATAATGCAGATGTTATATTAGAGTTTATATTTTTTTCTGCTAATTCGAAATTAATAGCTTTTATCAATTCCTTGTTATTAAATTCTTTAACTATAACCTTTTTTAATTCCTTATCTAAATTTTCTTCACTATATATATGGATATCACCCATTTAAAATCATCTCCTTAATTAATATTATTCATTATTTTATTTTCTATATTAAGTATTATATCATTTAAATAAATTAATTGCAATAACAATAATAATAAAATAATTACTAATTTCATTATTTTATTATTATTATATACTTTTAAATGAAGTTTGTCCATCATTTAGCAATTCTTATAGTTCTATTATCATATTCTAATATTAGTTTATCTTTTATGTATTCACATTTTTTAAATTTTGGATTTTCTGCTTCTATATCCATAACACTAATATTAATTTCTTTCCAAAAGTCTTTAGCATTGCATATTATATTTGTTTTATTTTCAGTTATAACTAATTTTTTATCATTTTGTTTAGCCATAAAAATATATGCCTGTAAGTTGTCTTCATACCATTTTCTTATTTGTTTATCGGTTACTTTATTTTTTTCTACTCTCATTTCCATCGTTAATCTCTCCCTTTATTTTTAATATTTATTTTATAAACAAATTAATGTGATTACTTGTCTACATTTTTATTTTATAACAAATTAATATAAATAGCAATACATTATTTATTTAAATTTCCATATTTTTTAATGCAAACTTTTGTTTTATTATGAATTGTAATTTTATACTATTAATACTAAAATCGGATAACTTTGATACTAATTTCGGACTGTTGTTGTAAAACACATTGTTAATAATAACCAAAGAATATATAATTAAAGCTTGTATGAAAGGAGTTGACGTTTGATACATGGTTAAAATGAAATTACATATACTATTGGATAAGTATAGAATCAGTCAACGTGAATTCGCTCAGCAAACCCATATTAGATATGCAACAGTTAATAGTTATGCGAATCAAACTTACAAACATATAGTCAATAAGCATATAGATGTTATTTGTACATATTTTGATTGTAACATTGAAGATTTAATTGAATATACAAAAGATAACCCTTAAAGATTAGATATAAAATTAATATCTAGTCTTTTTTATTTGACTATTTATATACGAATGTTTGTTCTGTTGTTATTATATTACAGAACGTGTGTTTGGTCAAGTTGATATTAGTATGGAAATTTATACTATTTGGTTGTTAAATTTATATCAATAACCTTATGTTCATTATATACCCTTATGTTCAAAATACATATTACTCAGAGTAATATCGTTCTTCTATTTTTTTATTATTGGTTATAATTACCTCTTGATTCGACTAATTATGACATGATATAATATTGTTGCCTTTACAAGGGAAATATATTTGTCAAAGGGGTGGCAAATATGATTTGCAATTTATATACTTTATATGTAAAACGATTTCGTGAACTAAGAAGAATGACTCAAAGTGAACTCGCTTTTAAAATTGGTAAGTCACAAGGATTCATATCACAAATTGAAATGGATAATAATATCAGAACTAAGTCAATATTGCTTGTAGACCTAGTTCTGATAGCACAAGCCCTTAATGTTTGTCCTAATGATCTTATTAGATATCGTTGTCGTCAATGTCATCGTTTTGATATTTGTACTAGACACAAATATTTAGAAAAAGATGATGAACATTTTAAAGAACATTTAGGCTATTATATTTAATTTAAAAATAAAAGCAAGTATAACTAATTAATTTTGATATAGTTATACTTGCTTTTATTTTTATATATTATTATGTTTAGACTAATTTTCAAAATTATCCCTATATCTCATCAATTATTCATCAACTCTTTCTAAATTATTAGCTTCAGCAGTTGTTATTTTTATCCTATCTACTCCATATTTAACTTGTACTAGCTTAAAGGAAGGTATATGACCTATAATTTCTCCCTTTATTTCTTTATTAAATAAATCAGTTCCAGCTACGCTAATGCCCTTTAATGCGTCTTTATAATCCATAAACTACCTCCCTATATTATTTTTATATAATTATAACATTAAACTAACATACTTCATATATCATATTATTTACCGATACATTAACATTATTAATGTTCTCAATGGTTGTTATTATGCCTTTGTAGACTATAAAAAACATAGAATCACATATAAAACTTAAATCTATTGATTTACCTAATGGTATTTCTAAATTATTTTCAATTATATCTTGGATCACTTCTTTAATCTCTCGTTCTGGAATATATCTTTCTCCTTCTTTTTGTATTATTATTTTTTTATCATTTATTGTTAATGGTATTATTTTATTCATGTATACATCCTTCTTTCACATAATTTTATTGTTTTAATTTATTATTATGTAGTTTATTTAGTGTAAAAGAAAGGCAATCAAAGTTCCTATAAACGTAACATTTTATCTAGACTCATTTTTTAAGCCATTCTATTTCTTTTTCAATAGCTTCTTTCCTTGAATATATTTCACCTTCAAAATCTCCGTAATATGTTATGTTTGCACCTGCATATCCTTGAAATGATTGTATTCTATCTTCTGCCATTTCTTCTATTGTAAATTGTTTTATTCTTTCATAATTATTCATTTAATTTATACTTCCTTTCTTAAACTAATTTTATATAATAATTTACTGTTTCAGGTATTTCACCTTATTTTAATTCATAGCAATTATTCTTATATAATTCTTCCCTACCATAACCATAAACGCTCCCAAACGGCAATTTTAATTCTAAGTCTATATCTAATGACTTTAATAAAAAGAATACTGTATGTTCTCTATTATCTTTGTTTATGTCAATTTCTATTATTTTAATTAAGTTTGGTATTTTAGAAAGTAATTTTTGATATAGTTTAACTATTAAATACTCATGTTCAATTTTGTAATCTGATAACATTGATTCATAAGCATGTATCATTTCGTGTAACAAAACACGATTGTTTATACGAGAAGGTACTATATTAATGACTTTCCAAAATCCTGTACATTCACCAGTGAAATCATCATTCTTATCTACTACATTGAGCGTCCATTCATAAAAATCTACTGCTGTTTTAGGCATAAACTTTTTTGCATCTTCACTAACATTCATTAGAATTACATCTTCAATATCTTGAAAATATTTCTTTTGAAATTGAAGTGTTTTATTAAATAAACTATATTCTGATTTAGTCATATTTTGTTCAGTTATTGGGTTATGATATACAATTTTAGATTTATTAGTCATTCTACACCTCCTCATATGCTCTAAATCGAAGAATTTAAAGCTTTATTATTTAATCGTCTAGTTTCTATTAATTCTCTTAAAAATTTTTGTTTAAAATCCATAAAACCTTTAGGATATTCTGAACATTCTACTTTCTCATTAAGAGTTATTTTTATATCATCAAATATAAAACAGATATCTGTGTACAATAGTTCCTTTCTGCTTACTAAAACTCTCAAAGCTTCTATAATATTTCCTGTGGATACACTTCTTTTAGTACATTTTCCATTTAAATATTCTTTTATAATACTTTTTGCATCCTCTATTAAATTAAAATCACCATATGATTTCCCATCTTCCCTATAATAAATTTCTAACATTTCAATCTCTCCTTTTAATTAATAATTGTTTTCAATTAGTTGATAAAATCAGATTTTTAAGCAGAAACTTAATTCTGCTATATTAATTCATATATTCATCACCAGTTAATTTTTTATCAACTTCACAATCAATTTTTATTTCCATAAATCCATACATTTCTATTAATTGTTTCTTTATATCGTTAGGATATGTTGCTTTTTGATGTTTTTTAGTTTTCCCATTATCTGCATTCATTTTTAAAGCATTTTCATACATATCACCTAATTGTTTTTGATTGAATTTCTTTTCATGTAATAAAATAACTTCATCTATTCCTCCACCATCGTTCCATTCACAGCCTTCACAATAAATATTAAATCTATAATTATACATTTAGCTTTACCTCCTATACCTATTATCAATTTATTATATTCTGTATGCTTTGTTTTATACGTCTTACAAATTAATTATTACTTTAAAGTTCCTATTTTACTTTCTCTTCAATTAACTTTTCTAATTCTTCTAAAGATTCTAATTTTGTATATTCATCATTAACAATCAATTCTTTTAAGTTTGTTGCTAATTTAAATTTTTTAGTTTCCATCAACAACTTTCTTAACTCATAATAAATATTATTAACTTTTTGAATGTACAACTTATGATTCTTTTCATCTTCAAAACTGAGTTCATAATTACTTAATGGATACCAGTTGGCAATTTCTTTTAACTTTTTACTAGCATTATCTAAATCTTTTAAAAGTGTTTCTTCTTTCTTTTCTATATATTTAGCTTTCTCCATTATTTTCTTCACCTTCTAACCTTTCTTTCATTTCATATAAAGCTCCTATTCTACCACATAAATTATCTATACCACTCCCCATATCTTGAACAACTCCAGATTCATTTGGTATATAATCTTTCCCACTTTCTTTATAACTTTCTATTCGATTTAATTCGCTTTCCAATTCATTTTTTAACAATGTCATTTTTGATTTCAATTTATCTATAGAATTATTAATTCTCATTTGACTATATCCTAGTGCTTTCATACTAATTCACTCCTCATTATTCTTTATTATAACATAAATTTTAATTTTCTAAACTCTTCCAAATAAAAGATTTATTTTATAAGCCCTCGCTTATACCATTCTAAAACATTAAAAGATTTCTTTATATTTTCACAACTTGAATCTCCATGACTACAGATATTATTTTTTCTATTTGACGAGCAATCCTTATTATAACATTTTACTTTTCCATAAGTCTTATATTTGTATTCCTCATATTCTTGACATTCTTTACAACAACAATTATTCATTTTTAATCCCTCCTATAAATTTTCCATAACATTCATAACATCTTCATCATCCATTGTGATATAGATTTTGCTTGTATTAATGTTGTTATGTCCTAAAACTTTTGCCACCATTAATATATCCTTTGTCTTTTTATATACATTTGTACCGACTGTATGACGTGCTGTGTGTGTAACATATTTTTTGTCAGTAAGTTCTGCTTTTTCATACAAGTCTTTCATAATATTTTCTACTGATTTTTTTGTTATTCTCTTTTTAAGTCTACTAATAAATAAATATTGTTTTTCTTCTTCTGTGACATTATCAACATTTCTATATTTCAAATAATCATTTATAGCTTCTATACATTGTTTATTTAAAAAAACACTATCTTCTTTATTGCCTTTTCTTATAACCAATAATTTATTTACTTGTATATTATTTAATTTTATATTTGCAAGTTCAGATACTCTTATTCCAGTTTTGAATAGTAATGTTACAATACATTTATCCCTGTAGTAATTTAATTTGCCTTCAGTTAAGGAACTAAATATCTTTTCAACTTGTTCATCATTAAAAGCTATTGGAATCTTTTTACCTATTGTAATTTTTTTTAATCCCTTTGCTATATCCTCTTTTATTATATTGTTTTCATACATATAACTAAAATAAGATTTCAATGTTGAAACTTTTCTAGCTCTAGCACATTCAGAATTTTTCTTTTGTTTAGTTTTAGTATAGCTAAGAAAATTATTAAGGTCATCTAAAATCAATGATTGTATAATTTTATTAGTTATTTTTTTTGCTTTTTTATATTCTTTTAAAAATTCATAGAATACATGTAAATCAGATTCATACCCAACAATCGTGTTCGGTGATTTATTATTTGTATGTAAATAATCTAAAAATTTAACTGCTGATTCAGGTAAATTAAATTTATTTTCCATTTCCAATACTTCCTTTCTATTTCTTTTAATTTGTTTATATTCTAATTATATATTAAATTTATGCAGATTACAAGAAAAATATTCCTATAATCTCCGAAAATTAACACTAATTATTATAGTGTCTATTGGCTATTTCTAATAGAATTGATGGTATTACACATATTACACATGCCCTATCCCAACTGTCACCATAGCGAGGCAATAAAGCTATCTCATTTCTTATCTTTCTTATACGTGTATCTCCCATAAGACCTTCTTTGTTATACTCTAGTATATTATCATAGCATTCTTTAAGTTCTGGATCAGTAAGACCTTTTATTCTTTTTTCTAAATCATTCATTATTTTTTTACATCTCCCTTTTATATTTATCTATTGCGTCATAAAATTTCTTCCTAGCAAGATTAAGTAATTCATAATATGTCAATCCCAGTGCTTCTTCTTTAGTTGGAATTGGATTATTGATGTGATAATGAAAAGTATGTACCTTTCCTGTTTTCATAACAACATTAAAATGTTTATAATCATATTCTGTTGGTGGCTTATTATTAAATCTAACTTCTACTATAACATTTTTCATTTTTATTCCTCCATTTTCTTTAATTTATTTTATTACCATAAACCAATGTTTTTAACAACTTTTAATTTGATTTTGTAAAACTATTTCCACTGACCAACTCATTACATTTTGGACACATATAATCACCATCATATTTATCACCAGTAATAGGTTCTATATCATTGGTTTTAAAATATTTAATAGTTGCTTTGTTTATTTCTTCAGCAGAACTAATTCCTTCACATTCTTCACATTTATAATTGTCTACTTTTATATTTTTAATTTCCTTCTGTATAACTTCAACGGCTGTCATCATTCCTATTAATTTTGTTCGTTGTTCATTTGCTCTTTCTGATGTTATTTTATCTGATTTTTCCTGTTCAAATATTTCATCCTTCTTATTTAAATATTCATTAACTATTATTTGGCTGATATCTTCTAATGTTTGTTTATTCATATTAATTCCTCCTTATATAAACTTAACAAATTTGTAGCCATTACCAGATTGAATTGCTTCAGCTTGTGCTAATATCATAGCTTGTTCTTCATTAAATGCTCTTACGAAGTACTCCATTTCTTCTGTACCATTTGTTAATACTACACAAAATGCTTTATCTATCATTTTCTTTCACCTCACTTCAAATGTAATTATGACTTTAGTGTAAAATTAAATAACAAATCATATAAATCTTTTCTGAATGGTTTTAAATCTTCTGATATTTCACTCTTCCCAATGGCATTTAATAACCTTACTAATTTGTCAGCTTCATCAATATCTAGCTCTAATTTTAATGTTTTTATTTCTAAACTCTTCACATTAATCACTCCTAATATTTATATTTTTAATTATATCACATTTTGCTAAAATCAATATTTGAACCTTATCTATTTTCTTAAGTTTATAACCTACTTATCCATTTATGTAATTTGATTTATTTAGAAGTTTGTTTTTTCATTCTTAACATCATTTTGATAGCTAATTTATATTCTCCAGCTTGGATCAATCCATTAATTATTCCTTCCATACTAATTTACCTCCTTTTGAGTTATTACTTCCTTAATCTGTAACTAAATTATAACATTTCTAATTTAATATTGCAACCTATTTCTATTAATTTATTTATAATTTATTTTTAGTAAATTACTATTTTATCTCAGGTCTTAATTACTCTTCGTCTTCAAGATAATATCTTTCAATTTCTCTAAATTCTTCATTATCCAATACTAGATAAGATTTTATGTGAAATATATTTTTATTAATTTTCCTAGCTTCTTTTATTTCATTGTGCAAATCTTCTAAGGTATCACAAATCTTCTCTTCATATTCTTTATATTTTTGACCTATATAATAATTAACACCATATTTAATTTCTATTTCCATTTTAACAACATCTCCTTAACTCTTTATATTTAATTATATGAGATATATTTTAAATTAGTACCAATAAATAATAAATTAATAGAAATATTTTTATTAAAATACCGATTTTATAAAAAGAAAAGTAGACTAATTTAATCTTAGTCTACTTAAATAAATCATCTCTATAATAATCTCTAAAAGCCTTAATAGTAGCTTCTAGTAATGTTTGCATTTGAATTAACATTAAAGTTATTCCAAATGCTTTTAATAAAAGTATCTGGATAGTAGGAACTGTAATATTATTTTTTAAATCCATTGTCAACATCACAATTAAAGTAGTAAACATAAACAGATAAATTTTTCCTAGTGTTATTTCTATTTTTTTAGAACATATTTCTTTTAATATTTTTAACTCCATTTTATACACCTCGTATTTATTTAATTATACTGTTTATTATACATTAATTTTAACACGAAGAAAAGAACGCAATTTTCTACGTTCTTAATCTTTATCTTCTTTTAATTTCATATAATCAAAAAGTTATTTTACTTTTTGTTCACCGAGTTTGTTTTCTAAAATGTCAATCATCACTGTTGCTTGGGATTTTCTTAGTTGCTCCCACCCCTCTTCTGTAGTGGGGTAGTGAACTACTACTTTGATTGGTTTTCTTTTTCTTCTCATATTAGGCAACCTTTTGCAATTATCCATTTATATTTAATTCCTCGAATTTATTCATTCTATCTAATACATTTTGGAAGTTATTTCTTAACTCATTCATTTGATTATCACTTACATTATAATCTTCTAAAAATTTACCACTTTTCATATCTTCTAAAAATTCTATTATATCTGGTCTAATTACCTTTAATCCTTCTTTTGAATATTCATTGCTTTTAACTAATTCAATACAAATTTCATTTAATGCTTTTAAATCTTCTGACAATTCTTCTTTTTCTGTGTTATTTTGTAATTCCATTTTTATAGTTCCTCCTAAATTTTCATTATCTTATTAAACGACTTAACTATTCTATTTAATTCATTTAATTCTTGTTTATCAATATAACGTTCTTCATATTTTGATACAACTTTATTTTTGTTACTATCAAAAATTGAGTATATTTTATTTTCTGCTGAATATATTAATTTCCACATGTATATTCTCCTTGTCATTTTAAATTTAATTTCTCTTATTAATTTCAATATTAATATCGCAAGGATAATTTTCATCACTCATACCCATTTTAAAGTACTTTCCAAATATCTCGGCAAAATCCCATAAAGTAGTTCTCATATATTCTCCATCATAATGATACAACGTATTTATAACGTCCTCTAAATCTTCGTCCGCCATTGGTCTAGTATCTGCTCTGAGTATTTCCAATCCTCTTTCTGTTGGTTTAAATTTTATCTCATCATTTAAATTAAATTTCATTTTACTTCCTCCTATTATTTTATTTTTAATTGATAATCACTTCCATATAAAACTCTTGTTTTATATTAACTCAATTATTTTAAGTTCCATTCTTCATTTTCAATATAATTAATAATTGCTCTAGGATTGCAAGACATTTCTAAAGAATCTACCAAACAATCCTCAACACCTAAATTATCATATATTCCCTTGCTCTCTAACCATTTTCTAACTTTTTCATTATGTTCATTTGCCATTGCTCTATATTTAGCACTTTTATTTATACTATCTTTAATATGTTTTGTTACTTTCATAGTATCTACTCCTTTAATTCATAACTATAGACCCATTTAGGAGCTTTATAATTTTCGTGGTCTTGATTAAACCCACTTCTAACTCCATGAGGGAATCTATTTAACAATCCTTTTTTATACATAGAACTTAACAATTTAGATAGTTCTTTACATTTAGGCGCACCAAAATTATCTTCAAATTTAATATCGAATTTTTCTACATAATCATAAACAAAATCAGAATCCAACATATCTACAAATTTAAAATTTGCTTTATTAGATATATAATCAATTATCCATTGTTCTTTCTCACTCAATATTAAAACCTCCTCCACCCTATATTAAATCCATTTATTTCCATTTAAAAGAACTAATTTAAAGCAATATTACATTATATTTACAATCAACAGTTCCGCTATTATAATCTACTTTTACGACATCTTTTCTTATTTTGAACTTATTATTTTCTAGTTCTATTATATCTTCTTGTGTATCATCTAAGTTAGTTAAGAAATTATCTAACTCATTAAAAATATTTTCCTTACATTTAGATTGAACATATTTAATTATCTCTTCATAGTTCATATTTAACACCTATCTTTCATAAATCTTATTTTAAATTTCCTTATCTTAGCATACAAGATTATCTTTCTTATATGCTATCACAAAGAAACTATTTCCAGTTTATTTCTAAGTCATCTTGAATTATATATCGTTGTAGCTGATTTATTTTTTCTACCATAACATATTTTAACATTCTATTTATTAAGTCTAAACAAAAATCGTAATCTTCATTAAATTCTGATTTACTAAAAATTTTATTTATATATCGTAATATATCATCATCTTCTTCATTTAATTTCTTTTCTAATAAGTCTATACAATCCTGTTTCTTAAAACTTAAATCGTCAACATCAATCCAATCACTACAATTATTTTCGTCATTCCAAGTGTATAAATCTGTAGTATAACCTTCGCCATTTGTTATTTCAAATTCACTTGTTAAATCTCCAATCATAAAGAATGTTCCATTCACACATATTATTCTATTATCAGTTTTAGAGACTCTTTTTAATTTTTCTATTTGTTTTTCTCCTCTAGGAATAAATTCATCATCGCAATTATCAACCAACCAGTCTGCTCTTAATACTTTAATATCCATTTTAATACACCATCCTCATAAATTTATTTTAACATTAATTTCCTTAACTTAATATGTATTTCCTTATTAATAATATATCATATTAAAGTTATAATTTCAAGCTTTCTTCTATTAATTTATTTAATTTTTATTAAACATACTTATGTAAGTTCTCAATAATCTCATCCTTACCTATACCACTAATCATATCAGCTTGAATTTTGCCTATTTTAGCGTTTATATTGCTTATCTTACATTCTGTTAGTATATCCATTAAATCATTTATATATTGCTTATAACTCATGCTATCTTCCTTTCTAATATCTTATTTTTATTCTACTCTTTTAAATCCATTACACTCTAACCCATTATTTATCCAATATTTATGTATACTATTCCTTATTCCTATAATATCTGGGTTACCTTCTATGTTGAATTTACCACAATACAAATTAGGTTCAAACCAACTTCCATTAGAGTAGCTATACTTACATTTCATACAACTATACTCATTATCATTAATAATTAATTTATCCATACTCCTCCAACTATGCCTCCTAACAACTTAAAATTTGATTTTTATCTGCTATTTAATTTATTAAAATACTATAGTCTAACCATAAATTTATCCACCTCTTTTAATTCACCCTCATATCGTTTTAAATCATCTACATAAGGATTATTCTCTATGTGTTTTAAATCTTCCTGTAAGTCTGCTAACTGGCTTTCAAAATATGTTCTTACATTATGCACCTTATTTTTAGAAAAATCCAAACTATTATATTCAATTACATATATTTTCATTATCTTCTCTCCTCTAATTTATATTTTATTATTTATTTCTATTTAGATTTTTAAACTATAAAATATTTATCATCCCATCTCTTGAAAATTTTATTTTCATTTCTTTTCTTAGTGTGAAATAATATATTTCGTCTTCTAAATTGCATATATTCTCTTATATTTTTATCTTTATATATCAGTATTTCTCTATTAGATATGAAGTGCCTTAAATCATATGTATAATAGCTTATAAATAATATTAAACGCTGATACCAGTATAAATTATTTCTATCAATTAAATTTTTCCACATCGAACCCACCTCCTTATTATAATTAATTTATTATAATTCTATTGAAATGAGTATTTTATTATAACTGCCCTTCTTTACTTTCTGATTCATTATTATTTATTTCTACTTCTTCCTTACTATCAAAATCAACTCTTTTAAATTCTGCTATATCATTCATTAGTATTTCAGTACATAACATTACACACTCATTACAGACATCTATTCCATTTTTAGCACTTATCATTCTCCTAACTTGTTTTTGACTCTTTCCACAAAAATCGCAATAATGCATTTTAATTCCCTCTTTCTTATTTATTTTTAATTTATTTATATTCTGTTAAAGTTCCTGATTTATCAAGACTTTTTATTTAATGTCTTCTCTATAAATCCTTAATGTTTCCTTGTTACTATTTATAACATCATAAGTTCCATCTAAATTAATTTTAACTATCTTAACAGTTAATTCTATATCATTATTTATAATTGTTATCATATCGCCTATTTTGTACATTAATTCATCATTCCTTTTTTATAATTATGTATTAAAATAAACGATTATTCTTGTTTAAACAACATCTGTCAAATAACTTTTCTTTTCTGCTTTCTTATACTTATAATTATTCTTTTAAAAATGAATTTCCAGTATTACTTAATCCTAATGCGTTATAATCTTCTCTAAGCTTACTTTGTGTCTCTTTTGTCATCTTATAACCATGATGACTATAGTTTCTCCATGTTAAAGTTTCTATTCTTAATGTCTTTTCATTAATAATCATTAGAAAACTACCAAATCTATATACTCTTACGTTTTCTTTTATATATCCTAATTTTTCTGCGTTGTTTGCCATGGCAGTTAGTTTTAATTCTAATATATCTTTATCTAGATTCCTAAAATTACTTGCTTCTTTTCTATAGTGTTTTAGTGCTTCAATTGATAATGTTAGTTTATTCATTTCTATACACTCCTTTTGCTTGGTTAAATATTATTTTATCTATTAATTATAAATGTTTTAGTAATTTCAGTTTTTGTGCCTTTAGATAATATAAGTGTATGACTATCTCTTTTTATTCCTTTTATGCTCTTAATTTCATCCCAAAGGTATATCAATAACTCATTTGTTGCGTCAAATCCCTCATCTTCAACAAATCTAATTAAATCTACTTTTATTGTTTCGTCTATTGTAGAAATATAACATTTTAATGATTCTAATAATTCTTCTTTATTCATTTTTATTAACTCCTTTATATATCTATTAATTTATTTAACTTATGAGTTAAGTATATCATAACTTTTATATCATTTCAACAAATTAATATAAATATAACTAATTATTTTTTAATTTTAGATATAAAAAAAGGAACTGTATTCTACCACAATTCCTTTTAATTTAATAATTAGAAATTATATTTTTAATACACACACACATACTACAACAAGGAGTCCATTTACCATCTTCTAATATATTATTTATCTTTATCGATTCTTGATTTATTAACTAATTTAAATTTTCTTAACCTCATTTTATCAATTTTATTATTCAACTTTTCTATTTCTAAATCTTTCTTATTACTTTCTGTGTTATATCCATCTTCCAATAATTTTAATTCTCTTCCTAAGACTTCTTTATTCTCTGCTTTAATAGACATTATCTCTTTATCTTTCTTTTCTTCTAAAGCCTTAATATCTACCTTGTATACTTCAATAGATTTATTTTTATTTTCTATCTCAGCTTTATAAAAGGAAATCATTTCACTATCATTATTAATCTTATCCTGTAATTTTATAATTGTATTCTCTAAATTAATTTTATCTGTAGACAGTCTATCATTATCTTTCTTTACTTGCTCCAATTCTTTTTCTATAATTTTGTATTGTTCTTTATATTCTTTATACTCTGATAAATTACTTAATAGCATATCATTCTTTTGCTTATATTCTTCTACTATTAACGTTTTATCTTTCAAATTATTTTCTAACTGCTCCATCTGTTTATCATTTTTTAATCTAATATTAGCTAATTCTAGTTTGTTACTATCATTTGTCTTTTGTAACACATCTATTTTAATGTAAACATCTTGTAATTCCTGTTTTTGTTCTGTAATCCTATTATCCTTAATTAATAGCATATCTTTATATTTAGTTTTTAATTCTTCCAATTCTGTACTTTTGCCACTTAAAAAGCTATTCCCCTGTTCGCACATATTAATAAATATATTATAGATTCTTTGTGTTAGTTCTTGAAGTTCATCTGTATTTACTGCAAATATATTATTTTTCTTTACATTCTCTAATTCCATAAGACTTACAACCTTTTTAAAATACTCTTCTTGAGTTAGTCCCAAACTATCTAATTGCCTTTTAATATCTGCTTTTGTATCCTCTTTAAGCCTATAACTAGTTACTGTACTTTTATTTGATTCATTTTCATTGCTCATGGTATCACCTCATAAATTGAATATGTACAACACGTTTATTATAGTAAACATGTTGTAATTACTTAATTTAAGTGTATACTTTATTTAGTTTATAGTCAATATAATTATATAATTTTGATATAAAAAATAAGACTAGATATTCTAGTCTTAAAATAAATTCTGTTAACATTTAGATTTTATTGTATCTCACAATTGTTTCTTTCAACCCAATTATTTATTTCTTTACTTAATACATTATTCATGCTCATCACCTCAGCTATTTCTTCAATACCTTCCATATTTACTTTAATTTCCGGTATTTTATCATTTTTACATACTCTTTTTTCTTCACTAACTTTTATTAAACCTTTTTCCCATGCTTCAACCATTTTTGAATCATTCATAATAATACTTCCTTTCAACTCATATATTTTTATTATACTAAATTTTTCATATTATATGTAGCTATTTATTATTCTTTAATTATATTATACTAAATTTTTCATATTATATGTAGCTATTTATTATTCTTTAATTATATTATACTCTATTAATTTATTTATTTCAAGTACTTTCTTAACGAATTAATAAAATTATTTTCTTATAAAACAAGGATTTGATGGGAACTTTATCAAACAGTTCCCATCTCTATTAAGCAACTTTTAATATATCCTCGATTTCATTTATCGCATTCATAATAGATTCTGTTGTTACATTTATAACCATCCATGTACCATCATTTACTTTATTATATTCATATACAGTTCCATCTGAATTTATATCCGCACAATCTTTATTTAATTTTCCTAATTGAACTATTGATTCACCAGTTGAATATCTTTTCATGAATACTTTTTCTAATTCTTCATTATGTGATAAAAGAGTAATATCTGCTAATTTTGATAAAGCTTTTTGGATTTCGCCTTGTTTTACTAATTCTTTAATCATTTCTAACTTCTTCATAATAATCAACCATCCTTTTTATGTAGCTTTAACTCCTCAATTGAGTGAGTAGCATTTATTAATTAATTTGTTTTATCTTATGTACTAATTATAAGCTTTAATTTATTTTAAGTCAATACTTTTTTAATAAATTAATGGAATTATTTTTCATAAAATAAGTTTTTTAATTGGTTGTTAAACAGGTGTTTCAAAAGAACCTGTTTTAAATAAAAGAACCCTATTCCTAGAGTCCTTAATTTATTATTTAATTTGTTAGATTGCTATACCAATTATTCATAAAAGTTTTTAACATAGATTCTTCTTTTATTCCTGCCATTAGTAACCCCGACATAAAATCTTCTGCTTTTGTAATCATATTTATTTCATTATCCTTATTGTTATTACTCAAATAGTCTCTAAGGTTGTCCTTTTCTTTTGCTCCTATGAGTGCCTTGTAGTCTTTACAATCTAATCCAAACAAAGTGTTATATATTATATTTGTAAATCCTCCATAGTATCTACCATTCTCAAAAGGTGAAGGATTAATTATTTTTTTGATTGTATCTGTTAATGACTTTCTAATATTAACACCATGCTTTCTTAGTATATAACTTTCAATTCTTTCATCAGTAACTCTCTTGACTTCCTCAGCCGTCATATTTTCCATTCCAGTTACATAGATTCCATGTTCTCTTAAATTAGGTAATACTATTGTTGCTAACCAATCTCTGAACTTTTTACCTTGCTCACTATCTGCTCTAAAACTCCACAAGTATAATTCTGATTCAGATATTGTTAGTTCTTTTAATTTATTTCTTATCTCTTTTTTAATATCTTTATCTGCTTTTTTCAAATCCCAAGATGTTGGGATTTTATCAATTGCTATTAAATCGTCGGTTACTTCTTCCCATCTTACAGTTGTTGACTCTCCACCTTCTTTTAATTTTTTAGTTTGAGTTATTCCCAAGGCTTTTGCACAATCCTCGACTTGTAATTGAACTGTATTATCTTTTGTTATGATATAGGTTATTGCATTATCTCCGTAATTAAATTTGTCTGAAAATCCTATTTGAAATTCTTTTTCATTTTCCATTTATGTATCTCCTTCTTTTATTTAATTTGTTTAATTTATTGTACAAGTTTATTTTACTACTATACTTTACCAATTGCAAGACATATTTAATAAATTAATAAAACAACAATCATTTAAAACTGAGTATTTATAAGGATATAAAAAAAGAACTGAAATTAATCAGCTCATTTTATAAATGTATATTCTTTATGAAAAATTTTCTACTTCTCCACTATGAACACATCTTGCAAAACATTGTGTTGTAAAACTTGCTTTTGGAATTTCATCAATATTATTTGTATCTTCTTCATATCTAAAATCTACGACATTAATATCTATAGCGAACTCAAAGTCAAAATCTCCTGCAACAAAACTTTGAATGTAATATCTTTTATTATCTACATCAACATAAGTTATTAAGTCGCTTATATAATCGTATTTACTTCCATACTTTCTCATAATATTTTTTACTTTTGTTTTATAGCTCTTGTACTTTATTTTTCCTTTTTCTAACTGTAAGTATACTTGCTTTACATCCATTAAAGCATATCTTCTAGCGGTTTTATAGTCCATAATATAACCTCACATTAAAATTCTTATACTTTATTGTATGTTGTAAATTCATATCTTACCACTACTTTTGTAACAAATTAATAAAATTATTTTAACTTAAAAGTTGACTTTTATTGTTATTTGATATTAGTTATCATTTAAAAATGAGTAAAAAGAAAACTGGATTGCTCCAGCTTCTTGATATTATCTAAATACATTTTCAAAATTTAAATCTTTTCCGAACCCAAGTTTAACTGCATCACATAACCTATTATAAAAATCCATTTCTAAAAAGTGGTCATTTGGATGAATATAAGCTAAGTTATCTCTATTATCAATATAATTTTTATCCATATAGAATTTTGCTTCTTGAATTGTTCTTTTACCATTTAATACTTTATTATGTAATTTCCAGTAATCACCGTTCCATTGACTTATTATTTTTCCATTTATATCTTGCATGAATAACAACTCCCTTTAATGTTTTAATTTGTTTTAACCTATGAGTTTATTATATATCATAATTACAAACATTACAAGAACTATTTTAATAAATTAATATAATGAAACAGCATTTAAAATTCTTATTTTATCAAGTCTTTAATACCATTTATAGTTCATTTAAGCAGTTATAATTCTATTATGATATATTTATCCTTCAAGCTTTTAAAATGTATTTTAAGGCTATTCTAAGATTATATAGATAGAATCTATTGCAAATAGATAGAGAGTACAACTTATCTTTTAAAGTTATACTCTCTATCTATATAAACTGTATCATGGATTGTACTATATTAATTTATAATTGAAAATTATTATCAACTATATTTTTCTAACATTATAATTATGCACACCACATGAAGTTCCGCCACAGTCATTCAGATAAACAAGAGTCCAACTACCTTCATCATTATGACCATGTTTTATTCTTGTAATCTCGCCTTGAATGCCACCTAACCAAAGATTACCTAAAAATTTTAATACTTCTATTTTATCTCCTACCTGAATCTCTTTTTTATCATAATCAATAGTTTTTTCTATCATTTTTTTACCACCTCTTATATTGATAATAATAAACTAGAAAATATGAAACTCTAGTTTATTCTCAATTCTAAAATTATATATTCGATTTATTATTTAGCTTCTCTTAGTTCGTTAAATATTTCTTCATATTTTTTAGGGTAAGTTCTCAATACAAACTCTTTATTATAATGTCCATTTAGCCATCCATGACTACTAATGTCAGTTCCTATTGATAGATTGTATATTTCAGTTCCTGTTGGATATAAACAATATGAGAATGAATAAAATTTATCTTCAATACTTTTATTTACAGTTCTCAATGTTACAAAATCTCTAGTTCCTGTTTCGCTTATTACTATTTTATCTAAAGATTCTGTAAATATTTTTATTCCTTCTTGTTTCTCTTGTCTTTCTATCTCTATTATTCTTTGTAATTCTTCTCTGCTTCTCATATTAATCAACCACCCTTTAAATTATTTTTTATATGTATCTCTTATCTATGTACTAAGTATAGCATATATTAATTTATTTGTATATAGTATTTTAAAATAAATTAATAGAAAAATAATAATATTTAAAATTAATATTTTATAAAGTCTCTAGTGTTGTTTATAGCTTATTTAAGCGTGTTTTATACTACTATGGTATAATTTCCTTTAGGCTTTTAAAATGGATTCTGAGGCTTTAGAGTAATAAAAAAGAACTAGTATTTAACTAGTTCCATTATTTTTGTAACATTAATCCTAAAAACTTTACTGCATATCTAGTTTGTTCTAATCCTTCGTCAAATAATTTTTTTAATGGTTCTACATCTACCCAAAAGAAAATATCAGATATTATTGAATATAGTTTCTTATAATCTTCTTGGCTCATCAATCCTTTATCTACATATTCACTTTCATATTTACTTGTAAACTGATTCATCATTGCACATACATAATAATTTCTATTTTCTATATATTTAGTTTTATCCTTTTTGCAAGTTTTAGATAGTAAGTCAAGAAATTGACCTACTATACTTTTTGCATGAATATTAATTTCTAATTCACTCATTTTCAACCCTCCTATAATATTATACTAACACATAACCAAAATTTTTATAATACCAAATGCCTTTGCAAGTTTTATTATTTATTTCTTCAAGTTGTTCAGCATTAAATATTTGTTTGTCGCTTGATGTTAAATAATCTATCCCAACATATATTGGCTTTCTTAAAGCTCCTCTTTCTGTTTCTATACTAGAAGACCTTTGAATTTTTCCGTTCTCTGTTTCTTCATATTCTCCACCATGTACAAGATTTAAAAAGTGTTGATAGCTTGCTTTTGCTTCCTTCATGTTTTCTACTGATAAAAATTTATTCATCATAATTTATTCCTTCTTTCTTCTTATTAATTTATTTTTAACTTGTTTTATATGTATCTCTTCCATGTATTAATAATAACACATCTATTAATTTATTGCAATACTATTTTCAAACAAATTAACAAAAATATAAAAATATTTTTAGAAAGTATTTTTAATTAGTTATATACTATATATAGTATTATAATTAATATCTAACCACAACATATAGATTTACATTCATGTAAAACTTATGATTTATTGGGTTATTGATTGTCATTTTCAATTAAATTAATATAAAAAGAGAACTGGAATTAATCCAGTTCTTCTAATAATTCTTTTAAATCTTTTGCATCATAGAACCTATCTTCTTGAATATCATAATAATACTTGTATTCTGTTTCTAATTGTTTTATTTTTTCTTCTGTAGTAATCTTATTTTCTACAAGTTTATATTTATAACCTAGAGTTATAATTCCGTCATGATTTTGTTTTTCTATAAATACTTTATTAAATATTTCTATTGGTGTATCAGTAAGGATTCCATAGTAATTTTCAAAGTTTATCATTTTATACACTTCCTTTAATTTATTGATTCTGCCATATCCCTCATAAACGCTTCTAAGCTATTCCAATCACCATTAAATTCTTCACACATAACTTCTTCATCTGCACTATAGTCTTCAAATTCTCCTTCATATTCATATGCAGTAATAAAAATCACATTACTTTCACATTCATTCGTTGGAATATCACATTCCACTAATGTATTTCTACCATTTTCATCTTGATAAATATATCTTGCTATTTGCTCAAAATTAACACCCTTTGTTTGTTTAGACTCATTTATAAATTCTTTTACTGATTTGATATCCAATTCTCTGCTTTCTGTATAAACCTCAAATAATTTTTTCATTTTAAAAACTCCTTTTTTTTGCTTTAACTCCCTATTAGGTGAGTAGCTTTTATTAATTAATTTGTTTTACTTCTTGATATTATAATACACCCTACACATATATAAGTCAATACTTTTTTGTTATTTTATTTTAATTTATTTAAACACTGTAACTATTGATAAAATAATCATTTTATCAAGTCTCTAATGTCTTTTATCGCTTATTTTAGGGATTTAATCCTGTTGTGATATAGTTATTTAATTTGTTTCCAATAATTCATCAATTAAATTTTTAAGATCATATATATCATGTTCATCAATTACCATGTCTTGACCTTTATATTTTAGTAAAATTTTATCATGATAAGCACCACATTTAAAATATCTTTTCTTTATTGGTGTAGGTATAGTTGTATAGTTAAGACGTAATCCCTCACAATCTTGTATTAACTCCCTTGGATAATCTCCTATAAATTCTTTATCAGAAATATTTAACCCTGTAACTTCATTAATTGCAGTTCTTAAATAATAATCTGAACGTTTCTCGAACCAACAATTTTTATCGTCATAGCTCATTTATTTTTCATTCCTTTCATACTTAAATTTATTAAATTACGCTAATTTATATCTATCTATAACTTGTAAAATATAAGCTTGATTTCTTCTAGAAAGTTTATATTCACCTTTTTCTAAATCTATTAAAGATTGTTCAATATCTACTTGATTCCTATAATCGTATGGATTAAATACAAAATCATTCGTACTACATATGCATTCTTCTAAATCTAAAATAGAATAATAAGGTTTACCAAACAGAATTTTTACTATAATTATGTATCTTTCGTTTTTTGCTTTTATTGTATATCCCCGTTTTTCATTTCTCCAGTAAATTTTATCTCCTACTTTTAAATTTTTAAATTCGTTTAAACCATTTATCTCATTCATTTTACCATATCCTTTCATATTTAAAATATTTTTTTATATAATGAAAAGCTACTATAAAGTAGCTCCTATATACTCAGTATTAATCATTTCAACTAAACTATTAACTGACATATCATTGCAATTATCATGTCTAATAACGGCATCTGGATTTAATCCCTGAACTAAATTGCTATCATTTAAATCATTTTCTTTTAAAAATATCCAACTTGGTTCATTACTAAACATAAATTTAAATTTATTATCTATAATGACTAGGTAAAGGAAGCTATTGAGCTTCTTAGCTTCTTTACACTTATTTAATATAATATCCCTTGTAATCATCTTTAAGCCACCTCTAATTGGATAAATTGATCATCTCTATTGTGACTATCCTTATAAGATTCTTTTACACAATCCATAAAATATTGAGTGTCTTTCTTGTCTTCTGAATCCATTTCATATTTATATTTAAAAATTCCTGCTCCTCTAGTTTCTACTATTCCAAAATTATCTTGAATATAAACTTTTACTATTCTGTTGTTTTCAATATCTTTAGATCTGCTTAAAATATCTTCTAGTTGTTTAGGTTTTAAAGCATTTAAATTATCTTCATTAAGTTGATCTCCATTTGGTATATAAGAATTTTCATTTCTCATAATTTCATTGATTAGATTTTCTTTTTGTAATTTTGTCATAATATTCAACCACCTTTGTTTCCTTAATTTGTTTTACTTGTTATATTTATTATAGTCTATTAATTTATTTAAGTCAATACTATTTAATAAATAAATTAATAGAATTACAAAAAAAGATTTTCTATTAAACAATACACCATATATAGTATATACAACATTTATTAAACACAATATATAGAAATAAATTCAATTAAAATACTAACTTTATAGTAATTATTTAGCTTGAATTACTTCATCATTCTGCGTAGTCACTGTTAAACTATCATCTACTTTATAACTGTCATTATCTGCATAGAATGAATATAAATTATTATCTATTTTAATTACAACTAAATTATTTTGTTCTGGATAAGTAGCAACTACACTTGCTTTATATTCACCGTTTAACGCCTCATGTACGTCTTTAGATTCTAAGTCAAGTATTATTCTATCTCCTTTATTCCATTGCTCATGGTCTTCTATAGCACGTTCAAAATTATATACTTTATTATTATATTCTGCTTGGATAAAATACTTATCAGAATTAATTACAGTTGCATTTACGTCTTGTGCCATTACTGGATTAGATGTAGTTAATAATACTATAGTTGCTATTACAAATGATTTTACAAATGTCTTAACTTGTTTAACAGTATTATTAGGTTTAGTTGTTTTTGTGGTAGCTTGGTTTAATTCTTCTAATTTGAATGATAACCAGTCAAAGTCTTCTCTGTTTTCTACTTCTTGTGATAATTCTGTAAAGATTCTATCTGCTTCAATTTCTTCTTGAGTTCCCTCTATTGCGTTTCTAAAGTTTGCTTTTGCTTCTTGATATTTAATGTATAGTTGTTCATTTGATAAGGTTTTAATTGATTCTTCATTTGATTTATTATATTTTTTTAATAAATTTTCCACGAATTCTTTATTTGCTGGAGTATTTTCATTTATTTCTTCATTATTAATCATATCATGAACATCTAATTTCATTTCACTTGCTTTTTTATCATCATATCCCATAATATTTTTCCATCTATCTATTTCTCTTTCAAAATTTAATAATATATCTAATTTACTTATTGGATATTCGTTCCATGCATAAGATTTAACTTTAAAATATTTATTTATTGTTGTTTTCATTTTAATCATACTCCTTAATTTAATTATTAAATATTTTTTATTTGCTTTAATTTATTTAACTTGTCTGTTTTATATGTAAGTTACAACTTTTAACTATTTAAATTTTATACTTGAACTATCCTGCCACGCATTCTAGCTTGGAGACTTAAAAGGTTTTATTAAGTTGTAACCTTGTCTACATTTATAATTATAAAGGATTGTTTTGTATTTGTCAATAAATTAATAGAAATACTTTGAATTGTTTTTCACACTGCAACTTGTTCTGATTTCTCTATTTCTGATAAATAATAATTTAATATTATTTTAGCATCTTTTAAAGTCGAACAACTACCCTTTTTAAAACTATTTCCATTTGCATCAACTGCAATAAAAGTTCCCCAAATATTTAATATATAATAATCTTGTGCATTTACTATAGTTATATAAGCAGTTTTTTCAACCAAGTTACTACCTTGAAAATAATTATTTCCATTTGAAATTGATACATTAACTTGTTTTTTAATTCTCTTATATTCATATTCTTTTTTATTTGATAATACTGCATCAATAAACTTTTTATCTTTTTCTTTTATTATTTTACCTTTTATATCCCCTAGTTTGCTTTTATATTCACTCTCTAGTGCTATTAGCTCTCTCATTAAGTTATCGTGTCTAGAATTCATTTTAGCGTCTTTACGTGCATTTCTTCCGTCTCTACCTGTTGTCATCCAGCTTGGGTTGTCTGCATTATTTCTAAGTAGTTTATAATAATTTTCATAGTAACGTTTCTTATAACTATTTAACCATGATTTATATTTATTCTTAATTGAATTATCTTCTAACTTATCTAATTCGATAATAAATTTATTTTGATAATTATTTAAATAATTTAATATTTCTTGTTGGTGGTCACGTTCTTTAGTTCTCATAACCCAATGACCATCATTTTCTCTTTTGCTTATTTCTTTAGATATTAGAAAATTTTCAGCGTTTATATTATCAATGTTAATTTCTATTGGTTCAACTTCTTTTAACTCTGTTGTATTGATTGTATTATTTTCTTGTTGCCCTTCATTATTTAATAAACCTATTGATTGCAAAAATTGTTTCGCTTGCTCTGAGTCTTTAGTATACCAACATTTATTAAATTTTGCCCACCTGTAACCATTTGCTTTTAACTGATTTCTAATTTCTTCACTTGGTTTGTCATTGAAATATAATTCTATTCCGTTCTTTTCTGTATTAAATTTAACTTCACAACCAATTTCATTGTTTATAGTTTGTTCTGTTGATTCTATTGTTATTTCTTGAATTGATTCAACTGCTGAAGTTTCTTTTGTTTCTGGTTCTGCAACAATTTCTATAACTTCAACTGGTTTAGATTCTTTTATTATATCACCTTTTTTAGTTTCTATTTTATTAAGAACTTCACAAACTTTTATTATTTCTTGAGTTAATCCTATTGTGCAACTATATTCATTACCTGAAGAAATAGTTTGACCTTTTTTTCCTAATTCCTTGATATATATTGTTTTATTTTCTCTAAATTTAACTAACCATATAGTTCTATTTCCTATGTATTTTTCTCCAAAAGTTCCAAATTTAATTCCATTAGGAAATTTAATAATTGAACCATCTTTTACTTCTTGATTTTCTGATTTTACAAATTCAATTACTACTTCTTCTGAGTTAATTCCATTTAAATACTCATTAACTTCCTTTTTAGCTTTCTTCAAATCAGTCACTATTTCTATATTCATATTTGGGTCATTTTTGATTGATTTTTCATTGTAAAAATAATATCTATATCCACCACTTTTTTCAGTTCCATCAAGTTTAACTTTAATTAAGCAATATTCATTTTTTACTATTGAATATCTAGCATCTTTCTTTGTGTAATCGTGAGCTACAACATATATATCATTTTCGCCTTTAACTATAGTTCCTGTTAATTTAACAAATTGACCTTCTTGTAATTGTAACATATCAATCTACCTCACTTCAATTATTTTAATTTGTTTACTTGTTCCCTATGTATCTATTATAAGTCACGACTTATATATCTGTCAATAACTTTTTTAATAAATTAATAGGATTATTTAAATATATTTTTTATTGCTTATAGATTGTTATATTTACGTGCTTTAACTTCTTTTATTAATTCCTCAATATCCTGTATATCTTCAAATGTTGCTTTATTCTTAATAAAACTTTTACAAGCTGATTTACTTTTTGTATAATTAACTTTATCCTTGTTCTTATCTTCCCATGCCTTAACTGCTTGTAATTGTGCCTTAGATGTTTTTATACCCTCCATTATTTAAACCTCCTTACATGGTCTTATATAGTCTTTATTTGCTTATATAATTATAATAGTATTGTTACATATTTGTAAAGAAAAAGAAGCTTCTCAGCCTCCTATCTTATTAATCAATAAACCCTTCTAACATTAATATTATTCCATATAACGCTTTTCTTTTTTCCTCAATTGAATTTGTATCGTTTAAACCATTAAAACAACTTCTATAATATTCTAATACTTCTACTGCTTCATTATTGTTTATTTCATTTATTAAGTCGTTCTTAAATTCTTCAATATTACCTTTGTAATAAAATACTAACCCTTCTTTAAAATTGCTTTCATATTTTACTATTTCATTTACTACCGCCATATTATTTTTCTTCATTTTAATCGACTCCTTTAATATTAATTAATTTATTATGTAAGTAGGTTATATTCTATTTAATATATAACCATGAAAATATTTTAGCTTTAGCAACTTGATCTTTTAACATTCTTTGTAACTCTTCTGCTTTAACTTCTTTGATTGTTCTATCCTTGTAGACTATAACTGCCATAAATATCATTCTCCTTTAAATTTATTAATTTGTTTTACTTGTTGCTAAGTTCCCTTAGCTGATAATATAATTATAAGTCATGACTTAGATTTTGTAAAAGTTAATTTAAGGTTATTTGGGATTGTTTATAACAAATTAATAGAGTTATACTTTGTTTATCTCTTAATATCTCCGTTTTACTATATTTTTAATTTTATTTTATCTTAATTTATTGATAAAAGAGTTGTTTTAAGTAGTCTGATTTAAGTTTATTTACTGTATAATAAAAGAGATTGTATTCCCCTACAATCTCTTAATAGTTAATTACACATATATTCACACATAAATATTATAGTATCAATATGTTCTTGTGCTTCTTGTTCTGTATTAAATGGTATTCTTTCAAATTTCATTATTAAGCTATTAAATATATAATACTTATCTTGTATCTGCTCTATATTGTAGTATTGTTTCATACCTTTCATTGTGCTACCTATTAGAATATTTCTGCTGAATCTGATTCACTAATAGCTTTTGCAAATAATTCTACACAATTTTCATGTAAATATTGTTTTTGTTGTATTGTAGTAATACCCACATCTTCTAAAGTATAACACATAATTGCTATTTTGCCCTTTCGAATTTCTTTTGTACACCAAGAACATATTTGATTTTTTCTTACTCTTATTGCTCTAGCTGTTCTATAATCTTCTCCCTTATGTAATTTTTCGCCTAGCATTAAATAATTCATTTTTATCATTTCCTTTCTTATAATTAATTTAATATATCATAAGAGAAGATTTTAAACTCCTCTTATATGTTTTTATTCCAATCCCATTTATTGCCGTTAGTTGTGTTTAATATTCTTTCCATTTCTTCAAATGTCTTTACTTTATTATTATTTACTTTGTATCCATTAGCTCTCAAATCTTTAATAAAATCACTTTTAGTATTATATTCACTATCCACTCTTATTAATTCATTGTCTTGAGTTATAACCATTGCACTATATTTCATAATTAACACTCCTTATTTAATTTATTAACTTGTTTTGTTTGAGTTAGATATTGCAAGAGACTAACTGTTCCTAGCTTACGATTTTGTTAAGGTATCCACACCTATGAGAGTTTATTAAGCTCTTTGCTGGTCTTGGTTTCTCTTGTTACACAATATCTATTTCTTTCCTTAATTTATTATCTCATATATTCATACTAATGTCAAACATTATTTCCATTAATTTGTTATTATTTTTAAATTTATTTCTAGTATTGCACTAGATTAATATCGTTTGTTGTATGCCTTGATTGTCTTAGACATGTAATTTATTTGTTAATATTATATTATCATTTTTACTGGTATATGTCAATAAATTAATATAATAATATTCATATAAAAGGTGGTTTTTATTTGGTTCTCATTCTCAATTATATCTGGATATATAAAGAAAAGGATATATAAAAATATATCCTCAATCCCTTTTAACTAGCTATTAAATTATTATCTGCCAGCAATCTATATATAAACTTTATTCCATCTTGTAATAGTTCGATTTTATAATATTGTGTGCCTTTTGAAGATATGCATTTCTTATGATAGAAATAATTTAAATTCAAATATGTATTTGTTACATTCATTTTGTTTTTACCATCTACTTCAACATATTCATATATATTATTATCTCTAAGTATTAAACATAATCTATTATATGATATCAATAAGCTTTTATTATTCTTTTCTAATAGTTTTATAAAATCTTTTAATGAAATTCTATTACCATTTATAAAATTAGGATATGTATAATCTTTTATATCTATTGGTATATTTATATCAATTTCTTCTTTGTTTTTTATTTTAGCTTTTATTGTGCTAGAGTTTAGGATTCTTCTCTTTCTCTTCTTTTTAATGTATTATCACTAAGTAAATACTTTCCTTG
>Ga0302162_10000022_pt1 | contig 65504 bp, 60 predicted proteins | sample I_Fen_E2_2_FD_193501 | JGI IMG/M metagenome (GOLD analysis project Ga0302162, IMG submission 193501) | Peat permafrost microbial communities from Stordalen Mire near Abisko, Sweden - I_Fen_E2_2 | ecosystem: Environmental > Terrestrial > Soil > Wetlands > Permafrost | place: Sweden: Abisko...
AGGACATGTAAACATAGCCAATACTTCAGATTCAACTGGTATATATTGATCTATAATATCAGCAGTTGATTGACCTACATTTGTAGCTAAAAACTTTTTAATCATCATTCTTTCTTCTTGCCTAACAAGTTCTATAACTTTAATAAGAGGCAAATGCAATGTTATTTCTTCCATTTTATTCTAATTTTAAAGGTTAGACTCTGTTAGTTTCATAAATAGCTAATACACCGGCTGCAGCAGAACTTAATACATTGAATTGAGCAGTACTATTAGTACTGATGAATGCTTCATTAATTTCACCTGCTGTTGGAATAGCTAACATGATTTCATAATTTAATGCTGTCGGAACAATTGGCGCTCTTGCTAAATAAAGAATAGTAGCACCAGTGTTCTGAAACCTTACATCAACTCTATGTCTGTTTGCGGGTACTGCAACTATTGCAGTGGCTCCCACAGTTAATGGACTAGACATGATTATAAGGATTAAACTATTGTACTACCAACCGTAGGAGTAATGTGATGCAAAATAGTACTCAACAAATACTGATTTTGTTCGTTGTTACTTACTTTACCATTTGCAGTAGCAAGTTGATCACGTAAATTTTGAACATTCAAATCATTGATAAGTGCGCGTGTTGCATTACCATCGGCAAGAATAGTACTCTTAATCTCACAACAGCATTGAGCCATTGCAGCTGCAGAAGCTGTACCTTGTGCTATGATTTGATTCGTAGCATTTTGTACTTGCATTGCTGAGCTATTGAAGCCTTGCAATGTAGTTGTGGTAAGGTTGTTGAAACTGTTTAATTGTTGAAGAGCATTCTGATTTTGAGAAGCGGTAATATCTCTTCCCAATCCATTGATTGAATCCAAAGTAGTAAAATTAGCTGCAGCTTGAGCAGTTGCCAATTGTCCTATTTGTGTACCTACAGTACTAATACTTTGAGAAAGGTCAATAGTATCAGCACGAATTTGAGCTGTCAATGCTGTACCATTGATTTGACCACCTAATGATTGTAATTGATTGTTGATAGCACCAAATTCAGCAACATTTGCATTATTGTTACCACCACCAAATAAACCACCATTACCATTACTTGCAAGAAGTGAACCAAGTACTAAACCTGCAACACCACCACCTACTGCTCCAAGACCTACTCCGGAACCCATTGAACTACCACCGCCTAATGAAGCAGCTGGCAACATACCGTCTAACGTTAAAGCCATAATATATAGTTTTTAATTGCCAACTGAATTGTTGACACCTCAAAATTATATACTACTGTAATCTAGGACTAATGAATTTTATAGCTTTAGTTGTTTCTTTAATTCTAATGCTTTTTTTAAATCTGAAACATAATATGATTTTTCACGAAATCCTTTTACTTTACGTGGTTCAGGTATTATACCATAATCTTTTAATTCATGAAACCTAGTCAAAGATACTCCCATAAACTTAGCAGCATCTTCTCGACCCATTGTGGTAGGTCTATGAATGAGTATTGATATTTGTTCTAATTCTTCATTAGTCAAATCTTCGCATTCATTATTCTCTATCATTTTTAATACAATAGAAACAATCTTATTCAAATTTCTCATTATAAATAGTTTTTATTAATATTTGTGGGAGTGGAAGGACTTAAACCTCCGACCCTTACAACACATATTTCTATGCAGTAAACTCTATCTGATGAGCTACACTCCCTGTAATTGTTAGCTACCTAATAATTATTTGTCATTATTCTACACGACTAGATACGAGATAATTATCCAAGCTATTCCAATCACTATTCAATCGGTAAGCCAAGCAATTTGGCATAGCGATTAAATACTTTAGTCTCATAAGGTTTGTCCTCTTCATAGACAACAGCACGTTTAAGCCATTTATCAAAGCATTCAGGACATACCCAATGATTTAGAACTGCAATAAATCGACCTTCATTAGAAGATTGATTACAATGATCATATACACCAAATCCACCCCATTTTAGGCATTCAACAGCTGTAGTGTTTATTACTTTAAATCCTTTAGGATTCTCTACTTTGTATGCCATCTGGTAAGTTTAATGGTGTTGTTAGACTTTGCATTAAATCATCAAGAGTATCATAAGCATTTATTGCATCAATTTCTTGATATGAACCCATGTGATAAATAACAAGAAATTCACCTTCTGGAACAATTTTATTGCTACTCATTAATACTTCACATTTACCAACATATGTTGATATACCTAAGATTGCTTTATGTTCAATCTTGTTATTGTGCATGTAGAAGATTTTATCTTCTATTCCTTTATTTTCAAGCATACTATTATTTTTTAATATTAATTTGAAGTTCAATTTCTAAAGCTTTACAAATCACAATGAATTTTTCAAAACTAACTTGTATATATCTTCCACCTCTTACTGAACTAACCATACTTTCAGTTACTCCAGCTTTCGTTGCTATTTGACTATTACTTAACCCGGATAACATTATTTCATTACCAACAATATCATAAACTTGTTGTATATTATTAATGATCATATCAAATGATTTTGTTTTGTTGAATAAATCGAATAAAGAACCATGATATGCCAATGAATAGAAATATATCCCAATAGAATCCAAAAGCAATCAAGTAAGTGATGATAGCAATCCATATCCCATTACAATAGGGACATAAGCCCAATGGCTTTGCTATATAGGCCATAAAAGATATAAAACGTATATTCTTACCATACTTAGATAAAAGTCGCTTATATCGCACGTATTTGTATAACCAGTCATGATACCAGTCGAATATCATTCCAGGCTCTTGTATATGCTGAAAGCAAAGAGCAAGAGCAGCTACTGCAAATCCCATAAGGAGATACAGTAGCATAATGATTGGGTCGTTAGAGCACAGCATTCTCGCAAATATCTTTAGCTTTTGTAATACTATCTTCTGGGATTAATTTTACTTTATCAGCTGGAACATAAGTATAATTACCATTACTATGTATTGCAAATACAACACGTAAATCACCATCACTATCTGGTACTACACTAGCTAATGTACCAATAGAATTTGCTGGATAATCTCTACCACATCCATTGATGTAGATTTCTTTCAAAATAATTAAGTCACCTGTTTTCATAAGAATTTGTTTTTAAATGAATAATAAATAGTTTATATAAAGGAATAAATAGACAATAATAGAAATGAGCTATATTTATGCTAAAAAGAGGGTAATAATGTTTTAATATCTTCAACGTTTTCTAAATTAATATATGGTATAGAAGTAATAAATTTAAAAATACCATGTGGATCAATATTATCATCTTCTAAATTAATAATCATTTCTACATTTTTTAAATAATTTATTGGACAAGTATGTTCTTCATAAAAATATCTATCATTTTCTATATCATGATTACCATTAAAATACATTCCTTTTATAGCAAGTAATATGTTTCCATTTTTAAGAAAAATAATAGAATCGTCTTTTCTTTTTATTGTTTTTTCAATAAAAACTTCTTTACCTTTTACTATTCCTTTGTAACCACCACCACATTCATCGCAATACCAATATCCCCAACTAATTTCTTTTCCTTCTTCATTAAATAAGTGGTCGATTCTGTTTTTTGAATTATGGCAATATGGACATTCAATAAAATGCTTTATTTCAATTATTGTATTTATTTTTTCCATTATAATAAGTTTTTGTAGTTTTAAATTATATATATAGCAAATAAGCTATCATTCACACTAACCACACACGTCATTTCAACGCATAGAAAGCTCACTGTTGAACGAATAGCAATAGAATGACACTATGTATCATATCAATAAAAGAAAGTAGCTTAAACAAGCCCGCAAAAGTAATCAAATCTTACAATATTATATAGTATCTGATACACCGGATTACACCAATCACAACCACTATCAAATAATCTAATATAATGTAGACCAATAGATTCAACACACTATACTCTATTATAAGAAATGAATACTTAAGGAATACAACCAACTCACCAATGCCACCACTATATCTCAATAAACCGTACTAATACATATAACGACGAATTCAACGCATTATAAGCTTTATATACTAAGAGAGACTATAGATAGCAATAGCAGAGAATAGGAGTGTACAGAGGGTGTTCAAAAGCTCTGAAACCCTTTACTGTAGCCTATTGTAGCGTATCACCTACCTTGAAATATTGTAGTTGTTCGTTGCCAACAGACTCTATATTTAGCTGTCCAGAGCGCTTATCTTGGATAATAATGTATGACATATCCTTTTCTATATTTGAAGGCACAATGTCTATTACAATGTTCTGTACGATTCTCAGAGGTTGTTTACGTGGTGTTTCTACCTTGTAAGTTACTGATACAAAAGTGATAATAAGTATTATTATCAATGAAAATAACAACAGTATTTGAGTTGTTCTAGAATTAAATGTTTGCATGATTGTATAGTTTATGAATGAATAATAATAATTATCTTTGCGTAATAAATCCATTAAAACATTTCATTATGGCAAAGAAATTGGCAATAGTAATTCACAGAGAAACGAATATAGCCGTCTGTATTAAATCTAAAACAGACTTAGCATTATTCTTAGAAGTATCATTGAGTACTGTAATACGTAAATACAATGATATAGGAATGTATCAATCAGGTATTTATACTATCTATGTAGGTGTTGAATACTATCAATCCGATAAAGAAAAGAACTATAAGCATGATGCTATTCCACCAGTGATAAATAAGTCTATTGATGAACCTAGACAACAAATAGCCAATAATATTGTCATAATGACAAATAACGACCAAGTTGTTATTCAACCAATAGAAGAAAAATTAGATGATGATACATTAGCAATGAGTCAATACAAAGAGTTCTATTCTACTAAGACATATGAGGAGTTGACAATGTATAAGAATAAACATATCAACAAACCTTATAGACTTAAATGGATTGATTACTTTGGTAAGATATTAAAAGATAATCAAGGTTATTGAAATAGATTTAATTGATGGCTTCTGCACCTTGTTGGGTGAAATGAGGTACCGATAGAATCAAATGCATCTACTCTCACGAGTAACGCCATCAATTAGTAGTATTATCTATTCTTATAATGTTCTATTGCTTCATGCACATGTAGTACAAAGAAGAACAATGCACCAATAAGAATTGCTCTACCATATATATATGTATGAGTAGCAAAGAATATAAATGCAACACCGAATATAAAGGCATATATAATATGCTCAATGATATGTTTAGAAGGTTTCATAATGATAAGTATTAGTGTGTGTATAATAATAGTAATGCGTGCGTAGGAATCACTTAAACAAGCCAGTCCGCAACAACTCTAGCAAGTAAGTATTTCGAGGTAATAGTATTTAAAAAAAAGGGAGACATTACATCTCCCTTTGTTGTTCTTACATGCTGTATTTGATTACACCACCTAAGCAGCTAATCTTAGCACCTGCTTTAAGTTTAATGATACCATTAGCAGCTTGATCTTTGTCAATCACTGACTCGAACCCACATGAGTTCATGCGTGTCACTTCTTGAGAGAAGTTGTCAGTCATTCCTGCGATAGCCATGTTACACCAGATGCGTAAGTTTGGATTAGATACATCAGCATCATCTGCTTCAATCTTTACCAACTTGCCGGCAGCAGTCTTCTGACTTCCGTCACGATAGAATTGTCCAACGATTTCAAATGATGTTGGCACGATGTCACTAAGGTCGAATTTCAATTCAGCAGCTTTGTCTGCTTTGTACAATAATTTGCTCATAATAATTTTGTTTTTAATTTGTAATTAATTTTTTTATACGTCTAACCGGGGGGAGTTAGCAGAGAGTATCCAAGGCTTTCGTAATTTGGTAGTGGGTATACGGGGGGCTTGTATATTGTATATGGTAGTGTAGGATATGTTCTTCGTTGGAATGGTTGTGATGTTAATGGTAATTTATAATAGTATTATTACTAGGTAGTTGTTTTTTTATTAGTTATCTTTGGGGTATAATTTTAAAGAGAATAATTTATGAGTGATCGTTCATTAGGAGCATTTATTAAGTGCTTAGTAAGGCGTTGTGATACGCGAGGTTCATTGTTCCATGGTAGTATAGTAGATGCACGGGGTAATGAGAGTTATTTGTATAGTTGTCAAAAGTGTGGTAGAGTATTTAGTTCTACTGAAAGTACTTTTGTAAAAAAGTTTAATGGTATTCGTTTAATCAAGTTTACTGATTATCGTGTAAGAATTGAATTTTATTCTAGTAGTGAAGATGGTCTTCTTTCTATAAAAGAATCTGTAGAAGATTTTATTGACAGTATCAAAAAAGGAGATGTTTATTTTTCAAGAGATGATTTAGGTAAGGTTCTATTGAGTTTGCAGAATTTATTATCTACTTCTCAAAGGCAGTTTTCTGAGGCGTTTGCAACTAACTTATCATTATCTGAAAACTTATTGGAAAAAGAACAAATCATTAGTGGTTTGTTGACTACTCCGGTATTTGTCCCTGATTTAATAATGAGTGATATTGATAAGGATAATGAACGTCAGATAAACAACTCACACATGCTTTCTACGTGGTTGATTACTTTATTGAACCATGGTACTGTTTCGGTTCCAATCGAGGCTTATAGGCTATTCCATTTGCTTCTGTCAGTAAACTATGGTTATGAAGTAATGCGTTATCGTTGGGAATGGAATACGGTAGTTGAGAATGGTGAGAAAAGAATGGTATTTCAAAATAGAACCAAAAGGAGAACAAATAGAACAAAGAGATGAAAGTAGTACAAAGAATAGCGTTGGTAAAGAATTTCCATAATTATGATGGAGAAGGTCAAAATGGTCCTTATACAATTGGTACATGGATTGTGAAAAGTGTGATTGACAATGTTGAGTTTAGTGTAAAGTGTTTTACTGACATCCATGAATATTTCTTGGCCAATCCTACATTGCATATTGATTGTGAGATTGAGACAAAGGGTAAGCCATGGCAAGATAAGTATTTCAATGAACTTACTATTGTTTCCATACAGAAACCGGAAGTGCCGGCAGATGTTCCTGGTATGCCTATTCCAGAAAGTAATAGTATGATGCCACCGGCCGGTGCTGTTATTTATCCTAATGAAAATAGTGGTGGAGCAAAACCATTTGTTACTGGTGGTATTCCAGTAGGTAGTGGTGAAGGTTCGGACCTTCCATTTTAGCATGTTAAAGAGAAGGTAGTTTAAATACTATCTTCTCTTTTTTGCAAAAACAATTTATATCTTTGCACATAACATTTAAAAACTAATATATGTCAAATTGGATAAAGCCAGGTATTCCTGTAGTGAATATCACAAATTTAGAAAAAGTCTTTGTAGTTGACCATGCTATTTTCAAAAGCAAAGAGATAAAAGATAAGAATGGAAGTTCTATTCGTGTAAGTAGATTAATAGGTATTAAAGTAAAACATGTTTCTAATAATATTACTGAGACAGAAATAATGCATTCAAAAGAACTTATACCTTTAGATGTTGCTTTAAAAGGTGTTTTGGAATCTATGATGTTTATTAATCGAGAAGGAATTTATAAAACATATTAAACAATGCAAGTAGAAGATTTTTTATATCTTGAAGAATCGGTAATAAAAGTTACTGATATGGCAATGCAAATGCCAGAGTTTAGAGATTTTAAACGTTATGATACAAGTACAAATAAGGTCTTTTTTTATAAGGCCATGGCTTATATCTATTATGTATACAAAGTCTTTGGAGAAGAGCGTTCCTACCTTCATAATCAACCTTTGCAACAACGTAGGTCACAAGCGGTAAAAAGTCATACCGGGACTTATAAAAAAGTAAGTGATTTTGAAGAGAATGAATGGGTACAAAAATGTATTGCCGGGTACCTTAAATTTTCAAGAACACGTAATGAGATATTACTTGATACACTAAAAGAAGATATTGATATGTTTTCTGAGGTAGTACAAAAGATGCCTCATATGATTAAAAAGAAAATTAAGGTTACACATAAAGAACTTGATGAAGATGGTGAGTCAATGATTGACCGAGTTCATGATGTTGAGATAGAAATCCCAAATACAAAAGAACGACTTGATGCTTTAAAACAAGCCAGTGATTTGTATGATTATTATAATAAGGTTTTGGCAAATGTAAATAAAGATGCCATTAAGAAACGTTCTTCGGCCACAATGTTTGAGAACCAAAAAGAAGTATCAAAGATTACGATTACTGATGAATTTCCACGAGCAAACAAATAATTATTATGTTAGTACTTGACCCAGTTTATTATAAATCTACAGTTCCAGAAATGACTATTGAAGTAAATGCGTTAATAGATGATCCAGATAATGTTGGGCAAAAAATACGTGTACCGGTAGTATTAGATGGCGCTAATATAGTTATGAATTTGATGAATGGTAATGTATTAGGAAAACAATATTCTACAGCAGATAATACTATTACTACAGCAGATAATATCATTACTATTCCTGAACATGAAATGACTGCTGAACCGGCAGATTATGAGTTTGATTTTAATATCATTCTTTCAACAGGTAAAAAAATTACTGGTTTTGCACCAGGAAGAAGAGAAGTCTTGCCAATTAGTACAATAAGATAATAATGGATACTTTTGATATATTAGTAAATAATACTGGTGGTAATAACACCGAGGATATTAATGTAAAAGAATCAATTTTTGAATTGAATCTAAATAATGTTGTAGTTACTTATCAAGTAATAATTGATGAGTCTACACCACATTATGATATTGATGTTCATGATACTAAAATTTCATACTTAATTGAACCTTCAAATATATTTTTTACTAGTGGTATCGGTGATGCTCCTGATGAACAAGTTTATGGTCGTAAAAATGGTCAATGGGTTTTATTACTTCCGGAACAAAATCTTCTTCTTGGTGAATTACATACTAATGCTTATTATGGTGACTTAGGTAAGATAGCTTATGACCATTCTCAGTCTACTGGTAACGTACATGAATTATCATTCTCCGGTTTATTAAATAAGCCAACAACAGTCCAAGGTTATGGAATAACAAATATTCCTACTTGGGCTCTTTCTGTTTCTAAACCTTATTATACAACTACCGAAGTGACTGAAGAAGATAATCTTTATTTTACTACTAATAGAGTTCTTGGAACTTACTTGAATGGGTATGTGGCAACAGATGGTAATGTAAACGCATCTGACACTGTTTTAAGCGCAATAGAGAAGCTTAGTTATAAAAACCATAATCCACTTACTTTGGGTTCTTCTAATGGCCTTACATTGGATGAACAAGAATTATCTTTAGGACTTTCTTCTACAAATTCTACAGGTTCATTAAGTTTTACTGATTGGAATACTTTTAATAATAAATTATCAAGTTCATTGATGGGTGTTGCTAATGGATTAGCTACATTAGGAAGTGATACAAAAATTCCATTATCTCAAATACCAGTATCTTTATTGGGCCAAGTAAACTATAAAGGTTTATGGGATGCGTCAACTGGATTACCATCATTACCATCAACCCCAACTTCAAATGGTGATTATTATATAGTATCTGTAGCCGGTTCTACTACTATGGGTTCAATTAGTGAATGGAAAGTAGGAGATTGGTTGATAGCAAATGGTTCTGTATGGGGCAAGGTAGATAACACAGATGCAGTAAGTTCTGTAAATGGTTATGTAGGTACTGTTGTATTAAATAAGTCTGATATAGGTCTTTCAAACGTCTCTAATGTATTACAATGGAGTACTGATAATCATCCAACAACAACAAGTGGTTATGGACTTCCAAATTATCCTACTACTTTGCCGGCAAGTGATGTATATTTATGGGCTAAAGAATCAGTAAAACCATCTTATGTATGGACCGAAATTGGTAATCGTCCAACATTACTTTCTCAATTTTCCAATGATCTTGGTAATTATGGTAATTGGGTAGTAAATACTGATAGTAGATTAAGTGATTCTCGTATTGCATCAGATGTTTATAATTGGGCTAAAACTTCTACAAAACCTAGTTATACTTATTCAGAAATAACTTCTAAACCTACATTATTATCACAATTTACAAATGACTTAGGTAACTATGGTGGATTTGTAACTGGTACTCCATGGACATTAGTTGGTTATTGGTATTCTTCCAATCATCCATCTACTTTATCTGGGTATGGGATAACTGATACTCCGTGGACTAATTATTTACCATTGTCTGGCGGACAAGAATCTGGCAATATTGGTTTTAATCAGGGGCTTGGCATTTCATTTGTAAATGGTGGATATCTTAAAAATAATTCAAATGGTCTTGGATTGAAATTGACAGCAGGGGCTAATAATTTGACATTTGAGAGCTACTCCACTATAGTTCAATCTAATTCTTTGTACCTTCAAAACTTAAACGGAAGTTCTGCACTAATATCCTTTCAAGGAACTCAAATAGGTGCAAAGGAATATAATATTAAAAACAGTATAGATGGTGTAAGTAATATAGGATTTTCTATAAGAAACTATACCGATAGTACCACTCCTATGTACATTGATGGGTCTGACAATGTATTTTTTAAAAATTATGTAACTGCAACCCAATATAAAGTATCTGGTGGAACTTCATCACAATTTCTTAAAGGTGATGGGAGTTTGGATAGTACTACATATCAACCATTAGGTAGCGCTATTAATACTGGTAATATATCTGCTCAGAGTGTAAACTATGCAAACAGCGCAGGCAATTCTAATCAATGGGGAGGTTATCCTATAGATTTCAATCAAGCTGTTAATGTAAATAGATTGATTGCATGGGATGTATCTGATAATAAGTTTAGAGTTGCTGATAATTCTAGTATTAAATCTTGGTTAGGCTTAGGTTCATCGGCTTATACTAATACTAGTGCATTTCAACCTGCAATTACAGGACTTACAATAAACTACATTCCTAAATGGAATGGTAGCAATATGGTAAATAGTTTAATAAGTGATGATGGGTCAGACAATGCATATTATTATATTGGAAACGCCAATCAAGGGGGTATTAATTTAAAAAGAAGTGGAGGAGCTGTATATGGTAAATTTGGTATTGAGCAATACGGAGTAAATAATGATACTTATATCGGTTCTTTTTCAAATAATGGGCTTGGGTTATACTCAACAGGAACTAAAAGATTATACATTCGAAATACTGGGGAAATAGACATACTTTCAACAACTCTCTCAACCTCACCTACCACAGGCGCATTAGTTGTTGATGGTGGTATTGGAGTTAGTGGTAGTGGCTATTTTAATGGTAATATTACTGCTAGTAGTTTTATTAAATCAGGAGGAACATCTTCTCAATTATTACTAGCTGATGGGAGCGTTGTAAATATAAGTGCAATAGGAATAGATCAAACACAAACATCTATAAATGGATCAGTTAGTGGGACTGTTATTTGTTCTATGCCATTTCAGACAAATAGTTACAAAAAGGTAGTATTAAAAGGAAGCCCATTTGGTGGATCGGCTACATATACATTTCCAGTTGCATTTACTGCATTTGGACAACCATCATATTATATAACTGGCGCGATAACTATAACTTCACTCAGTTCTACTTCTATTACTATAAACGCAAGTTCAACATCAGCAGGATATGTTGTTTTAGAAGGGTATTAAATAATTATAATAGAATAAATATAAAAATAAAAAGTTATGAAAATTGGAGAAATTAGATCAAAGTTTTTTGAAATTAGTAATCTAATGAATATTTTTAATTCAAAAGGTATTGATAATACTGAATTGAATTGTCTTATTCTAGATAATTTTGAAATTCTTGAAAAAGAAAACAACAAAATTCAAAAAACGATTAGTCCTAGATTAATTGAATTTGAAAACAAATTTGTTGAGATGAATAAAGAAAATCAAATAAGCCGAGACAATGCTATTTTGTTATTATCTTTAGAAGAACAAAATGAATTTAAAGTTTTAAATGAAAAATTACAAAGTGATTTTGAGATAGAACGAAAAATTTCATTAGTAGAGATTAAAGAATCAATAGTACGTTCTACAAAAGGAATACCTATGAATGCTTTAATTACTCTTAAATACTTTTCACAAGAAAAAAATTGGAAAAAATGAAAAAAGAAGACGACACTTTAAAAAAAGATGACAATCCAAGAACTGGAGGCGGAACTGGTGGTGGAACTAGACCTATTACGACCGATGAACTTTATTAGAATACACGTAGTTCTAACTAAGTATATTCCAATTATAATAAATTTATTTTTACTTTTTATTTATGTATTTTGGCATGAATCAAAAATAAGAGATATGTATTTATATATTGGATTTGGACAAAGTTTAATATATAATCTATATTTATTTTCAGCATCTTTATCATTTAGATTCTGTTTATGGCATAAAGTTTTAATATTAAATATGACTATTTGTTTAATTATAGAATATTTAAATAATAAAGGTTTATTTTTACCTGACATTTTTGATACTATTATTAAATTGACTTTATTCTCTATTATATTATCTTCAATCTTATATTATAAAAATGGATGCTACAGTAAAAAAGACAATCATACGACTCTTTAAAAGAGTCATAAAAGCAATAGATAATGGAGTCTGTGACAATATGACAACAAAAGAAATAGATCATCTAATACGATTACTTGAAGAGTCTAAGAAAATTGACGAAACTTACATAAAAAGAAAACGATGGATAATATTTTAATTGCCTTAATTGGCACTGGAGGAACACTTGGTGCTATTGGTGGAGTAATGAGTATTGTTTCTTACTTTTCTCCATCTTCTATTAGCATTCGAAAAAGTAATGCTATTATCAAAGAAAATCAATCATGGGAGACTTCATTAAATCTTCTTCTTAAATGGAAATTAGAAGCAGAAAAAAAAATTGAAACTCTTGAATTGGATGTTGAAAAACTTTTAAAAAAAGATAGTCGTTCACAAAGACTTATTTCTGCTTATCGAATGATTGTAAGTTCTAATAAAAGTTGTCAACATAACAAAGACAATACGGATAATTGTCCAGTAGCAATTAAAATGCGTGCTTTAGATATTGAAAACAAACAAGAATAATTATGGAAAGAGCAAATAAATTTATACCTAAAATACTTTTTGCAGAGGGTGGTAGTAAATATACTAATGACCCTAATGATTCGGGAGGTGAAACTAAATATGGTATTTCTAAAAAAGCATTTCCAAATCTAGATATTAAAAATCTAACAGAAGTACAAGCAATTGCAATTTATAAAAAACTGTATTGTGATCCTTGCAAGATAGATTTAATCAAAGATGAATTTTTAGCTTTACATGTTTTTGATTTTGCAGTTACCTCTGGTGTCCATAGAGCAATAGAAGTTCTTCAATCAGTTATAGGAGTTTTAACTGATGGAATTTTTGGTAATCAAACTCTTCAAAAAGTAAATTCTGGAAATTATCTCAATGCTTATAAGAATGCTCGTATAGCATTTTACACTAATATAGGTATTGGCAAAAATGCAAAATTTAAAAAGGGATGGATTAATCGAGTAAACAATTTAAAACTATAATTACTAATCTTTAAAACTAATCATTATGGCTGCAACAAAGCAAAAACCATCTTCTTCTGGAAAGAAGAAACCGATGTCAAGTAAGAAATCTTGCTAACAATTATTATCTATTAGGGAGTGATTAAGTTCATTCCCTAATGTTGTATTTACACAATAAATTAAAATGTCATGAAATTCTATAAAAAACAAAATGGGAAATGGGTTATTGGCGACAATACTGGAATACCATCAGGTTCTTGTGTTGAAATTACCAATTCAATTACAGGAGCAATTACTATTGTAAAAGAAGAAGGTAATGGAAATTATGCAGATGGATTAATGCCAACAGAATTTCAAGATATAAATGGAAATTATTATAGTGATTTATCAGCATATGAAACAGCGACATGTAGTTTTTTTGTTGATGCCTCCAGTAGTGGGGGCACAAGCAATGTTATAGATATGAAACCGGGAGAATATCTTATCGATAAATTAGAATTATGTAGTGAAGCAACTGCTGAAAACCCAATTATCATAAATTTTTATAATCATTCAAAAACTATAAATTGGAATTTATGGAAAGGTGAGATTCTATGGCCTGCTTATGTTTATATAAATTTTAAAGAAGATATAGATTGGTATCCAATGGGATTACGTAATATATGTGAGAACTATGATGAAGGATTTACTATACGTAATCCTATGGATAAGATGTTTATGGGTATAGCATTTAATGCATACAGAGGACAAGAGTTTAAATTAAAGTTTCCTTTACCTCTTAATTTGAATAGTGTATATTTTGGAGGATTAGATGAGGCTTATTTCACGGTAGCAGATTATGAAGAAATGTTGACAATTCCATGGGACAGACAATTAGGACCTTTTAATGTAATTCAATGTGGTGGAGACCGAAATGTTGATGGTCGTAATCGAATGCTTTATAAAAGAGTTGGTCAAGAATATGTTCCTATTGCACCTAATATTGTCAATCATAATCTAATAGGAGTAAAATTAATAGGGTCTTATATGAGATTCCTAATAATGAGAGATTGTGATTTACAATCCGGAGATTTATCAGGAGCTGAAATGTCTTATTCCTATATTGAGAGATGTAGTTTCAAGTTTTCTAAGTTTGCTGAGACTAATTTTTCAAACGCTGTTGTTCAAGAATGTGATTTTACAGGTTCATATCTACGAGGTATGTTTGCTCCAAACGCATCATTTGAAAGAAGTCAATTTATGGATAGTGATCTATCTTATGTTAACTTCGTTTCTGCTAATCTAACTAATGTTTTAATGAAAAACTGTAATCTAAATAATACCGACCTTAGGTCTGCTAACATTTGTGGAACAGACTTACAAGGATGTTATAATTTATCTTCTGAAATAGGTACCAAGGCGATGCTTATAGGTGCTGTAGGTGAAGGACATTATGACACAGGCACTATTTGGATTGATGGTACTTCTATATTAGTTTAATTATAAAACAATTTGATATTAATTATTATGAAAACAAGAACTTCTTACAAACGCAAATCATGGAAAACATCACTATTCGGAATTGTCTGTTTAGTAAATGTGTTTATATGTTTATTTTTAGTCTATCTAAAAACAATTACTATTACTGACACTGGTCAATATTTAGTAATCTCTACTCCTATCATTCTTGGTATTGGTAAGTTCTTTGATAAAGATAGTGATGTCACCGGAGGGACTAGAGAAGTATGATACAATTTATAAAGAAAAACTTGGTAATAAGCGCGATAATAACTATCGTGCTTTTACTGTTTATTGGTGGTGTGGTAAAATCATGTCAATCAAAACAGGCAAAAACATTGATTACAAAACAAGATGTATCATCTGCATATCGTGATGGCTTTAATACAGCTTCTAGTAACTATCGTAAGCAATCAATTAAGTCGATTGATAGTATCAATGCTTTACGAAAAAAGGATCGTTTAGAATCAAGTAAAACGCTTTCTAATTATAAAGATAAAAATGTAGTTTTATCAAAAAAGATAAGTAAGTTTGAAAATGATTATAATACAGATACTACAAAGCATACTTTAGCGAATTGTGATAGTCTTTTAGTATTGAAAAATATATCACTGCAGCAGAAAGATACTATTATAAAAACTACTGAAAAGAAATTAATTAGTACTGAACTTAGTTTGACTGATGCTACTAAAAAATACTTCTTACAAACAGAGGAAACAGAACAATGTAAAAATGAAAATCTTATATTACAAAAAGAAAAGAAAGATTTGACTACTGCATTAAAACGTTCAACTGGTTGGTGGAGTAAAAATAATATTTGGTTCTATTTGGGCGCCGGTGCAATTGGAGGATATTTTATAGCAAAATAATTTATGGCTGATATTAAACTTACATATTTAGATGATGTATTATCAATGGATAGAACACTTGTTCCGGACATTGATAATATGTGTCTAACAAGAGATTTTAAAGATACTAAGCGTTTCAGTCCAGTTATCTATAATAAAGATGAAATGCAACCTGATAAAGATAGTCCAAACTATCAAGCATGGTGGCATGAGCAATATCGTCGTTGTATAAAAGGATATATTGTTCCTAATGCAACAAAACGTGGTCATGATATTTGGATTCCCGGTAGAATGTATTTCTATTTGAATTTTTGGGTTATTCTTGCAAAATTGGATAATGTAAAAAGAAAGGATAAACGTCATCCTAAATTTACTTCTTTAGATTATTTCAAATTCATGTGTATAGAACTTATGTTTTTAAATGCAAAAGATTTGTTATTTCCTAAGTCAAGACAGAAAGGATTCTCTGAATATGCAGCAAGTAATATCGGTTATAATTTTATTTTTATCCCTGGTTCTCAAAACGTAATTGTTGCCGGCCAAGGAAACTATGCTGAGCATACAATGACTAATGTTGTTCGCGGACTTGATTGGCTTGGAGATAGTGAGTTTTATAAACGTAGATCACCAAACAGAAGTGACTATATTAAGTCTTCTTATCGTGAAGAGGTAGTCAATGAAGAAACCGGAGAGAAAAGAACTCTTATGCTTGGTTTTGGTAGTGAAGTTTATTGTATTACTGCAAAAGATAATACACAAGCTGTATCAGGTCTTACTCCTTTTTGGATTCTTTATGAAGAAATTGGTAAATGGAAAAAAGATACTCTTAAGCAAACAGCAGAGTTCGTTAAACCATCTTTACTTGCTGAAGGTGATAAGACCGGTTATCAAATGTATATTGGAACTGGTGGTGATATGGATGAGTCTGTTGCTGATGTCGAAGAAATGGCATATAATCCGGCTAAATTTGATTTGCTCGAGTTTGACAATATATGGGAAGAAGATGAAATCTCTTCAACTGGTAAAGTCGCGGCTTTTGTTCCAGCTTATGAATTTGAAATAATTGATGAAGATGGTAATAGTTTAATAGAAGAAAGTATTGTTTCTATTCAAAAAGAATTATCAAGTAAAAACTCTTCTGAACGATACATTGCTCTTACAGCTAAACCACTTTATTTATCTCAGATGTTCATGGTAGCCACTGGTGGTTTCCTTGGAGAAACAGCTAATCAAAAATTGAATGATAGAAAACGTTATTTACTTACACACCGAGAACAACAGATTGCTTACAATGCAGAGATTAATTGGATTGATCCATTTGATTGGGGTAAAGGAGTTGAACTTGTTCCAGATGAATTAGGTCGTTTTCTTATCATACAGGCACCGGAAGTTGATGGGTATGGGAAAGTATGGAAAAATCTTTATAGTGCCGCTACGGACAGTTATGATAAGGTAGAGAGTGAAACATCATTCTCATTAGGTAGTTGTTCAATTTGGAAAGGTGCTATTGATTCACATCATACTTTTGACCATTGGGTTGCTAGAGTAACGGAACGACCAACAGAAGATGAAGGTGGAAATTATCAGTTCTATGAGGATACAGTAAAACTCTGTTATCTATATGGCGAAAGTGAAAATCTTATTGAGTATTCAAATGTATTGATATTTGATTATTATAAACGGGCCGGTTGTGAGTTTTTATTGCAAGAACGTCCACAAATGGTAATTAGTCAATATGTACAAGATGGTAAGGCCGCACAACGTTATGGAGTAGAACAATCATTTATCCCTCATGCTTTAAATATATGGAGAGATAAGATGAAACAAGATGATTTTGCTATTATCGATAAGATGTATGATATACGACAAATCGAAGCTTTTGCAAAATTTAAAAAATCACCAAAATACAATTGTGATATTACTATAGCAAGTGCTTTAAATATTGCAAGTGCATTAGAGACACAAGAGTTCGCTGCTTATTCAGAAGGAGAAGAACTAGAAGAAGATACATATGGTGGTTATGTATCAGAGAATAATCAAGGAATTAAATTTGCTTCTTAAAATAAATACTATGTTTCCAGAAAAATTAATTAATAGTGAAAATAAAGATGATAACTATTTCAAAGAAGTAGCAAGGTATATTTTATCATCTGGTTCTTCTGATTTCCATGATGATAATATAAAAGACAGAAAATGTTGGAATATTTATCATGGTATTATTGATAATACAAAATTTGAATACTTGACAAAAGTTGAAGGTTTTACTTATCCGGCTAAGTTCAGAAATATAGGTAATGAGATTGTAAGAAGTAAGTTGAATATACTTGAATCTAAACAAGCACGTAGGTCGTTTAAAAGCAAAGCAATTGCTATGGATGAACGTACTCTTCAATTGAAGTATGAAAATCGCATTAAGGCTAGTCTAAATGCGAAATTGGAGATGTATAAAGAACGTGATGCAATTGTTCAACAACAGATTCAACAAGTACAAGATAAAATGAGTGATATGCAGAAACAGTTAGAAGTCCAACCGGATAATGAACAAGCACAAACTCAGATGGAAGAACTGAAAAAGAATATGCCAATGATTCAATTAGAGATGCAGAAACTTATTCGAAATCTTTCACGTGTTTCATTAGACAATAATGAAATGCAAAAACGTATTGATTATTTCTTATTGAATACTGATGTTGAAATAATGCAACAGGTTGCCAATGCCGCATTAAAATCTGCTATTCAAACAGAGGATTTAAAACAGCATTGGAATGTAGGGCTTCGTGAAAAAATTGTAACTGGTAAACCAACATATATTACTTATTATAATCCAAGAACAAAAGATATTGTTTTTAAACAAGTAGATGCAAATACTGCATGTTATTCTAAAGGTGGAAGTAATCGTTGGACTCAGAATAGTGAATGGTGTTTTACCAAAGAGTATATGAATAAAAGTCAGATATTTTCTGAATTTGAATTATCTAAATCAGAAGAACAAATTATCTCTGCTTATTCAATAGGTGATAGTGCTACAATAAAAAATTATGTTGGTAATACTGCATACTTTGATAACAGTGAAAACTTCAATGACCAACACAATGCTATTGAAGTATCACGTATATGGTTTTTGGCACCACGTGAAATATTTTGGAAAAAGACACCAAACAAATATCGTGAAGATGAATATTTTGTACATCTTACAACAAAAGATGCTAAACTAAAAAAAGATGAAATACGTAATCGTGTTGTCATTTATGATATTTATCATATGGTTGTTATTGGAAATGTTATTCATATCAACATGGGTAAACAGGACAATGTTTTTAGACCAATTGATATGCCCGGACTACCTACACTCCCACTTGTTGCAAGATCGTTCAATACAGCGTCTGAAAAACCATATTCTCTTATATGGAGAGTTCGCGAATTAATAGAACTTTATGATATTGTAAATTATAAGAAAGAACTTACTATTGCTTTATCCGGAGTAAAAGGTATGATAATGGATAAGAGTCAGAAACCGGATAATATGACTGCCGGTAAATGGATGTACTATCGTAAACTTGGAACTATGTGGATTGAGACAATGAAGAAAGGTCGTAAAACACCGGCTTCATATAATCAATTTCAAAACTATGATGATACGATTACTCAGAGTATTGCTTTTATTGATAATGTCCTTAATGGCATTGATTCATTAATAGGTAAACTTATTGGTATTACTGATGCTTCACTTGGTCAATTTGTTTCTTCTGATCCAGTAAGTAATGTAAACATGTCGCGAGAACAATCTTCTCTTATTACTGAAATACAGTTCTCAGAAAATGATACAGTTTTTGATAAAGCAATTGAATTATTTCTAAACTTGAAAATACGTTATACATGGAAAGATGGTAAAGTATTAAACTTTCTTGATAAGGACCTGGAAGAAGTTCTTATTCAAATACCAAAAGGTTCATTGAATGGTTCAGATTTTAGAATCTATTCTTCCAATAATGTAAAAGAGGAATCACGTCTTGAAGATTTACGTACTGCAGCAATGCAATCATGGGGTCGCGCTGAACTTCCTTTTACTTCTGTAGTGAGTATGTTTAAGATTGATGATTTGACTGAAATGGAAAACAAACTTATTCAGATGTCAAAAGAGGCCGAAGCAATCAGACAACAAAATAATGTTGCTACCGAAACTGCCAAAGAAGAAGCTAAACAAAAAACAATGAATTTACAAGCTCAGATTGATATGCAACTTTTGAAAACAAAAGATGAATTTGATTTAGCTTCAAGAGAAATTGATAAAGCACGTTTACAACTTGATGAAAAACGTTATGAATGGGAATCAGAGTTTAAAGAACGAGAACTTGTTGTTAAAGAGAAAACTGAAAACTTTAAAATAATGGCAAATAATGAAATTGAATCTGCCTATTTACAAGAAGAAGGACGTGCTAATAGAGTACAAGAAATGATGAAACAGTTTGAAATTAAGATGAATGCGATACTTTCAGAAGCACAATTAAAGACTGGTGAATTACAATCAATTCGAAAGACTACTGTTGACCATGAAAAAAACATGAGGAATAAAGTAAATTTAAAAGACTCATAGTAATTAAATTATTCATATATTTGCATCATATTATTAATCAAATCAAACACTTATGTTTAAAGACAGATTAGAAAAAGCGATTGAGGAAATTCAATCTAAGAACAATGGGATTAAAAGTTATCTAAGTCTTATTGAAGTATGTGATCCGGGTCAAACTGGTTTCAAGTGTAGAACAATAAATAATAGTGGTGATATTCTTCTTTGCCCTATTACAGTTCCATTTGCCGAAAAGATCATCATTGTAAATAATGAGAAACCAACTTTAGAAAGATTTAAAGGTGTTCATCCACATTTAGCTGTTGTAATGGAAAGTGGAAGTAGTCAATTTAAAGCTAGTGATATTGTTTATTATAATCCATCAATGGCTAATGCTGCAAACCAAATCATTGTAAAAGGAGCTCTTGCTTTAGTAGTAAGTGATTCATATCTTTTAGGTGTTGATACTAACTTTAATAATTTAATCAATGTATAAGCCATTATTTTTTAAAATGCAAGAAGCTACCGAAGGTCAAGATACCTCTGGTGGCTTTTCTGCTGAAGAACTTCAAAGGTTAGAAGCACCTGCTGGTACATATGATGAACCTATGAAAGTGGAAAAGACTGCCGAGGAAACAACAGAAGATACCGTAGAGACAGTTTACACTCCTTCTCCTTTGTGGGATTCATTTAAAGATTTAGAAGGCTTTAAAATGCCTGAAAAGATTACTGCCGAAACAGAGAATGATTTACTTCGTCCATTTATTGCACAGAAATTTGGTTTAGAGAAACCGGTTCTTCATCCATTAGCACAACAGATACAAGATATGACTGCTACTAATCCTAATCTTACGATTAATGATTTAGTAACAAATGTATCAGAACAGTATGTTGATGCAAGTAAATTTACTGTTGATGAAAAAATTGCATTTGATTTAAAAACTCGTTATGGTGTTTATGATTCAGAAAAAAATCCAAGTGGTTTGACTGATGATGATATTGTACAAGAGATTGGTCGAATGACTAAAATACAAAAGCAAGATGCTGCTTTAGTAATTGATGAAAATATCAAGAACTACAATGATAATCTTGTAAAAGAATATAAGAAAAGTCAATCTGCTACTTATGAAACTCAGTACAATCAAATGTTGGCTGAAACAAAAGGCGAATTGAATACCCTTAAAGAAAGTCTTTCAAAAGTTGATTCTATTTATGGTATTCCTGTCAATCAAGAAACCCATAATCAGTTTTTAGCAGAATTTGAGAGAGTTGTTGTTCCAAATAAAGAAACCGGTGAACGTTTAATAGATGAAATATTGTCAGACAATATGACATTATACAAAATGTTTGTAATGGTTGCTAAGTTTGGAGAAGAAAAAGTAATAGAAACAATTACTAAGGGGCGTGAAGGTGGAAAAGAAGCATTACTTAAGTCATTAAGTATTACTCCTAATTTTGCTGGTGTTAGCGCTCGAAAGACTGGTCAATCATTAGACTTTGAGTCAGAAGTCAAATTGCTTGAACAACCAGAATAATAATCAACTCTATTAATCAAATTCATCATGAGAATTTTACCTGGCGCACCACAAGAGTTCGCTAATCAAACTCCGACATCAAAACACATGTCACAATACTTGATTGCAAGTCCACATATGCTTGCTCAAGTAACTACTTTATTTTCTAAAAGTTCTACTGCCTTTAGTTCGTTACTTGCCGGACGTAATATGTTTTCGGGTAAACTTGCTGATCCTTTGAATCCAAAATCAGGAAAATACAAAATCGTTGGTAACCGTAAAGTAATGTGGAACGTCAAAGGTTATCCAGACCGTAAAGCTCGCGTTATTGCTGCATTCAAATGTGATGCATTCCCTAATGAACCGGGTCGTAATCAAACATGGATTGACTTGTATCTTGATACTAACTGGTTCTCTCCAAAAGATGTTCTTGAACTTGCCGATAATCAAACTTACGTACACGTTTCCGACTCTACACTTCCACAAGAAATTGATGCCGGAATTTTCCATTATCGTGTAAAAATCATGACTAATGTGTCAGGTGATTTTGTAAATCCAAATTTGCTTGCAATAGGCCAAGAAGTAAGTATTTCTCATACTTCATTTGAAGAAATGTCAGAAACAGCTTACGAAAAATATACCTTTGATGAAAAGGCATATACTCACATGACTATTCAACGTTTGAAATGGTCTATCTCTGGTACTGCTGATGAATATCGTCCTAGTGCTATTTGGATGGAACATAACGGTGTTTCTATGTGGGCTGACCATGCACAAATTCAAATGCTTGAACGTGCTGCTACATATCGTGAAAAACAATTGTTGAATGGAAAATCAACTGTTACTGCAGATGATAAAGTTCTATTAAAAACAAATGAAGGATTCGAAGTAATGGCCGGTGATGGTATTTTGAACCAAGGTGATGGTGCTTGGAGATTACCATACAATGTTATGTCGACTCGTGTCATTGATAATATCATGGAAAATATTTCTATCTATTCTTCTTCATGGGGTAAAGAGGTAGCTGTAATCTGTGGTATGCAGTTTTACAAGGGTTTCGCTAAGCTAATGAGAGATCAGGCTGGTATCGACCCTAAAACAGTTGAGATGGGTGGTAATGGAAAGAAAGGTATCAATCTTGATTACGAGTATTACGAATTTGGTGGAGTAAAAATGATCCCTACTGTAGTGCCTTGGTTTGATAGTCCAATGCGTGCAACTACCTATGGTGCTGATGGAACCCGTAATAGTTCTCATAATGCTATCTTTGTATCATTGGGAGATGTTGAAATCAATCAACCAGCAATTGAGTTATTGCAACTTGGTAAACGTGGTTGGTTAGAAGGTGAAGTAAACGGTATCAATAAAGGTGGCGACATGGCCAACTCAGTAGATGGTAAACACCACCACATCCTATGGGAAACCGGTGCAGCTTTACTTGATGTAAATGGTATTGCTGAACTTTATCGTCCAGTAAAATATTAATTCATTCTTTTTAAAAATTATAGATAATGGCTAAGACAACCAAAGACGAAACAGGTGAAGAACGCGAAGAAATAAAAATCTACGCGATCAATAAGAAGTATAAGGAAAAACCATTTTTAATGACTCCTATTACTGATAATGTATCAAAAAAGTTATTGACAGGGCAACAAGATTTGAGTCCAACTGAATTATTAAGACAAGAATTGATAATTAAAGAAGATGAGAATTATCCTATTGTTCATAACCAAACACTTGTTTTAATAAAGACAAACGGAAAATATCTTCCAACAAGAGATTTAGCACTTTATAATCTTGCTCTTGAAATGCCGGAGATAGCACATAGCCGTAAAGAAGTAGTAGTAGGTAAACATTTATTCTATATTCAGAATTTCGAAGCAGAAGCAGAAAAAACTATTGTTGATTCAAGAACAAAAGCAAAAGCCGGTGCGAAAGTACTTGACTTGGCTCTTTCAGATATGAATAATTTATTATTCTATTTTGGAGAGAATGCTACTAATCTATCAACGAAAATTGCTGAGGCCAGAGTATTTGAATTAGTTGAATCACGTCCGGGAGAAGTTCTTTCATATCTTGAAAATCTTGATGCTAATCAACAAATTGTATTCATCAAAAAACTTCTTTCAAAGAAGATGATACAACGCGCGGTTGCTAATGGATATATCATGTATGACAAAGTAACTCTTGGTGCAGATGAAAAAGAAGCTGCTGCTTTTATTTTCGATAACAAAAACAATAATCTGTATGTCCCATTGAAAGATATGTTGGACAAATCAGAAGGTAACAAATAGTATTATGCCGGTATTAATTGTAGATATGTATAAAGATTTTCTGACTATTGTTAGGAAGTCACGTGTAGGCACTGTTCTACCACTTGAATTTTCAACTATTCTAAATTTAGCAACAGAAGAAGTTATTTCAAACAAGATTGATAACTTTGATACAAACAAGAAGTTTGCAATACAGCTTTTGCCTATTACTGTTGGTCCTTATTTAGTTGTTGGAGTATGGTTGGAAGAATGGGATGTTTATAGGTATAAAACATTTACAATTGATTTACCAAAAGATTGTAGATTGATAACAAAGTTGGTAATAGAGGTTGTTCCAAATAATGAAGGTAAATGTAATCCTCTTTCATTAAATGAGCAGACTACTATTTTAAATGGCATTTATAGTAAGCCAACACCAACTAATTGTTATTACAATTTACAAAACCTTGAAGTGAATGGGGCTGTTGTAAAAAAAGTATTTATTTACGCGCCCTATTCAACAAGTGGTACTGGTTATCCAAAACTTAGGATGAATTACGTTATCAATCCTCCGGTTATATCGGAAATGGATACTACTAATTCAAGTGAAAGTATATTTGACAAAGAGGTATGTTCTGAAATCGTTACAGTTGCTTCTCGCATGTATTTAGAGGGCATACAAGATAGTCGATATCCTACTTTCAATAATGAATTAAAATTCAAACATTAATAAATAAAAATCATGAGTAATTTAATAAGAGGTGGACAAGACTACCTATTTAATACCATTGGTCCGAAAGACTTTGGAATGTATTACGAAGGTAATGTGACTACTGGTATCAAACATCTTGTATGTAAAAAATATGGAATTGATATTCCGTTTAATGGTAAGACAAGTATTATAAAGAAAACATCTGCTGTTGGTACTGCTGCAGTGATAACTCTTACCCCTGCATTCGTTGCTAAGACTACCGGTGATCAACGATTATTTGAAATTGAGGTTACACGTCAACCATTGTATGATGGTTCCGGAAATCATCAGTTCCCAGTAAGTCATACTTATAGTTATAAGTTGACCAATACGGCTACTTTGACTGCGGATAAACAATCTGTTGTTGATGGTCTTGTTGATGCAATCAATGCAGATGTAATGAGAACTTCAAATGCTGTAAACAGTGGTGCTTGTGTAGTAGCTACTCGTACGGGTGCTGCTGGTACTTCTGCACTTGTTCTTACTGCAAAAGAAAAAGGACAACCGGTTACTGTTCGTATTTTCGATGATAACTTCACACAAGTACTTACAACTGCTCCTAAGAAAGATACATTGACAAATGATCAATTGAGTCGTATCTTTATGATTAAGGAAGAAAATGCAGGACAACGTGTTGTTATGCCTACTGAGGGAGTTGATTATTGTTGTTTTACTATTGTTGCAAAAACAGAAGGATATGAAAATGTTTCTGCTAGTGCATTTGCTGATAGAGAACAGGTTTATAATTTCTATATGCCATTGGCCTTAGTAGATGATAATTTGTTTGCTGCTATTGCTGTTGCTAATGCTGGTGTTGTACCATCTATGGCAGATGTTGTTGCTGCTCCTGATACTGCTTTTAATGGATATGTTGCATTGAATGTAAATCCATTGGATAGTCTTACTGCAAGAGTTGTGGCATTGGAAACAGCGCCTTAATAAATAACTTTCAATTAAATCCAAGAAGGGTAGGTAGGATATGTCTACTTACCCTTTTTTAATACTAGAAATATGGTAACATTAGAAAAGATAGTTGAGAGTTTAAAACTTCAATTAAAACCACATCTTACCGATGATCAGATATTGCATGATGAATGGATTATTGATATGATAAACTTCTCCCGGGCTACGCTTATACGTGCGTTATATGTTTCCGGAGAACCATTGACGGCATTCTTTCAAATTACTTTTGGTATAACTACTGATTTTGATGCACATTATAAGAAATTGACTTTACCTTGTAAATTGATGCAGGGTATTGGTAAACGTAATATAAGATACTTTGGCCCGGATGGTACTAATAAACCACAGTATCATTATTGTTCTTTTGAAGAATTGGCAAGTTATGAATATCATCGATTTGGTGGTAGTCAAATAGCATTTGCTGATGTAGGTGCTTATCTTCAATTAAATACTACTGCAGTAGGACCTGTAGAGATACATGCTATTTTTGAGCAACCAAATACACTTATAGGTTACTTCTATCAAACAACAGCATATCCTATTGGAGAGAATAATGAAAGGCAGTTAGAGATAATTACTTTTCAACATATTGCTGCAAAATTAGGTATGCCGGTAGACTTTGCAAATAATGGTGTTGATGAGACAAAGAATGTTCCAGTAAAGCAACCACAACAACAGCAACAACAAGATAATGGAGGACAATAATTATGTATTTAGTTATAACAGAACAAGTAGAAGTTGACGGTGAATTATTCTATGAAGGTGTTTCATGGAAAGATTATCATAAAGTTCCTGAAACAACAAAAACTATTAAATATGGTAGACTTTATAATTGGTATGCTGCCATAGATGATAGAGGAATTGCACCAGAAGGATATCATATTCCAACTATTGCTGAATGGGGTAATTTAGTTGATTATTTAGGAGGAACATATGTTGCGGGTGCTAAAGTAAAGGAACTTGGAGATGAACATTGGTTATGGCAAGACCCAAATACTACTAATGAAAGTGGGTTTACTGCATTACCAGGTGGCCAATATGATACTGTTAGTGGTTCTTATAATATGCGTGGAAATGCTTCATGGTGGTCTACTTCTCGATATTCTACTAATCTTGCACTTTTTAGTGGCGTACAATTAGATGCTGATGTTTTTGGACATAACCAAACTAGTTATTTAGATATAGGTTTTAGTATTCGATGCATAAAAGATAATGAAATAAATGAAGGTTCAGTTACAGATATAGATGGTAATATATACAATACTATTAAAATAGGTAATCAAGTATGGTTACAACAAAATCTTGCAACAAAACATTATCGTAATGGTGATTTAATTAGTAGTAATTTTGCTGGAATAGAAGGAGCAGTTATAGCATATAATAATGATGAAAATAATGTATATAATTTTATTCAAAATGATATTAAAGGTTTTATTATTACTTATAATAATATTGATTATATCATTCCAGATGATAAAGCTATTGAGACGCCACGATTTACTAGAGAACAGAATATACCATTTGGAGAGTATCAGTATCGTACTCATTCGGATAAGACAACAGAATATTTTGAACCGGTTGAAAAGTATTTTGGTATTGATATGAAAGAGAATTACTCGGCTCAGTTCCGTGATGGTATAAATCCTCATAAAGATATAAATGGAAGTATTTTCAAAGAAGACTCGGATTAATAAAAAGGTAAAAGAGTTTAGGAAAGAGGAATTTGATTATCATGATGTGGTTAATGAAAACAATAAGTTTGGCGTACGCAAAACGGCTTACATAGATACCCTTTTTAGACCTCGTTTATCTCATGTGACCTTTTCTACCAATACGCATCCGAAAAGCCAAATTATAAGAGGTATGGCCTATAAAGTGTTCTTTGCATATGTTTCTATAATAGTAGAAGAACTCTTTAAAGGAAATACTATAAAAATAAATAAAGTTGGGTTATTAAGTTTGATGACATTGACATCAAGTACTAAATACCAAGGTCGTCAGAAAGACAAAGAACGTTCAAAGAGAAAAGGATTTTATACTCGTATTAATTGCGATTATTTTTTTTCTCCGGATAAGATAAGATATGGTTTCCCTTATGTATCATTTGGGAAGTTTTATAAAAATAAATTACATTCATTAGAAGATAATAATATAAAATTTTAATCATGGCAACAATTGACAAAACAAAGTATGCTGCAGCAAGTACTGCTAAGACAACGACACCTTCTAAAGGTTATACTAAAGAACAAGTGCAACAAGCACAAGGTAAATCATCTGTTCCTGCTAAAACATCGGCTCCGGCCAGTACACAGATGTCAGAAGAACAAACTGCTCAAATGATACAAGAAATTATCAAAATGTTACAACAAGGTGCTAAGCCGGAAGATATTCTTGCTAAACTAATACAGGGTGGTATTCCACAAGCACAGGCACAACAGTTGATTCAACAAGCTACTGATCAACTACAGTCACAAGGACAATCACAAGCAACACCACAGACAGCAACTTCTGTAACAGAACAACCAATGCAATAATTATGAATAAGCGTTCGACAGCACACGACGAAGAGTACTACCAGAAACTGAAAGAGGTAGTAGAGGATAGCAATAAAGAGTATAGACCAAATGAGTTGTATGTAAAGACAGCAAGGAATGTACATGGAGTTTTTGCTTATCAAAATATAGAATTAAAATCTAATAAAGATGAATCCGAATAATAAATTCTTTACAGCAGCCGAAATATATGTTCGGTTGTTGTCTGCGTTTCCAATAAAAGGGACTCAGATAAGTAAGATACAAATAATGCGATGGTGTAGTGAAGTTGTTTCAGAATATCTTACTGATCCAGTAGGATTAATTTTGAATAAGAAAGTTCAAATTGGAGAACCTACTTCTGTTGATGATCCTACATTAGTCATTCGTTCTAATCGTGCATTGGTTCCACCTGATGTATTCAAATTAGAAAATGTTTTTGATGAATCCGGTCAGAAGATAAAACATAGTACTTATCAAGGACAGTATGTACAGTTTAGTACTACTAAGACCCCTCAGAAGTGTTTTATTGATTACTATTCATTGCCGGTTGATGAAGTTGGTTTTCCACTTGTAAAACGTGGATATGAAACAGCATGTTATGCTTATTGTATTAAGAAGATGCATGAAGAGGATGCTAGTATTATTCCACCTCGTATTGCTCAATGGAGATGGCTACAGATATGTCAGGATTCTGATTATGAAATACAGGCTGCATATGTTAGCTGGGGTGATTTATCAAACAATGATATAGAAGAGATTCATAATTTCATTATTAGTCCGGAATATAAATTCATTACAAAAAGACATTACCATGCAACATAATAATACATTTCTAGGTGGTATGAAAAGAGGTATTGATAATACGTTGATGCCACAGAATAGTTATACCTATATGCTTAATGGAAGTATTGTTTCTAAGGACGATCATGGGTTTACTATTACCAATATCCGTGGTACAAAAAACATTGCTTCTTTTGGTACTAATGAAGTTCCTATTGGATGTGTATCATTCAATGGCATCATTTATATTGTAACTCATGATTTCGATAATGAAAAAATAAATTTTTATTCATTCAAAGGAAGTAATGGTACTATATGGGTAGAAGAAACACTTCTTATTATTCCTAATGGGCCAAATGATAGACTTTCTATTAATCAATCAGTACTTGGTTTTACAAAAGGAAAATTACTTGAAATGATTGCTAAAAATAGTTATGATGGTTCTGTTGATTTATATATCTGTGATGGACTTAATAAGAATATTATTATCAATACCGGTATTGACCAAGATGGTAAAAAAACACTTCGTTCATATACTAATCTTGATGATATTGTATTGTTTGTTCATCAAAAAAGTATTACTAAAGTTCCGGATGTTCAAGGACAAGTAAAAGACAATGGTTCAATTAAACCAGGTACTTATTTTTTCTATATTCGTTATGAAGATGAATCATTAAATACAACACCATTCATAAAAGAAGTTGGTCCATTTTATATTCATAGTGGTTCGAAAGAGTTTAATAGTTCTTCAGGAGTATTGAACACTGGTGAACAAAGAGTATCAAAACAAGTACAATTACAGATTACAAATACCGACTCAAACTATAAAAAGGTTTCTGTCGGTTTTGTCCATTATTATGGAACCTCAGATACTTTGAGTAAGTCAATGCAACTTATTACTAAGTCTACAAAGATTATAAATGGTTCGGTCAATATTATATTCAATGGTAATAATGGAGTTCAAGATATTACATTTGAAGAACTCTTTAAAGATAATATGGCTTTTGATATTGCGGAAACTGAGGTACAACATGAAGATAGATATTATGGTGCTAATTGGAAAGGTCGCGCTATTGATTATAATATGCTTAAAGAAATGGCTTCTCTTATTATTCCTCATGCTGTTATTAAAAATGAAAATAATATTGATAAAGTCTATGACCAAGATTCAAAAGACTTTGAATATATGGAAGATGAAATCTATCCTATGGGTGTTTCATTTTTAATTGATGGTCAATATAAAACACCAGTATTTCCTGTTTGTGGTTGGTATGAAGGAGTAACACTTACTAATGCCAATGGAACAATACCAGACATGAATTATACAGACTTTCGTACCTATATTGATAATAGACATCAGTACTTCAATGAAAGTCCCGCAGACACACTTAAAACGATTGATAACTATAATGGTCTTTATAAGTTTCCAAGAAAAGGAGTAATAAGTCATAGTACAAATGCTGATGATTTAAAACAACTTCATTTTAAACTTATGGGTGTAGAATTTATTCGTGACTTTGCTTATGAATATTATCAAACTAATAAAGCATTACTTCCCAATATAACTACTATTTATTTTGTACAAGGTAACCGACAAGAGAATGTCGTATGCCAAGGTTATAGTTGTGCTATGGTAGAAGCTGTTGGTTTTAAAAATACCTTTGAATGTTATCGTGGAGTATCGCCAACAACTGCAGGGGATAGAGAAGTTAGTCAATCAACTAAACTAGGAACTCATAATATTGATGTTGCTTTTCCATTTTTAGGTGGTGATAGAAAGTTATTTCCAGTAATTAAAATCGAAAGATATTCTCAAGGATGGAGTATTACTAAATGGGGTGTTACTGAGTTACAGGTAATGAATAAAGAAGAAATATTAGTTCGCGAACAAGAAACTGATGCTAGTCAAAAATGGACATATTATAATAATCCAACTGCAAATGATATGTGGGCAAGATATTATGACCATAGGGATTATTTTCTTGGATTAAAAACTAATAAATATAGTGTATTTACTCCTGACCTTTTACTCAATAAAAAATTAGTTATTGTTGGAGATTATTATTTACGACCAAAAGTAAAGATTGATGCACTTGGTCAAGGTTTTAATCCTCTTGTAACTGATAATAATATAGAAAATAAATATAAACCACATACTAGTTCAATAATAGCTTATCAAGATTTATCAGAACGTCTTATTGAACCAAGTATATCAAACAATTATCATATAATATCAAATCCAATTGCAATAAAGATAACTGCAAATATTATTCAAGAGAATCAAGTATTATCTACTACAGGTTTTTCAAGTAGAATGAAAAGTATTTTAGATGTTTTTGGTGATGAAGTATGGGATGGTAGTAATGATCCACCACAAAAAGTAATTGAAAATTATTTTGATCAATCTAGAGATCAATTAAAAGATGCCGGTATTCTTATTAATAGAACAAAAAAAAGCACAACTGACAATGAAGTAGATGTACGTCCAGTTATAATAAGTTTTGAAAATATTGATATTGAATGGCCATTTGGATCACGTCTTGTTTCACCATTTGAGAATAATCTTGATTCAAATTCATTACCAGTAGTAGCGACTAACTTATCAATGACTGCAACACCTTATTTTGGTTGTACAACAACAAAAGTTGGAAAGTATCATTCAGAAGCAACTGTGTTTACAACGGATAATCCGGATTATCGTAATTTGAATAGTGCTATTGTTGATATATGTAAATATGCTACAATTCAAGAATACATTGATTCTATAAAAAATTCATATAATATTCTTGATGAAAATTATTCAATAATAGATAATGACAATTCGTGGTTTGCAGAAGAAAATTATGTTGCAAAGAAATTTTATAAAGGTGATTTGTTTTCTCAAAATACATTTATGCGTTGTATTCGATGGAATACCTTTCCTGAAAATATTACTAACTGGGAACGTTCATGGCAATGTGGTATAGCGTTTAATATGTATCTACAGTCATTTACCAACTCAAATTTGAGAGTTCCTAGTGCAGATGATACATTCTATCCATACGTACTTAAAAATGCCTTAGAAGCAAACTATGATACCATAGTGCAAGATTTTATATGGAGAAACAAAACAAATCAATTCTTTAAAGAGTCATGGGAGATAAATGGTGGATATAATGAAACAAAAGGAACATATACATTATTGCCATTTGATGAGATATTTACTATGAAAAGTAATACTGCAGCAAATAGAATTTACTTTAGTAATGTACATGTTGATGGCGCTTTTGTAGATCAGTATAGACAGTTACCAATAGGACAATATCAAGACTTTAATTTTGAAGGTGGAGAGATAAAAAAATTAGTTACTATCAATTCTACTTTATTTATTATCCAAAGAAAGAATATTATCCAATTGTATGGTTCAACGAAACTTCAATCGAGTCAAGATAGTTCTGAGATAGTACTTGGTGATAAAACTGTTCTTTCTTCTCAGTCAAAGAAAATTGCTGACTTTGGAACTACTCATAAAGAAAGTATTTGTAGTGGTGATAAAGGATGTTATGGTGTTGATTGGGATAATGAAAAGATATGGAGAATTGCCGGCGCATCAACAACTAGTGGTAATGTTCTTTTTGGTGCAGAAGATTTAGTAACTAGTAAACAAGTAACTGATATTTTCAAGTTCATTAAAGGTATAATTACTAAACTTCCACAAGATTTATATTCAGAAGAACAAACAGGTATTATAAGTGTCTTTGATGAAGAGAACAAAGAAATACTGTTTACTTTTAAACTAGGTAATGGTAATTACTTTACTTTAGTATTTAATGAAAAACTTGATTTCTTTAGTGGATTCTATTCTTATGATACAAATTTCTATATGAAACTTGATTCAAGATTATTTTCATTCTCTAATGGAATAGATGCAAATCGGTTTACTATTTGGGAACATAACAAAGGAGATTATCAATATTTTTATAATAATACTATTCCTAATAATTTTGAACTTGAATTTATTATTAATGGTTCTGCAGAGAAACAAGATGTAAGTTCATTTGAAAAAGAATTTCGTTCTCACTTAATGGTAATGTGTCCAGAAGAAATAGAAAATATTAGTTGGAAAACAGAATATCAAGAATCGGAAAAAAAGGCTTTTATTAATAATGCAGAATTTTGGACTAATCCTGAATATAAAGAACATGCATGGAATATACCTATAATTCCTTCAACTAATAAAAATAATTTTGGACCATTAAGTACTCAAACTTTTAATACCTTTGAAGCAAAATCACAGATGCGTGGGCAATGGATTAAAGTAAAGATAGTATATAAAGGAAAACGTTTATTAGGTAATGTTGATAAATCATATATTCCTAAGTATTTCTATCTTAAAAATGTAATTACTAACTTTATAATATCTTATTCGTAATGGCCGTTTATCAACCCCCTAAAAGAAATTCCACTGGCGACACTTTGTCTGCCGGTGGTTCTGGTTTAATGACACTTGGTAGCACTTTAACTGCTACAGGTATTGGTGCAGTACCAGGAGCAATAATTGCTGGTATTGGTGGTATCGCTAGTTTATTTGGAGCTAGTGCTAAGAAAAAAGAAGAAGAAAGACAACTAGCTTATCAAGAAGATTATCAAAATCAAATAGTAGGTGAAAAAAATCAATTAGCTTCTTCGGAACAAGTATCAGAACAAAATAGAATGATGTACACACAAGAAGGTGTAAGTCAAAGTTTGAAGTCGATTAATCAAATGGTCAATCCTTCTAATCAAGTTCCATCAGGTGGTGGTACAGGAATTATAAATCAAAGACTAACTTAATATTATGGCTAAATTATTTAATCCCAAATTATCATTTACTCCACCATATACTACTATGGATAATGGACTAAATATGTTATTGAAAAAGAAAGTTGATCCACTTGTTCCTTTAATGAATGACGAACAACGTTTAGCATTGAGAACAGAACAAACTCCTAGTGCATTACCATTACCAACTCCGGCACCGGTATCAGTAAGTTCAAAACCATTAGATGCATTATCAAATACAAGATATATTGATAATTCATCGGAAGTACTTGCAAATAATACTACTAAACCTGTAGTCCCTGGCGATAAGAAAGGTATCTATGGACTATCTAAATGGGCTAACATAGCTACTGGTGTCAATACTGCTTTAAATATCGCTACAGACCTTATAGGAGTAAATAGAGCTAGTGATTATAAACCGGCATTTGTTCCTTATCAAGCACCTATTGAAGCAACACATGTATCTCTTATGGATGCAGAACAAAAACAAGCAATGACTGATAGTATGAATAGTCAATTGAGTGGTGCTAGAGAAGCTAATCGTCGTTTTGGTTTAGTAGACCCATCACTTGCTACAAAAGGTATTTATGGTGCTAATCAAATATCATCAGAGATAAGTAAGATAAAGAATCAAGAAACACAAATCAATGCTCAAACAGATAATCAGACTGGTGCAATAAATGCACAATCATTAGCACAACGTAATGCGGCCAATACATCTATTCAGAACGAGGCTGACAGGTTTAAATCGGGTGTGATAGGTCAAGGTATCAGTCAGATTAAAAATGACCTTACAAGTGGTTTAAAATCAATAATTGATAATGCTAGTATTAGTGCAGTAAAAAATCAATCTATAGAAGATGATACAGTAGCTTCATTAGAGAATCAATTAGCAACAGAAGATAATCCGGTAAGACGAAAAGTAATATATGATAATCTTACTAAAGCTAAGGCCAGTCAACAATCATTTTATAAACGAACTTGGGGAGGACGTAAATAATGTCAATATGGGGAAATAATATTAATCCGGTTGGATATGCGGCACAGAATCAAATAGGTCCTGGCATATCTCTTGACCCACGTATCTTATTAGCTAATGAGGGTAATAAAGTCAGTAGAGCAAGAACTACTACTCCTAAAGCAGCAAGTGATGATAAGATGGAAGAACTATTACCTGGTCATACAAAAGCATTATATGATTATCGTAATCAAATTACAAATCGTATCAATATGCTTCCAAGTATTTATACTGAAAAGATAAAGAATGAATCTGATCCAGAAAAATTAAAACAATATGAAACTGCTTATGATGCTGAGTTGCAAGATTTGTTTCAAAAGAAATCACAATTTGGAGTTGCAGAACAACAAGCTAAGTTTGCTAAATCTCAATGGGAAGGTTTAAATACTGAAATAAATAAAAAAGGTATTGGACAAGAGATAGCTGTTACTAATCCAAATTTAGGTAAGGCTCAAAGTGCTGAGGACTTTTTACAATTAGATAGACCATTTGCTTTAGACTTTAGTAAAACACCTAGTGGTCGTAATGCAGTAAAACTTCATAGTTACAATACTCTTCAAGAACGTAACTCATGGGATGCTGGCATTACTCCTGATGGTACTGGTGGCATTGCTCCTAGTCATACCTTAGACCCATCATTAAAGATGATGAACTCACTTGATTTCAGTAAAGAGATTAAAGGTAGAATTGATGCTGCTTCAGCTAAACAAATGGCTTATGCCGGTAATAAAGATGATGGTTTAAGAAGTTGGGACTGGTCACGTTCAGATAACTATAATAATATGAAAAGTGCTGCTAGTAGTATGTGGCAAAACTTACCGGAAGATGCGCGTGCTTATGCTATGAGTTCAGCATTAAATGGTACATTAATAGTTCCTACAGGTACCACATCAGTTGCTAAAGATGCAAAAGGTAAAACTATCACTAAGAATGATTATACTCGTGCTAGTGGTGAGCAAGTTGTTGCAAGTATTGAATTGCTTAAGCAACAAGCAAAACGAATACCTACATCAGATGTAGAAGCTCGTGATAAAAATTTAGCAGAACAAAAACGATTAGCTGATGCTATTATGACAGAAGCACAACGTTATGTTTACGCTACTGCTGCAAATGATACTAAAGGATTACGTGATTTTAATTCTAGTAATAAATCCGGTATTTCTGAATTACTTAAACATGATGAAGCAGAAGATAAGAATGCTATTTCAGCAATTGATATTATCTATTCTAAACCTACTAATCCAACTACCGGTAGTTTCTTTACTGAGAATCCTAAAGATGGTATGTTGAACTTTAATAACCCAACAGTTTATAGTAGTAAGATTACTGGTGATGAACGTAAGGTTCTTGAAAATTCATTATTCCCAGAATTAGGAGTACAAGGGAAAACAGAAAAGGTTACCAATCTTCCTATGGCTATGTTTAATGGTATTGCATTTAAACCGGATGTTGTATTTGGCGATGATAAAAATGCACAGATTATGGGTATTAATTCTGATTTGATTAAAACAATACGTTTTGATAAAACACCGAAAGATCAAGGAGGTTATTTGCTTTCACGTATTCAAACAGATGCTAATGGTCAACCTATTGTTCAGAACTATGTAACTACTATGGTACGTGCTACTGGTGATACTAAGTTACCTTTTGCAGTAGATGGTAAAAATCCTGTTCTTACACCTATTTCTCAGTTAGCAAAGAATCCAAAAAATCATATAAAGAAAGTAAGTGATGCACCTGGTTTTGGTTTCGGATTTGGAGAAGATATATATGAAGTACCATTACAAGCTGAGGGACCATCTACGGCAGCACAGGAAGGACGTAATGCTATCAATAAGTATAATATCAATAAACAGAAAGAAGCTATGGCAGAAGGTAATCTTATTGCCGGTGGAGAATCTGTTATGAATAATGCTCAACGTGAAACAAACTTAGCAAGAACACGTAATCTTCAAAACAAATATTCTAAGAATGGATTTATTGATGACCAAGTAACTAATAAAGTTTATGTTGGTAAAACACCACAAGCAAGACTTGTTGATATACAAGCAAAAAATAATATTGATTTCAAAAGTGATCCTCAAAGGTCATATATGAAAAGTTTGAATATTATCAATAATCTTGAAACATCCGGTAAACTTCAACCGGGAGAAAAAGAACAGTATATCAATATGCTTGATAAACAAAAACAAGAACAATCAAATCCAAATGATAATTACAATTTTGGAAGTAGACAATCAATTCAATAATAAATACTCAATATAATTATGGCTAACCAAGAACAAGAACAAACACAACCAGTAGTACCAACACTTGAAGAAAAATATCAAGCACAGTCTAGTGATGCATTTGTAGATCAAGAAGGAAATTATCAAGGAACAGTTGATGTAGTTGGAGATGCTTTAAAGAATAAGCAATCCACTGCAGATATACTTACCTCTATGGCGCATTCTGAACAGCCTATTTTCAACGATGTAAACTATTATGTAGACAAGTATTCAAAAGAAAAAAATCCTCTTGATACAGACGCTATACCAGCAAGTCAAATAGTAAAAACTTATAATCAAGCAAAAATACAAAATGCTAAGAAAGTAAGTTTAAATAAACGTGGTGTTGATTTGGCCGCATTAAAATTTCAGAATGATGTACAATCACCGGAAGTAAGTGGTCGTTCAATGTCTGATAAGTATCTTGGCAATGTAAAAGACCTTACACCTTCTTATGCACCTTATCATGATATTTTTCGTAATGAAGATAATGAACGTGGTACCGGTGAAGAACGTGCTTCTGCTGCTCCATATATTTTAAAGAATGGTAAACGTATTCCTAACCCAGGTAAGGATGGAATGGATAAAATGTTTGGTGATGGTAAAGCAGTTGTAACAACTACTATTGACCCTACTAATGGACGTGAAGTATTTGATGTACTACCATCAGATGCTTTTGTTGCAGGAGATAGACAGTATTCAACTAAGTGGGGTCCAAAAGAAACATTCGGTAGTTCTATTAAAGATTTCTTTGTAGGAGCTTACAGTGCTGCAACCGCCGGTACTATGAGTTCCTTTTCTTCTGTTGGTGCTCTTTTTAATAATGCAATGAATCATGATGAAACTTATCTTTATAAACAAGGTAATGAAGCCATTCAAAAGCATTATGATAAGGTACGTGCTGCTAACCTAGCGCAAGGTAATACAAAAGCTGTAGAAGAACTTGATAAAGCATTTGAATCAGGAGATTATACCGCCATGAATCAAGCATTCAATTATTCTTATAGTTCACTTCCATCCAATGTAGGTAATTCATTACGTAGAGAAGCACAACCATTGAATTGGGCGAAAGGTGACAAAGCACTACAAGATTATTTCAATGAATGGAAACAAGCAGAGTTTAAACAATCAGCATCAACAGAACAAGGAACTGGTGCTATTGATTGGATGGTACGTCAAGCTCCGACACTTGGTTATCTTCTTCCTCAGATAGCTGTAGGTATGGCTTCGGGTGGTGCTATGTCCGCATTAGAAGGAACTGCTGCATTTGCCGGTAAAAGTGTTGCAACAAAAGCTTTGCAGTATGGTACTGAGTTTCTAGTAAATGCTATTGGTACTTCACAGTCTTATAGTTCATTTCAACGTGTAGCTGATGAAAATGGTGTTAGTCCGGAAACAACTGCTAAATTTGGATTCTTTGCTTTACCATTGACATACGTTACTGAACATTTTACAAATAAATGGATTGGTGAACAACTAGGACCAAATATTGCTGAAAAGGCTATGAGAGAAATCTATGCTCCAATGGCTCAAAAATTAGCTGCTAAAGAAGCTGCCGGTACACTTACTGACAAGACTATTAAAGAAGCTGTTTACGATAGTTTCTCTAAAATATATAATAGCAAATTTATTAAAGGTATTGTTGACAATGAAAGCTATCTTGCTAATGTAGCTAAAGCAAATGTTAGTGAAGTCTTTCAAGAAAATTTTGAACAAGCATTATATAATACTGTTCAAATGCAAGTTGATAAAACTGCTCCAGCATATTCCGAAGTTGGTAATGGACAGATAGGTACTACTGGTGTATTTGAAGGATTTTCAGATACTTCTTTAGGTACTATTTTCGCTACTACTTTAATGACTGCTATCACTGGTGCCGTTCCTCACGTAATCAAAAAGATTAAAGGCATTCCCGATAGTAAAACAGAAGTTCAACAAAAAGAACTTTTGAAATGGAAAGTACTAAAAGGGCAAGGTGATGAACTTATCAACATAGCCACTGATCATATTCAGAAACCTGATGGTGGTATGTGGGGAGTGAAAGATATCCTTATTAAAGATGCTACTATTGGAGAACAATTTGATCCTAATTTATTTGTAGTACCTAAAAGTCCATCCTTACAAAAATTGGGATATCAAGAGGGCCAACTAATCGACAACTTCGCTGAAATGAGGTATGTCGAATTTGTGCAATTAGTGGATTCATATAAAGAGTTGAATGAAAGTATGGGATTGAATGATGTTGACAGAAACATTCTTTCTCAGGCAGGCTTTGATAGTCAAATATCATTGAATAAATCCGGACAAGCTTTCATAGATATGCGCGATAGTAAAGCTGCTATTGAATCATTCCAACCAAAAGAAGCGGGTGCTACTGCTACTGATGAACAGATTGCTCAACTTCAAAAAGAAAATGAAGAAGCTAAACAACCATTAGTAGATAAGTATAATAAAGCTCTTGCTGAATACGAGTATTATACTAAACGTGAAGAGGGAACACAAAACTCTAAAGCGGCCAATGACTTGATGAAACGTAACATTACCGTTATGAAACAAGTTGAAATGGAAATGCAAGGTCTTACTAATTCAAAAGAGTTTACTCGTGAGATGAAGAACGATCCTAACTTTCAACGTCAATATACTGCTTCATGGGAGAATGTCATTAAGAAGAACTTTACATATGAAAACATTGAGAACTTACGTCAACGTGTAGATGAAGCTGCACAAGCGCAACAGAGTACTGCTAGTGGCATTATTAGTGATATAGACAACCAAACTACTTACTCAACATTATCGTCTGATTTAGATACCTTACAACAACGAATAGGTAATACTCTTACCAAATCGTATGATGAGGCAGAACATAAATCACTTATTACTGATATTGCTGGATTATCTAATCGTTTAGCAAAAGAGTTATCTGTATTTAATGACCAAACCGGTAAGGTATTTGGTAGTGTAATGGATAATACTAAACTTGATGAGATAAAAAATAAATGGGGTCAGTTATATGATTCATCAAAAGGACTTACTTCTAATATTGCTCAGCAAGCAGAAGGTAAGATTCTTACTCCGGCAAATGAAAAGGTTGATACATATACTAAACGTGTTGCAGAACTGGAACCATTTATTACTACTAAGCAATCTGAATATGATTCTCAACTAGAAGTTATCAATTCATTACCTGTAGAAGCTACTAATGAACAACGTCAAGAACAGACTGATAAACTTACTTCTATTCAGAATGAATTAAATCATTACCAACAAGAATCACAACTTGCTGCAGAAGAAGTAGGCAAAGCTGAACGTACTATTGAAAGTTTTGATGATGAACAGTTCTCTCATGATAATCAATTGAATGCTGTTGCACGTGCATTAGGACTTGAAAACGTAAACAATCAATACTCTTCATTTAGTGGTAAAGGTAAATTACCATTTATGCGTATTGATGGACAAACATTAGAACATGCTAATGAAACTCCCGAAGAATTTAATAAACGTATTGAACTAATGCGTGAACAGAATACTCCTAATGGTAAAACATTTTTGAGTAATTACTTCACTGAATTACAAGATACAATGAAAGAAGCTGAAACATGGATTGATTCAGTTCTTACTGACCAGGGAGAAACTTATAAAAAAGAATATCCGGATGGTAAATTCTATGGTACTAATGGTTCTGAGATTATTCGTCAAGAGATTACTCGGATAAAAGAGAATGAACACTTCCTTTATACATTTAAGACGTCTGAACGTATCGCTAATGAAAAGAAAGTAAATGATCATCAGTCATTACAAGAAAAAGAATTTGTCTCTGAATTAGCAAGTAAGAATGCTAATGGTGATAATGAGTACGAACTTCAATTACGCGATGCATTACGTATGGCCGATGAACTAGCAAGTAAGATTGATGGTGCTGACTTAGCTAATCAAATGTTACGTTTGCATAGTCGTGTTATTATTCATGAGAATACATTCAAGAGTGTTCAGTTATTTACTACTCTAGGATTAAGACGTTCTGATGGTACACAAATAATCAGTCAGAACTTGATTGAAGAACTAAATGCTATTGGAGAACTTGATCCATCTATTCTTGATACTAAAGGACAACTTACCGAATCACAACTTACTCAGTTATCAAAAAGAGAGAATATAGTAAACAATATCCTTTCTGAAATGAATGTAGAATACAATAAAGAAAATTCTGAATTATTTTCTAAAGATAATCAAGACTTATTGTTTGAGATATTCCGTGAGTTTTATGTTACTAATGATTCTATTGGAGAAGATGGGAAAGTACTTAATTCAGAAGGAACTTTATTACATGCCGATGATTCAGCTTCACACATTGGAGAGAATGGTTCATTGACTAATTCTACTCGTGAACTACATGCACGTAATCCATTATTCACTATGCAAAGTATTGGTGGTGTTACTAAGCGTAAATACAATTTTTCAAGTTCAAATGCAAATGATATTACCCGACTACGTGAACACTTGAATACGCTTATCTGGATAGGTAGTAAATACAGTATGAACGATATGTTCAAGATACGAAAAATGATATTTACTAATGAGTCAAATACACCATTAGAAACGGGAGAACAAGAAGCTGCAATCAATTCAATAGTTGGACTTTTAAGCAATAAAACGCTTACAAGTCCTTTGTCGTTATTTGCAAATTACTTTTTACCTATGCATTCAATAGCTACTGAGAAGGGTGGCCATCACTTCATAGAAAGCTATCTAAGCAATGCATTGACTATTGGTGGAGATTATGGTACTGGAAAGACTCAGTTCACTGTAGGAAGAGCATTTAGAATACTTCGCGGACTTGATGGATATAGTACTGATAAGAAATCATCAGTAGGTAAACTAACAGTAGTAAGTATTACGGAAGAACTTTCTAAGGTACATAAACAATCTTTTGGTGCTGAAAATCCAACAGTAATATCATATACTGATTTTATCAAAGGAATGAAGAGTATGAATACTACAGAAGGAAATACTTATGTTATTGATGAAGCATCACTTGTTTCTGAAAATGAAATGAAAGCTATCAAAGAACATTTTGTAAATACAAAAGCCAAATTAGTATTCATGGGTGATGTATTCCAAATGCGTGATGCAGGTTCTGTAGGTCATTATCCTTTGATGATGTTGCAGACAATGACTACGCACATGCTTACTGAACAATTTAGTGCTACTTCTCCATTACTTCGTCAACTTGCAGAAGCATGTCGCCCGGCTATTGGTGCCATTGGTAGAATAGTAAAGTTTGATAAGGTGACAGAAGATATAAGTGGTAAGACTAAATTAGGAGCGCGTTTCTTTGCATCACACATGGATGTATGGAACTCGTTCATAGATGGTCTTGCTACCAATCCGGATAGAGCAGCTATTTTCTTAGATCAGGATGCACTGGATGCGTTTACTAAAGACAATGATACACTTAAAAAACAAATAGAAGCAAATAAGGATAAAATCTATTTTGCTTTACGTCGCGGTGTCAATGATAATAAACTACTGCAAGGATTACGTCAGAAAGAAATCTATGCTGTATTCAGACAGTCTGATAGTAGTCAGATAGCAAAACCTATTACTACAAGTTTAATGGCCTCAGCACTTTATACTGCTATTGGTCGTTCTAGCTCTTGGTATGGTATGGTTGGTGATACTTCTTTGAATGTTGACCGTTCTCTTGCTGCATCTACTGGTTTACCGGAAGAAGCATTGAATGCTATTCAGCTACAACAAAAGGAAAAATTCAGAGCTATTGAAACATTGCGTTTACAGGGTTTAAATACTGATATGAATAGTATGAGTATGGAAGCACAGAAAGTGGCAACAGCACCTATTGCTAACCCTACAGTGACCACTCCAAACCCTAGTAATAATAATCAGAATCAAACTTCGGGTAAAGAGGTAGGATTAAAGATTAATTACTTTAATGCTGATGGTGATTTAATAGATACTGCAACAGTAGATGCTGATTGGGAAATAAAGAAAGTTGGTAATCGTGATGTCCTTTCTATTAATTGGAATGGTCAAACAAAATTCAATAATACTATTGATCCAAATATTTCAATTAAAGATAATCTTATCAAACATATTACGGGTTTTGAAAGTATTCTTCGTACAAGTCAATCAACAGAGAATCCTATTACATTAGTAGAAGAAAATTCTGTTGAAGATTATGAACATAAAGGAACTGCATTAAAGGTTGGTGAAAGTTATTATGACAATAATGAAAAAGACATATTTCAATTATTATCTATCAATGAATCTGTATTCTCTGATGGCTCTACTCAGTATGAGATAACCGGTATATACCCTGACGAAAATCAAACAGTATCAACAGTACTTTCAGATAACGAAGATTTCTCGGTACCTACTGCAATCATTGAAGAAGTGAAACCAGTTGTTCCAAATGAAGTAAGTCAGTTATCGCGTGAACGCTTCTTGAACAACTCTACTGCTATATTCGATAAGAACAAAAACAAGTCACATATTTTCTGGGCTACCAGTGCTACTTTAGTTGGTGCTAGCGATAGTTTAAGTCAAGAGAATGGTAAGTTACGTCGTGCAATAAATGACGCCTTTATATCGAACCTATCACAGTATAAACATTTGTTTCAATTAAAAGCTGAGAAACAAAATACTACCGGATGGGATAAGGATAATAAGACTGCAAAGTACGATATGATTGTTCTTTCTTTTGATCCAACTAACAAAGGATTGGTAGGAGAACAGTTACAAGCCATTCAAGATATCTTTATGGGAACTATTGCTGAGGATTATGTAAATGCCATTATTAAAAAGCATTCAGTAAATCCTAATGGTACATCTATAAAAGCAATGGATATACCAGTATATTCTATCATCAATGACATATTTACTACTCCGGGATTAAATGGTGGTAAGTTTTCCAATGCTATTGGTTCTATGACTCTACCATCAGTTATTAGTATTGATGGAAGTGGTAAGATTTCTTATACTTCATTTGATGTAAAGGAAACTGAACTTGAAAAACAGAAAACTGAGAAACAACGACTAGTAGATGCATGGAATGCTGTTATCAATAATCCTATTTTCGCACCGGTTCAATCTGAATTGATTAAACAACGTGATATGAACATGTCTATCTATGATACTCATGCAAGTATTACTGATAAGGTAAATGTTGATTTTCATGATATGGGTATTCGTAAAGTAGAGTATTCAAATAATGAAAGTGATTTGACAACGGTAACTGATTTGTTGAAAGACTTCCCTGGCGCACAAACTGATATAACTCCATTGTATATTGATGGCAGATTACGTTTAAATGTTCAATTAAATAGTAATGAAAGTATTCGTTTAGTAGTACAAATGCCTAAGTTTAGCCAGTCTATTACTAGCAAGAATGAAACCATTAAACAGCGCGCAAATGCTTCTATGGATTCTATCATTGGACGTATTAAGGCAGAAGAGGACTTTATTTCACAAGAAATATTATCATCTACTATTTTATCAGATGAACAAAAGTGGAAAGCCAAACAAACAGCATTCTCAAAAACTACTATTTATAAATTATTGCGCGCGAACCTTTCTACTTTAAAGAACTCTACTCAGGCAACTGATAAAGCAATCTTTGCATTTATTAAGATTCAGCAAAAAAGTAAAACATTCTTGGATATCAATCTTGATTCTTTCAAGACAGATAAAGATCGTAATAGTGGTTTTGATTCACAGTATAAAGAACTAAGTGATTTTCTTTCTAAGAAAGATAATCTTGCTATGTCCGGATTATATGATTTCTTGACATTAAACAATGAAACTTATACTACTCATGTTAGTGGTAAAGAAACTATTGATATGCTTAATGTACAAGCTTTGGGCATAAACAATAAATCATTCTATGTAGGTCTTGATAAAGTAGAACCAATAACTTCACCAACTCCACCAGTAAATAAACCGGGAAAGAAAAAACTTCCAAATATAGGACTTGAAGAAACACAATACTCTTCTCCTGATGTAGAACCTATACAACAGTCAATAGACCGTGTTGCTTTACGTTTAGGACAGTCTTATACTGAATCTGAACTATTCCTTACACAAGAAGGAAAGATTCGTTTAAATGGTCTTACTGCAAGTGGTATGGTACAAGATAATACTATCATGACATTAGCAGCAGAGAATGGTATGATGCCACGTTCTACAGTTGACCATGAAGTATTACATGTTGTCTATCGTAACTTCATAAATACTGATGCTAAAGCAATGCTATTACAAGCGGCCCAGGTAATCAACAAGTATGAACAAGGAACACCTATCAATGGTGATAAAGAACTTGAAGAATGGATTGCTCGTGATTATGCAAAACAAGAACGTGCGACTACTAAAGACAAGAATGTAAATATTGCTTTGCGTTTATACAATCAGTTCAAGAGTTTCTTGAAAGATATCGTTATGGGACTTCGCGGTGTATATGGTTCAAACAAACAGTTGAAGAACTTATACAATCAAATAAACAATGGCGAGTTTGCTAATAGGGTTCCAGAAATGAATACTGAAAAATCAGATATTGCTTTTGAAGAATATGAAAGTGATACTACTTCTGAAGAAACAGTACAATCAACAAATGAAAGTTCTAGCAAACGATTACTTATTGCCAGTCAGATGGAAGAAGCATTAAAGAAAGAACTTTACAATACTGAATCATTAGTTATTGCTAAGTCCGGACTAAGAATGTCTATACTTCAAAACTCTATTTTCTCCAATACAAAAAACAGTAATATTAATTCATTATCGGAAAGTATTAATTCTATTATTGAAGAAGGAAAAGAATATCAAGAATTGTATGGTGAAACTATGGCCACTGTTATTACTCAAAATGAACAAGGAGAACTTGAAGAAAATGAAATGGCAGTAAAAGATATTGTTGAGAATGGAGAACCTTTGAATATTAAACTTTCTGATATCAATGGCCGGAATAGTATTGATGCATACAAAATCTATTCTGATAAAAATATTAGAATGATTGTGCAGACTATGCTTCCATCATATGATATGATGAATGACTCATTTGAAAAAGAAGTGGGTGCCGGTGAACGTTTTGATTGGGATGGTTATTCTTCTGAACAGAATGTTTCCGATATACAAAAACTATATCTTAGTTCTATACCACTTATCAATACAAATGGTAGTGCTGTATTTGATGCCCGCGGAAAAGTAAAGTTCTTAGATCAGAAACAAGTTCATTCATTGATGATAGACCTTGGTATGCGAGTAAGTCAAATGGATGGTGTTACTGATAAAGTATCTGCATTAAAATCTATTATGGAAGGATTCATTGATAATTCTGAAATTGATGAATCAAACAGATATTTGAATCCGGCAGCCGAAGTAATTCATAGCATGTACAACTACATGTTTGAAGCAAAAGGTAAAGGAACTGATTTCTCACTTGACTATTCTAATCATTATATCTCAGAAGAAAACTATGATGGTCGTTATAAAGGACTACTTGAACGTTCTTATCAAAATGAACAAGAATGGAAACAAGAAGTAGGAGCGCAGAACTCTGATGCTACATGGTCATGGGATGCTAAACAAGAAGATCAAAAACGTAAGATAGAACAGGCTAAAGACCTTTTAAATTCATTGGTAAGTGTATATACTTCTTTCAATGTAAAAGACCAGGTTAAGTTCACTTACTATGATGATACTATGAAGTCTACTCATTACTATAAAGACTTTTGGAGAGGTACCGCCGAAGAGATTAAACGTATTCAAGGATATAAGATTTTGAATGGTGAGTTGAACACAAATTCAATATCATTCTTTAAAGAAAATATGTCTATTGACTATACTGATATTAAGGTAAGCCGGTATAATAATGTTACTAATAAAACTAGTTTCTTAAAATACGAAAATGGTAGATTCAAATTTGCAAATAAAGAAGGTGTTATTGCTACATCTAAAAAGTTTGGTAATACTACTATGTCACCTTTCTCTACTGATATGCTTAATACCAAAGGAGAATACGCGCATATAGTAGACATCTTTAATCGTATCAAAGGACAGTTTGCATTAAAAGGTGTTACTCCGGCCATGTTCAAGAGTCTTATGGTTGCTAATAGTTGGTCAGAGGTTACTGATAATATGAAAACTATTAATAAGATTGGATATGTAAGTAATTTCAATTCTGAGATACAAGCCAATTATGCTACTCCATCAGATTTTATGGCTGATTATTTAGGTGCCATGATTACATTGTATAATCAATATTCTAAAAACTATACAGAAGAAACTTTAAAAGCTAATGAGGACATTAATAAACCGGCTAAGAAAGTTATCATACAACGTAACCTATTAAATCATATTCGATATAATACAAAAGAAAGTTTATCACCATTGACACGCATCCAGAGTATTACCGGAAGTGATATAGTTCTTGGCTTCCTAAATAGAACAACACCAAAGAACCTTATTACTTTTGAAGTACAACCTGACATTGTAGAAAATGAAGAGATAACTAATGATGTATCTTCTATGAGATATGTTACTCCGGAAGATATGTTTGTATCATCAAATATGATTGCTTCTATACAGCAGAAACTAGGTGGACAAACAAATGATACCCATCGTTACACAGCTAAGGGTACAGCCACTTATTCAGTTGCTTTAAAGACTACACTCAATGAAGAGTTTGATGCCTTTAAACAAGACCCTACAGATACAACTAAGATTACTGGCTTTATAGAAAGTATCGGAGAAAACCGTTCACTTGGATTTACTTCTATTGGAAAAACAAAAATTGATACTTCTGACTTCATTGACACGAGTATCAACATGTTTATGCAAGAAATGGTAAAATCAAAAGCTCGGCCGGTTATTTATGTTCCTACTACAACAGTATCGGATACTGGTAAAATAATCTTTGCCAAAGTAGAGTCAACACTTATCAATACCGATAATGGTTTTAATATTGATTATTCAGTTGCCGGAACAGAAGTATTACGTGAATACGATAAAATCAAAAAACGTATTAATACTTCACGTTCAAATCTGAACAACGCACTTATGGAGATAAACAAATCATTATCTACCAAAACGAAGTTCTTGAATGCACCGGCAGAAAATAATGAAGCTCATTTTACCAAAGGATTACGTAAACAGATGATTGATGTTTCCAAAGAAGCTCAAGCAAATGGTACTTTTGACCAATTACGTAATATGTTTGATGCAACTTCTCTTACTAAAGATTTAAGCGGTAAAGGAAGTTATGAACTTTCTTATGAAACAGTTGATGGTATTGATGTCATTATACCAGGTAATGCAGTAACCGGTAAAATAGATCAATTCAATATGATTAATAAACAATCAAAAATTGAAAAGATTAGAAGTCTTACTAATGATGTAAAGAGTGGAAAAGTAGAAAGTCTTCCTAAATTGGAAAGAGCTATCATGCGGTTATTTGAAAATGACTTTGCTAAGTTTACTGATATGATTGCGAACTATGGTTTTAAACCGGTTCAGTCAATGAATAATCTTACCAAAAATACTATTGGTGATAAAAACCCAACAAATACTACTGATAAGAATCCGTATTATCAACAACTTGAAAAATCAGAGATACGTTTTAATCAACCTATGTTTGGTTTCTATATGGCTACTATGTTTGCCAATAATCATATTGATGATTTTTCATTGAATCCATTCTCTTTCAAGAACTATCTTGATAAGGTAAAACGTAATGGTCCTATTCATACACCGGCACAAAGTGTACTTACCCAAGGAACGAAAGAAGTTGTACAGAATAATGTAAGATATCAATTACATACACCTACATTGACTACAGAAAGTCCTATTGTATTCTATAGGGATAATATGGTTGATGGTGGTAATACTTATCAAGAAATTGATGGTCAAAAAGTATTGGCAAATAATGGTAATATGATGAAACCGGAAGATGGTCAGATAACTATTAATCCATTCCATTACTTGCAGACCTTAAACTCTATTGGTGGTACTAAAACAGTAATTGGTAATGCTTCCATGTATAAAGGTCTTACTAACTTTCGAAGAGCTGATGGTACTTACTCACAGATTAAACGTGGGGATAAAGTCATTACTGGTTTTGATATGCAACATACCTACTACCGAAATATGTTTATGCGTATGCTTGCTGAAACAGATCGTCAGTTAGTTGCTAGGGTTGGTGAAGAATCATTTAATGAAAACAAACTTTCATTTACTGATAAGTTCAAAGAATTGTATGATGATAAAAACAATCAAAAAGAGTTTAATGACATCATTGTAGATATGATGAACTGGATAGATAACCAACAATACTATCAAGATAGAATAACTATTAATCCTGATGGTATAGAACGTGCCGGACACATGTACAATAGCATTGTGGCTTTCATGGCGCCAGTATCTACACAGAAAGGTTCAGTTACCTCAGTCAATACTTACGATGCCTTAAATGACGTTGATTACAGTCAGCCATTAAACATGGATGTTGTGGATAATACCAAGACTAAGATAGTAATGAATCCATCACAAGATACTGATATCAATGCAAAACTGCAGGCAGCACCATCACAACAAGATGCTACCGGTTTAGGTGTTAGTAATAATCCTGAGATATCAAGTCTTTACAGTGCTTATATGGAGAACAAACAAGGACTTCAAACAGCATTACGTAAAGAACTTGAAGAATCAATATCTAAGTATGGAGAAGTAGAAGCTGCAAAACAATTCAAAAATATTGATTGGTCTAAGTATGATGTTTCTACACTTACCGAACAACAAAAATCAGAAATTGATCCAGCAATAAAACAATTGATGGACTTTATGCGTGATCGTGTAGTAAATAGCTTGCGTACTTCTGGACAAGATATGGCATTCATTGAATTATTCAGTGATATGGATGTTTCTATGCAATTGCCTATGATGCGTTCTAAAGTACTACAGTCATACCGTAACATGGCCAATCAATCTATTCAAGCAAGAACAAAAGGTATTCGTCTTACACAAACTGTTGGAGAGTACTTAGAAGAGTTTGTACGTGATGGTAAGATATATTCTCGTAATGATGCTATTAATGAATTAAGACCCGGTACAAATTATCGTGACTATTCATTTGATGAATATAATAGTGATGCTATGAATCAAGAACTCGCTGCTGCAGGATTTACTATGCAACGATTACAAGATATGAATATCGTAAATGGTAAAACTACTGTTGGTCATATCTCCATGCCAAATGTATATGCTAAAGTATATGGTCATAGAAGTAATGAATCATTGATAGACATTCAACATATCAATTTGGGTACTGAAAGAATTGCATTGGACAGTTCTAATTTATATGATAAATTAATGGCCGGTCTATCTGAGGATGCTGATATGTCATTGAATCAATGGAGTGCATTTGTAGACTCACCAATGATACGTAAAGCTATCAAAAACTTGAAAATAGAAACGTATGTTGATGAACTTATAAATCCTTCTGTTGATAATGATGGAAAGCGTTTTATCAGTAAACGTATTGCTAACTTGATTGATAGTACTAGAGAAATGACTACTGAGGAATTACAATCAGAAGTAAATGCTACTAATGAATCAATCTTAGAAGCTATCAATTCAATGGAACTGCAATCTACTGACCTGGCTAATCCAGACAAAGTAATTGCTGCATTAATGGGTAGTGGTGAAATACTCGAACAAATTCTTACTGAAGCACAACAATTATTGAAAGATTTTGAAGAATCAAATACTTCATTCTTATCACGTGTTCCGGCAACGTTCTTAGGATCGGGTGGTGTGTTCAAAACAGCAATGTTTCATAATGGTGGTAACGTGGTTTATATCCCAACGGGTATGACATTACGTAATGACTCCGATTATGATATTGATGCATTGACAATGTATTCTAATTCTCTTGATTCTAAAGGCCATATTATTCAAAAAGGTGCAGATGGTCATAGAAACAAAATGAATGCCTTACGTAACACTATTACGCTTCATAGTGGCAATCAAGAGTCTTTATTCCTTACCTCTTCATTAGATAAGATTAATGAAGTGATGAAACAGAAAGAAAAATTAGTAGATAATTTACAGAACAACTCTATTCGTTCTATCTATGAATCGTATTCAAGAAATAAAGCCGGTGCTGATGCTATTGGTATTCTTGCTAATTCATTGACAGTATCGTCCATTATTATTTCAAGCTCAGTAAATAAGTTTGTAGAAACTGGTACCCATTCTGGAATACAAAACTTTATCAATGAGAATGCACCTAAAGGTAAAATCAAGACCGGTCTGAATGGTTTTGTTATTGAACTAGGAACATGGGGACAAGGAGCATTGGATAATGCCAAGAACAATACATTCGCGAACTACGCAATTAGTCCGGTTGGTATCAATATTCTTGCAGTACTGAAATTGAATGGTATGAATAATAGTGAAGTGTATGATTTCTTTAATAACAAGAATATACGTAATCTATTCCATACTTACTCTGGTAAGACTTCTATAATGACTAAGAGTGCTGACTTCAATCTTTGGAAGATGGCCTCAACAGAAGTGGATAAAATAGCTTCTCGTATTGAACATTTCAATAATACCAATGTATCTCAATGGTTAGAATCAAAAGGACTATCATGGAAAAGTAATGTTCATGATACAGAAAAGTATTCATTAGAACTTGAAACAACTGATGTATTATTACAACAGTCTATTGATGATCTTCTAATGAAAGAACTTACTTCATATTATAAAAACAATAAAGAAGCATTCAAAAATAGTCCTTATGACTTTACTGGATCAGATAAAGAACAATTACTTCAACAATGGAAAAAAGATAATGGATTTGATGATGAAAACCTATTTACTTATAAGAACAATAAAATTGTTTTTGATAAAACTGATGTATCGAATTTTGATATTAAAGACTTGGATAGCATTTCTACAGAAGTTGCTAATGAATTAAAACTAATGGTGCGTTCTCGTGCAAACATAAATATTGCCAGGACCGACATACAAGGTTTACGTTACATGAAAATGGTTCCTAAGCTTAGTGTTACCGCAGATGCTTTGTATCGTCTTTCTACTATCATGGGAATGCGTAATGGTATTCCTTCATTGGATAAGGATTTCAGAACAATGATTAATACCGTACAACAAACTATTGGTATGTCATTGCAAGAATACAATTCTAATCCGGCAAGTGATATGAATGTTGCTAAACATATGGCTTACTATACCATAAACAATGATGCTTACAATAAAGAACAAGATGAAAAGAAAAAAGCTTTTATGTTCTCCCAAGAACAATTGGTAGCTAATGAAATTAATATGGGTAAACTTATCAAGAACTTACCTCAGATTGATTATATCTTGCAAGAACTGTATCGTCAAGAACTTATCACTAAACAGTCATTTATGGCCGATAATGAAGCTATTGAAAAAGATGTTGTAAAATCATTCTTGAAATTACAGAATAGAACAACACTGAACTTCGGTGGTGAAGTCGCTGCAGTAAGTACCGCGATAAACGATATTATGCTTGACAAGTACTATGCTACCATTGGAGAAAGTGCTATCATGAAAGGTCAGTATATCTATCAAGCTGTTGGTAATACTTATGAAAACCCATCACAGAACTTGGATTTATCAAGTCTTTTTGATAGACAATCATTTGTAAAGAACTTTCCTCAATTTATGATGGATATTGTTGAGCATTCTGATAATATTGATTATTTGAATAAGACAGTACAAAGTGAGTTGCCGGCAGAAGAATGGATAAGATTTGCAGTTAATCCTCTTATCAAACTATTTACTATTGGTGGTAAGTTTGATGTGAAATTATTACTTGATGTCAATACTAAAGAAATGACAGAACAGCGCGTTGCTCAGTTGAAAGACTACTTTAATTCTCTTCCAAAAGAATATAAAGAAATGCTTATCAACTATGAGATTATTGCCAATAGAATGTCATATCGTCAAGGTGGTTTACTTCAAGTGATAGGTGTAGATTTCTACAAAGGACCAATAAGCAAAGTGTATAACGATACATACGCCGAATTGCGCTCTTCTCTTGGTCTTGATAGTCTTGTACCAAATAAGTACAGAAAGTCCGTTACATTCAATTCAGACATTCGTGAGCGTATCTATGACTATCTTGGATTACAACCTGAGTTTGCACAATATCTAAGTCCAAAAGCAGTAGTAAATGAAAATAGTCCTAAGTATGCTTATCAGTTTGAGACAAAAACTATAGATGGTGAGAAAGTAAACACCGGACATAGAATAAATTTAAAACTGAATGATAACAATGCTTATGAAGTATTTGGAAACATTACTTCTTTAGGTATGTCTACTATGGCCGGAGAGAATATGACTTCTGAATTACGCTCATTTCAGACTACACCGGAAGAAGAATACAATCTTAGTCTTGCTAATCGGGATAATAATGATTTGATATTACATCAAGGTTCACGTGCATGGGTATCGGAAGGACAATTTCTATATACAAGAAGTGGAAAATTAATACGTGTTATTAAAGTAAAAGGAACTAATTTTGAATATCGTCTTGCTAACGATTCAGATATCACTTATCGTATGGAACAAAAGGAAATGGATACTCAGAAACGTAACAATAGGATTCAACTTAAGGAGGGAACATTACAACATTCTATTTTTGATCCGAATGCTACTTCACTTACTGAGAATGAAGTTACAAAACCAATGGAATACAAAGTAAAAGGGAATATGTTCTTAAGTCAGTTGAACATAAATACTCTTACAAATGATGGTGTTGAAACTCGTATATCAATTTTTGACAATAAGAACAAATTCAATTCTATCAATGAGGTTCTTGATGCTTACAAATACAAAGTATTAAGTACTATCGGAGAAAAGACAAAGAACTTTCCTTGGGACTTGAAGAACTATCAAAATGAAGAACACAGAAGAAACAAAATCAATAAATATATTCGTAATTTAGTTGATGATGTTCAAGTTGTGGAAACTGAGAAGAATGCCAATGAGATTAAGCAAATAAAGATTGCTATGGCACAACTCAATTTCAAACAATCATTGATAGTAAAAGCATTAGTACAAGCACGTGCATTGGCTTATATCAGTAGTCAAGGAAAGAACATGGTGGAACAACTTACTAGTAAGATTTCATCAACTGATTTCTTAGCTAATCAGAAAACTACTTTCAATAAAGAAGTTGAAGATATGTCAGTAGGGATTACTACTTATGGAAAGGTTGCTCGTAGTGCTATTGTTGAAATGATTAATCCGGCAGTACGTGCTGAGATGAAAGCAACAGAAAGCAAACGTTCTGAAATGTTGAATACATTGGAAGGATCACTTGAACTATTCGATAGTGAGATAGCAAAGAAAGATAGCAAGAAAGAAGTTGCAGAAGGTGAACCCGCTATTGGTACTCCGGCACAAGATAATGAGTCAGATAATAATGATGAAAAAAATAAATGTAAATAATCAATTCTATGAGTAAATGTCCTAACAAAAATGATAAGGAATACAAAGCCTTATCAGCAATCGTCGGAGATGGTAAAGCACATACTATCTATGCAAAGAACAATGGTAATCCTGTCAGCTTAACGGCTGATGGGAATCCATCTTTAATATACCAGCAGTTAGTGGAACGCTATGGTGTAGATAAAGCAGTGAAGTATCGCGCGAATATGTTTACTGAAAAGTTTTCTGTTCTCAGTGGTCAAGATACAACTAAGATTAAAAATGGAGTTGATCAATTATTTAATGATAATGATAAACTTAGTACTATTGGAACTAAGCAACAATATTCAAAATATATTGAAAGTATATTCCCTGATAGCAAAAACAAAGAAATATTATTTAGAGGTGAAAACGAAAATAATAAAAATGGGAAATACTTTACACCGGATGAAAATTATGCTAAAGTATTTGGTAAAAATGTAAAACCATTTATCATAAATTCAAACAATGTACTTGATTTAAGGAAATACAATATTGAATTAGATGCTGAACTTATAGATAAAAGCGGAAGAGAAACTGAAAGAGAAAATTTATGGGTAAATAAAAATATAGATATTGATAAATTAATTGATAATAGTGATACTGTTGTTGGATTAGATGCGGGTAATCAAGTTTTATCTATATATACTAAGAATGATGTATATCAATTAGGTTCTGAATTAGATATTACTGGATTCAAAAAATTTGTTGCTAAGAATACTATATCAGAAAATGATTACATACTTGACGAAAATGACAACATTATCACTAAGTCGGGTAAATCTATTCAGATAGGGGAGAAAGTGGCAGAAACGGAAGGTATTAAAGACTACAAGCTACGTAAAGAGTTTATTGCAACAGCAGAAAAGACTAATTCGTTTATTCATTCATTGGAGAAAGCGGTACCGGGATTTAAAATACAAGTTGAAAGTTTTGAGACAACACGTAATACCGAACATGCTACTGATCGCGCGTGGGTAGATGCTACCGGAATACACTTGAATACTCAATCAATGAATGTTGATACTCCTATTCATGAGCTTACACACGTATGGATTCACGTTCTTGAAATGACTGATGGATATAAGTACAATCAGTTTATGAGTAAAGTACGTGATTCAATTGCAGACAATAAAGAAATCATGGACTCGATACGCAAAAAGTATTGGCAGCTTGACGAGGTTCATCAACTCTATGAATATGCTGCTGCAGTAAGTGGTATGACTTCACAGAAAGAAGTAAACAAGTTTCTTGCTCGTAACAATCGCTATGTATCTTCTATTCGATCAAAAGATATATTCAGAAAAGTATATGATATTGTCAGTAGCTTATTCTCTTCAATAGGTAATCTAGTATCTGGTAAAATAACTGCTAACTCAGCACTTGATAATGTAAACTTTGAGAAAGGTACATTGAATGACATTTTCAATGCATTGACAGAAGATATTCTTAATGGTAGAAAGATTATTGATTTTGGGCCGGTAGAGGTAGAACAGTTATTGAAGAACTATTATAGTGATGGTTTCTATGAAGCTGATATAGGATTTAAGCCTATTGAGAATGTCGCTGAGGTAGTTCCATTCCTTATCAACAATGAAGAGTACGGACAACTTAACTTTGAAAATCCGGAAGCAAAAGAAAAGATGGTTGAAAACATATTTGCGAACCTTTGGCAAAGAGATAAGGATCGTATCTATGTTGACTATGGTAAGATGTATAGTTATCCTAATAGTATGCCGGACAATGAAGTTATGGCCAGTATAAAGAATGAAATGCTAGTACGTCGTCAGCAGATGATGAACTCATTCAACAACAATATTGTCGAAATACTTAATAAGCATATCTCAGATACTTCTGTTCCACTTGAAACACTTATTCAAGATACTTTCTCTGAATATGGTTTCTCTGATACAGTAGTTGAGAACATTGTTCGTTCTATTAAATTGCTTGGTATAAACGAACCTATGACTACTGTTATGAACTATCGGGATATGACAAACGTACAAGCGCTGGCACCATTATACAATGATGCTATTGTTGGTTTTAATCCTATTGTGATAGTACATACTATGTCTGACAGCAAAGTTGATGTATCACTTATTGACTTAACCGGTTCCGTTCTTGGGTTTCAAGATAACCTTATGGATTCACATAAGAAATCACTTGCTTCAAACTTAGGTAATGACAAATCAGAAAAAGGTCGTAAGTTTAATATGAGCAATAGTCAGGGAGATATACGACAAGTATTACTCGGAGTGACTATTGCCGGCATGAATAAACTTGCTCAAGAGAATAATAAGAAACTTACCTTACGTCGCTATGGTGTTATTGGTTTTAATGGTACTTCTATTCAACCACGTATGCTTTCTACTCTTCATCAAGCAATGGCCAATGGTAGAGATTTATTTACTCTTCCATCAGTACAAGCTGTCATGGATGAAAAATCATTATCGTATAAATGGTTTCAAGAGCTTTTAAGCGATGATAAAGCATGGAATGAGGATAGTATATACCAGAGTTGGAGAGATAAGCTAGAAACGTATTATGCTGCTTACTATCAATCATTGAATATGGATGAAGTACAGAAAAATGCTATGACTGATAACTTCAACAGTTATGAACATTTCAAACTACTTAGCGATCGTGCCCGGGCAATAGAGATAAAAGACAAGAATTGGATAAACAATCCGGAACACAAATTGATTACTCAGTATCTTGTATGGTTCAAACAAGGTGTAGGTATCAATAACGGACAAGTAAAAGATATCAATAAGACTTGGTTGAAGTTTACTAATATCCACAATATTAAATCTGATATCCTTCAATACTATTCTGTAGAAGCCGAAGCAACAAAATCTATTATTGTCAATCAATTGAATGACTATAAAGCAAAGTTTAATGATGCACTGACAAAATCACTTGAATCGCGTGGTATGTCATTAAACATCCTCGGTAATCAACCCGAGAAAGTATTTGGTCACTTATTCAAGAAAGGAGAGTTATTGCTTACTGAGGATAGTGATAAGAATAAGAAAGGTGATATTGTTCCTATCATTCTCAATAATCAATTGTATGGATCTTACAATGTCGAAGAAGCTAAGAAAGCCGGACTTACTACAGAAGATATTGCTCTGGCCGACCTTATTCTTGAAACAGTAAAAGAACGTTACCTTGCCAATGCAATGCATGATAACTCGCGCCGGTCAACGCCAAAGAAAGAAGAAGAGTTGCGTAATGAGTTATTGAGTAAAATGGTTCCAGGGCATATTCCTGTTTTGGAAAAGACTAAACAAGAGTTATTCCGCGACAAGAAATACAAAGAGATGGTTCGTAAAGGGTGGGATCAAATAGCTATTTCTGAGTTTATGTCCGGAATAGAAGATGTGACTATTGATAATGATTTGATTTCAGATAATTATCAACATATGAACTCACGGTTTCGATCTCAGCAGTCTATACAGCAACAGATGATACGTATGGGACTTATGCCAACAGACAGTACTACACCTAATAGATACAAAGGTGATTTGAAATTCTATGGTAAAAAGACTATGAACTTAGAATATGTATTTAGCATGTTTGTAGATGATAGCATTCGTACTATTGAGATTGAGAATAGAATGATCCCTGCCATGAATAAAGCTATTCAATGGAATCAGATATTAAAAGAAGAGTATAACATTCAAACGAAATATACTAATGAATTTTTGAAAGAATATTCTGACAGAATTATCAAAGGAAAGTCACAAGATGATCCTACTGATAAGACTGCAGCTATTGTAAAGAATATCACTAATGCTTATTCTTTCATGGCTCTTGGTTATCGTCCACTTGTATGGGTACGTTCAGCTTATTTCAATACTCAGTCACAAATCATAGAAGCATTGTCTACTAAGGCTGCTAATATGTTTACTGATGAAAATAAACGATTGAACTTTCCTACTCCAGAAGATATGACTAAAGCAAATCTTGAACTTGCTATGAACCATAAAAAAGTTATGGCGCTAGGTAAGAAGTTTGGTTTAGTAAATGGTAGTGAGATGGAAGCTATTGAGTCATTTTTTACAACAAATATTGATAAGAACGTTTTCCAATCACAACTGGCACATATTGGTAATTACTATTCTGATATCGCGGCCAGACTAACTACCATGGTCGGATTTATGATACATGATGGTTCTTATGAAGCTCATACCTATGATAAGACAACTGATACATTGAAATATGATAAGTTGAAAGATACTCGTTACTTTGATAAAGAGGGTAAAATGATCAGTGGTAAAGAACAAGCTATCTGGGATAGAAAGACAAAACAGATGATTGACCAAGGTATCATAAAAGATACTGAAAATATGGAAGTGGGTTATGATTTTGAAGAAGTAAACACTCGTTTCAAATGGTATGCTGACAAGTATATTATTGGTGCTATGGATGAATATCAAAAGATGCTTTTAGGGAATACATTCTCGGGTCGTATCTTTACTCAGTTCCGTACTTTCTTGCCAGGGAAGATATTCAATTTAGTTGGTAGTAGAAGAATGACATCTTATGGTGCCGACGTTACTGCAGAACTGAATGAAAATAATGAATGGGAAACTATCAAGAAACAAATTATGATAGAGGGAACACTTGCTTCTATGTGGAACTATCTTTCTGATGTAGTAAAAGTTGTTCGTACTAAGGATATGAAGTTTTCTGATTTGGAAGAGATGGACCCAATGACAAAATACAATCTTGCCCGGTCAATGATTAGTGCTACTTTCTTTACTTCTATTTTAGTAGGTATAAACATGCTTGCAGCAAATGGAATGAGTGACAGAGATAAGGACAAACTTTCATGGCTTTATAGCGAACTTCTTTCTTATTCGAACTATGACTCCATAAAGAGTAATATTGTTCCAATGTCAGGCCTTATAGACAACATCATGGGGCTTATGACAGGACAAAAGAAGTGGACGCGTTTATTTGCTTATACTGGACCAGTATATGATGCTATATGGTTTATGGAGTTATTAGGAGATAATGACAACATGCTTCAAGACTGGACAGCACGTAAGAAAATAAATGATATGAATGCTCAGGAACTGAAAGAACACTATCAAGAAGTTGCTGATAAACGAGCTAAGCGATTACAAAAAGAAGTTGACGATCTTGAAAAATTGAATTAAAAAAATAAGCCATCTAACCTACGAATAGGAAAGATGGCTTTCTTTTTGAGCTTTACATACTTCACAGCATTCTGTCTCTTTGACGTATAAAAAATCTAACTAAAATTGCAAAAATCTCACTTTTTAAATAACACGTACAAATGTATATAAAAAGATAGAATTATTATATACAAATTTATATTTTTAAGGTATGAAACGATAATGAGTAATATCTTCTTGTTTAATTCCTTCATCAACTGTTTTATGAATAAAATCAAAGAACTGATCGTCATTTGCTTTTACATAATAACCAATGAAAGGATGATTATAACCTTTGACTTTTATTTCAAGATATTCCGACCAATAAATGCCTTCATCTTCAATAGTACATTCAGGTTCTTTTTCATCAACTGAAATCCATTGAAGCTTATCTTCAAATTCCTTTTTGCATAACTCATAACCTTTTTTAAACCAATTACGACTTATATATTCTGTTATTTCAACAGCCCACATTCCAAATTTAGGATAATTGTATGGATATTGATTTTCTTTTGCTTTTTCGTCTAGTGTTGACATATTATTTTCTTTTATAGTTTGGATCAATCATTCTACCTGTTACTTTGTCTATACAGTTATGAAGCATTTCTTGTTGATATAAGCCAAATAAACTAGATAGATGAGTAAACGTACCTTGAACGTCAGAAAACTCGTCTAATAGGTGTTCTAATGCTTCTGGTGGCATTACAACATCATTAGCAATATATGTTTCATATTCATCAAATGCTTCATATAATTCTTTTACTTCTTCTTTGAATTTATCAAAACGAGAAAGAACATCATTTCCAAACTGAGAAGTAAACAAATCAATTGCTTTTGCTTCGGTGATATCTCTTACTTTAATCATTGACTAAGCTGTTATGTATTTCCATTAATAATAATTCTCCTTTGTAATCAATCTGTTCTTCTTCATAAATCTTCTTCATTACTTCTGCAGTATAAAGATGTCGATACTCACTTTGTAAGTCCTCTAATGTACGAGTATTGCAGTCCCAAGTTGTTTGTATCATTTCTTTTGACCCTTGAAATAAAACAACATGTTCAGTTGTCATTATTATCCAATTGTTTGAATTATCTATTGTCATATTACTTATTTATTAATTACGTTTTTCCATTCTTTTATATATTCAAATTTTAAATCTTCATCACCTTTAGTAAGGTCTGGTCGAAATAGAACATTATCATATATTAAAATGAATTTACCAAAGTAAGTACTCCCTTTATGGGTTTTTACTATGATATCAGTATTCATTGGATGCTTTAATAATGTCATATCAATAAATTCATCACATTTATTAAATCCATTGATATATCCATTTTCAATAAAACTATGAATACTATCAAAAGAATTACTCTTTAGTATTTCAGTAGCATATTGCTTTGCTAGATTAGTTATGTTTTTCATGATAAATGTCATTTGTGTCAGTACATGCCGGAACCATTTCATTAAGATCAAGATTAAAGAAGAAATTCTCAATTACGTTTTTGAGTGATTCACTTTCTTCTCCAAATAATACGACAGCAGAAATATTATCTTTGTTTCGTTTCCATACTTCTTCTCGAAGTGTTCCGGTAAGGTGTTTCAACTTATCAATATCTTGTTTTATACGGAACCGGTAATCACCTACATCTTTCAGTATTTCCATTGCATCAAGAATATATCCTTCTTGTATGTCCGCAAGCTGATGAACAAGATATATCAATGCTTCTACTCTTGATTCTTTTTCAGCAACTTCTGCTTTAGTATAAAATTTTGTTGGAATCATACTTCATGTATTTTGTATTTATTATTTACTTGAATATATTTTATTGTTTGGTCTACTATAGAATGTAAATCAATTTTCCATTGTCGACAAAGAAGTTCAATAAGAAATAGCATTTGATTAATTATCTTTTCCATTTTTGGATGTTCTTCAAACTGTAGTTCAGATACTATTATAGTAATACAATCTGCTGAATTAAAACGGATGAAATCAATCGATTTAGAGCGTTCAAAACTTATTTCCATACCATGTATCCAACCATAAGCAATTAGTTGAATATAGGCCATTGCAAGATAATATTCAACACTATCCTTTATGAATACCTCAAAGTTATAATCATAGTATTGTTCAACGGCATTATTACTTAATCCAAATGATTTAAAATTAGCTTCTTTACCTTTACGTTTAGCAAGAGAACAATCACAAAGACTTTTAATAGCATCTAATGATAAATATTCATTTGATAACCGATGCTTTTTATTATCGTATATTTCAAATATGTTTTCCTTTATGGAATTAGTGTAGTTAGTTAGCTCTTTTCTTTTTATCATTTTTCACTGTTTCAAATCGTGATAACTTATTTATACTTTCAAATTCTTCTCTTGTAAATTCAACCATTTCTCCTTCATATGTAACTTGAACAATTGTTTTAGTTACTAAGGAAATAGTATATTGTATATCCTTTTTTTCATCAGTAAATACAATTCCTTTTTTAATTTCAATCATACAATATTTATTAAATTGGGCCTTCCATTTCTACGATGACGCCTGGCCTAAGACCCCAGCGTTTAAAAATACCATTCTTAGATACTATCTGTGCATCATTATCATACACAAGACCTACAAGAGCATTCTTTACATCTTTCTCAGCCTTTTCAGCTTGCATAGCATCCCATATCATCTTTTCAAGGTTATCCAAATCGGGAGCCGTATCTTTAAAGTAAATCTTAGTACCGGCAGTAAGATCATCTTTCATGTACTTAGGTGCCGAATCAGATACTTTAAATATAAATTCAAGACGAGTAACAAATACAGCACCACGAAACTTAGTAAATGATATTTCTCCAAGTTGCTTCAATACTTGTAATTGTAATGCTTTTACTGTATTGGTGATACGTGCATCTTGATATGATTTAATAAGTACATCAGGCTTACCGGTATGCTTATTTGGATAAACAAGGATTTCTCCTTTCTTGGGTCCATTACTATAACGGGTAACCATAAAACGCGCTGATTGCTTAGGAATAGGATTACCTTTTTCATTTGTATCAAGTTCCGGATAGAGTAATACTAATCGTAATTTCTGATATCGAGGATTTACACTGTCTGTTTCAATGACTTCTTCAAAAAGACTACCTTGTGTTGATATTACTTCTTGTGGCATTATATTCTTTCTTGAATCACATCGTTCAAGAAACTTTGCTCTATCTGCTTTCGTCCATCCGGCCATTTTTATTTATAATTAATGCATTAGTAATAATAAGTATTTCACACATTTGAATGCCCTTTATAAGCTCTTTTGTATCTATTCTTGATTTGATATAGTCAGACAACAAATACCTACGCAGCAACATTGCATTATTGTAGGTATTCATAGCTGATTTGATATTTTCGTTACTCATTAAATGACTTCGAAATTTTGTTGTTCTTCTATTTCTTTTTTTTTCTCTGTTCGGGAAGGACAAGATAGCAACGCGCATTGGCTACAGTTATCAATATTAGGAACCATACCTTGCCAGTTATCACGTTCATTCTTATTCAATTCTTCTACAGTTCTACGGATAGATTCATGAAGTTCTGCCTGAGCAAGTTTGTTATATTCTACTTCAATAAATTTATTGTTTATTGCTTCTTTATAATTGAATACCCAAAAGAAGAATAAAGGATCGTTGTTCTTTAATATGTTTCTTACTGTTGGAGTAAAAACTTGATGAATTGTACTATTAGGGTTTTCCTGCATATTAAAGTCCAAATCAATGTCACGTATCAACTCATGATACATCTTGCCTTGTATGCCGTCTAAATTAGTTGGAGAACCCCAACAGAACTCACCATAGTCAGAGAATGTACCAGTAAGCTTTAAATCAATAGCACAAAGTCGTAAACCACGTGTCGGTAATGCAATAGAAGCAGGGAATATATCAATCTCACCTTGTAAGATAATATTGTCATTCTTACTCCATATTTTCTTTACACCGACTTGGGTATTCATCTCTTTCTCTATTGGTATCTGATATTCAGTTTTGAGTTTGTTGAACATCATCACTTGCTGGTCAATACGTATCTGATCAATTTTTTTATCACCTATTGTTTGACCGGCAAGAATTTGCTTAGCAGTAAGTTTCTTTCTTGGCAAATCAAGTGTTTTCTTGCCACCAATAGAAGCACCCAGACATTGTGTTTCAAAATAATTACCACATGTCATTGATAGTGATTCCCGACTTACTGTTTTATCAATAGTATTAGCCTTTATGGCCATAGCACAGTAATCACGTTTTTCTCCTTTGTAGAAGAACTTTTTTATTAATGACTGATTGATATATGTCTTACTCATTTTTATATCGTTTTTTCATATTTTGAATATGGTCTTTTGCTTCTTGATAAGTATCATAAGTAAAACAATACATTGTTCCAAAATAAACATTAAATAATCCATTCTCTTTATTCTTTTTAATTGAATATCTATCTGGCATAAATTATTTGGGTGGATTAGCCTTTTCAAATTCTACTTGAGCTTTTACTACTGAGGACATAGAAGCTGCAATAGTTTTAGCCTTTTCAATAGTCCACGCAGTAAGTGTTACTCCTTCTGCTTTATCAAACATACCATTCGCTTGCATCTTTTGTAAGGCAAAGCGAAGTCCGGCAATATTCATCCATCGTTGTTGTTCATCACCTTTTAATGTGAATGTATAGAACAAATTCAATACACCATCTTCTGCAGCTTGACTTTTGTACACATCCGGATTAAGTTCAAAGAATTTGAAAGTACATTCCAATGAAGCTTCAAGACATTTCTGTACTACAAAGCTAGGATTAGGAACACGAGCACCACTGCCACCAAAACCACCAGCCTGATTTATAGACTTCATATTTTTGATATTGGTATAGTTTCCTTGTATTGCTACTTCATAAGTATATTCTTCACCAATCTTCCATGATGGTTGTTGTTTGCTACTATTTGCTGTTCCGGTTACTTGTGTACCGGCATTATCAAGAGTAACAGTAAACTTATAAAGCATACCATTACTTCCACTATATGTATCTTGTACGCCATTTTTCATCAGTGGTACGAAACTGATTAATTTACCTTGTGCCATTACGTTTCAATTTTGTTACTCGTTCAATCTCTGATTTGCAATCTCCCTCTGTCAGAAAATAGTTTCCAACTTCATAATACAGATTATCTGTAGTGTTGTTTGTTTCTACTCTTTTTCTTGAAATGAAATCATTCATAGAAACATTTTGATTTTTCAAAATATAAACAAAATACTCTTCACCTACTGATACGCGAACAACATTTGTTTTTTTCTTTACATACTTCTTACATCGGATAACATTATTATTTCCGACATTATCGCCAAATTCCGGCTGACCAGTGCAATCAGGGTAGCTGCTTTTACAATTACCACAAAGATTGCGTTTGGTATCAATTGTTGATACTTTTCCCATTTTAA
>Ga0302162_10000028_pt1 | contig 62582 bp, 50 predicted proteins | sample I_Fen_E2_2_FD_193501 | JGI IMG/M metagenome (GOLD analysis project Ga0302162, IMG submission 193501) | Peat permafrost microbial communities from Stordalen Mire near Abisko, Sweden - I_Fen_E2_2 | ecosystem: Environmental > Terrestrial > Soil > Wetlands > Permafrost | place: Sweden: Abisko...
TTATTTAGGGTTGAAAAACCAAGTAGATATACTGGTGGGGAATTAAATGAAATTGTTAAGAACCCTAGTGAAGTTGACATAAGATTTGCATTTTGTTTTCCTGATGTTTATGAGGTAGGTATGTCTCATTTAGGAAGTAGAATTCTTTACCATACTTTAAATGCAAGACAAGATACATATTGCGAAAGAGCATTTGCACCATGGCCTGATATGGAAGTACAACTGAGAAAAAATAATATTCCATTATTCACTTTGGAGACCAAAGATTCTTTAAAGGAATTCGATATTTTAGGATTTACTCTTCAATATGAAATGAGTTTTACAAACATTTTAAATATGCTAAACATGTCAGGTATTACTATAAGAGCATCAGAAAGAAGTGAAGATGAACCTATAGTTATGGCAGGAGGTCCTTGTGCATATAATCCAGAACCACTATATGATATAGTTGATTTCTTTGAAATTGGAGAAGGCGAAGAAATGATGAATGATGTTTTGGATGTATATAAGAAGTATAAAGGAAAAGGAAAAAAGAAAGAATTCTTAAGAGAAATATCTAAGATTCAAGGTATATATGTGCCTTCATTATATGATGTTATTTATAATGAAGATAATACTATAAAAGAATTTAAACCAAAGTTTGATGATGTTCCTAAAACTATTAAAAAGAGAATTATAAATAACTATACGAAGGTTGATTTTCCAACAAATATTATAGTTCCTTATTCAGAAATAGTTCATGACAGAATAGTTTTAGAGGTATTTAGAGGTTGTACAAATGGATGTAGATTTTGTCAAGCTGGAATGCTCTATAGACCAGTTCGAGAAAAGAAAAAAGAAGATCTTGTAGAGTTAGCTAGAGAATTAGTTAAAAATACAGGATATGAAGAAATTTCTCTTTCATCATTAAGTACATGTGATTATTCCGATATAAAGGGATTAATTACAGACTTAATGGAAGAACATGAAGAAAATAGAGTTGGAATAGCTCTTCCTTCAATTAGAGTTGATGCTTTTTCAGTGGATTTGCTTAAGGACATACAAAAGGTAAGAAAGAGTGGATTAACTTTTGCGCCAGAAGCAGGGTCTCAAAGAATGAGAGATATAATAAATAAGGGACTTACAGAAGATAAAATCTTAGAAGCAGCTAGAGATGCTTTTGAAGCAGGATGGAAGACTCTTAAGCTTTATTTTATGGTTGGACTTCCTTATGAAGAACTTGAAGACTGTACTGGAATTGGAGAACTTGCAGAAAAAATTGTTGATGAATATAAAGCAGTTCCTAAGAAAAAAGGTGATTATAAGGGCTTAAGACTTACAGTAAGTACGTCAATACTTATACCTAAGCCATTTACACCATTCCAATGGACTCCTATGGCAAGACTTCAAGACGTAAATGAGAAGATTGATGCTGTTAAGGATGCAATTAAATCAAAATGTATAGTTTATAATTACCATGAGCAAAAGACATCGATAATGGAATCTGTATTTGCAAGAGGTGACAGAAGGTTATGTGATGTTTTAATTAAGGCATTTGAAATGGGTGCAAAATTTGATGGATGGGGTCAATACTTTAACTATAGATTATGGATAGAAGCGATGGAAGATTGTAAATTAGATGTAGATTTTTATGCATATAGGGAAAGAACTTATGATGAAGTATTACCATGGGATTTCATTGATATAGGAGTAAATAGAAAATATTTAGAAGCGGAAAGTGAAAAAGCAAAGAAAGCAGAATTGACTCAAAACTGTAGAAAAGGATGTACAGGATGTGGCATTGATGTAAACTTTAAAGATGGGGAGTGTTTTGAAGGTGCGATACTTAACTAAATTTACTAAAGAAGAAAATATTAAGTTTATATCTCATTTAGATGTACTTAAAACTATTCAAAAGAATATTAGAAGAGCAGGACTTCCAGTGGAATTTTCACAAGGATTTAATCCACATATGAATACCTCAATAGCACAACCTTTATCTGTTGGAGTATATTCAAGTGGTGAATATATGGATATGATATTAACAACTGAAACAGATGAACAAGAAATTGTGGATAAATTAAATGCAACTGCCCCAAGTGGAATAAAATATATAAGTGCACTTGCAATTCCTTACACTCAAGGTGAAAAGAAAGTGCCTCAAGCTATGGCATTAATTGATGCGGCAAGGTATACTATAAAAATTAAATATTCTGATGTTTCTAACTTAGAAGAAGAAATGACTAATCTTATAGAAAATGAAACGTGGAATACTATAAAGAAAAGTAAAAAAGGTGAGAGAGAAGTTAACTTAAGAACCTTTGTAAAAGAATTTAGTTTTTGGATTAAAGATGAGTTTTTAGTTCTTAATGTATTAATAAGTACAGGAAGCAGAGAACATTTAAGTGCAGATTTATTAGTTAGCTACATTCAAGAAAAAACTTCAAGTGCAGTCTTAGATACATTTGTTAATATAAAGAGAGAAGAAATGTATTTTTATAAAAATGAAAAACTTGTGCCACTATACAAGTGCATATAGCTTTTGAGTTATACTTATACGCTAAATTGAATTGACAATTTTAAAGTGCTAATTGTCAATGTTCAATGCTCAATTTTCAATTATTAATCATTGAGAATTGAGCATTGATAATTTTTAATTGAATAGGGATGTGTTGATATGAAAGAGATTTTTATTGAGAGAAGAGAAAGACTTTTAAGAATAGCTGTTAAATCTAATAATGAATTAATAGAAAGTATTGTAGAAGAAAAGAATAATGAGCCTATAATAGGAGAAATTTATAAGGGAAGAATTAAAAATATTCTTCCAGCTATAAATTCTATATTTGTTGATTTAGGATTAGATAAAGAAGGTTATATGTATTATAGTAATGAACTTAAGGCAAAGGGAATAAAAAAGGGTCAAGAAATATTAGTAGAAGTTATAAAAGAACCTATTAATGATAAAGGTGCTAAATTGACTTCTAATGTTTCAATTCCTGGGAAATATATTGTCTTAAATTGTTATAGAGAAGGAATAGAATTTTCTAAAAGAATAGATGACAAAGACAAGAAAAAAGAAATTTTAGAGAACATTGAACCCTTAAAAGATGTGTCTATAACAGTAAGAACAGAAGGCGCAAATGTATGCTTAGAAATCTTAAAAAAGGAAATAAATAAACTTTATAATGAGTTTGAAAATATAGATAAGAAAATGAAATATTCATTAGGTCTAAAAAAAATTTATGGTGAAGATTTAAGTTTAACTAAGCTCTTACTGAATTCTAGTGGAGAAGAAGTTATAAAAATTCATGTGGACAATGATATGGACTTTGAAAAGATATCTCACTTTGTTAAAGGTGAAGAAAATTTTAAATTAGAGAAGTACGAAGGCTATAGAAATCTTTTTGATTTTCATGGATTGGAAAAAGAATTATTGAAATTAAGACATAATAAAGTTAATTTGCTATGTGGTGGTTATATAGTAATAGATAAAACAGAAGCAATGTATGTTGTTGATGTTAATAGTGGTAAAAATATAAAAGAAAGAAGTTTCGACAAAACCATTTTAGAAACTAATTTAGAAGCTGCTAAAGAAATAGGAAAACAAATAAGACTTAGAAATTTAAGTGGAATTATAGTTATAGATTTTATTGATATGAGAGATAAGAGCCAAAGAGCTATTGTCATGTCTACTCTTAAGGAAAGCTTAAAATTAGATAAAGGAAACGTAAAAGTATTCCCATTTACTGAATTGGATTTAGTTCAAATTGCAAGGAAGAGACAAGGAAAGAGCATATACGAATATATGGAGGAAGAATGCAATTTATGCAAAGGTAGAGGCATAATTTTAAAATTATCTTATATAGAAGGACTTATAAAAAATGAAATTATAAGAATAAAAGAAGAAAATTCAATAGACTGTTTTCATATAGAAATTGATAGTGTTTATAAAGATAGAATTAAAGAAGATATTTTTGATTTCATGAAAGAAATAGATGGTTTAGATAAAGAAATATATTTAAATTATGTAGATGGAATAGAAGGATATAAAATTGAACCACTTATATTTCAAGGACAGAAGGATAATTTGAAAGATTATAAAGTTACAGCTATAGAAAAGTTATGACAATTCACAATGAAGGAAACAAATCACTACATGATTTAAAAAAACATACACAAATAAAAAAGCGTGAAGAATAACCAAGAACTTTATAAGTACAACTCAGAACTTATAATATAAAGATATTGTAAATGGAATTTCATCCTTAATTGTGCATTGAATTAAAAAGTTATTTACAAGATGAAAAAAATATGATACAATGGCTTTTGTAGACCGCGCACGTAAGGTTTTAAATAAAACAAAGTTAAATCTTTGTACCAAAAGTGGCGAGACCGTTATGAGGAGGTGTTTTAATGTACGCAGTATTAGCAACAGGAGGAAAACAATACAGAGTTCAAGAAGGAGACGTAATATACGTTGAAAAACTTATCGCTGATGTTGACTCAACAGTTGAATTAAACGAAGTTTTAGCTGTAGGAACTGACGAAGGTATCAAAGTTGGTACACCAGTAGTTGAAGGAGCTAAAGTTGTAGCTAAGGTTGCAGCACAAGGTAAGGCAAAGAAGGTTATAGTTTTCAAATATAAGTCTAAAAAGGACTATAGAAGAAAGAATGGACACAGACAACCTTACACTAAGCTAGTAATCGAAAAGATCGAAGCTTAATAAAATTATGGTTAAAGTAAAAATCAAACAACATAATGAAAATATTGTTGGATTTGTAATGAATGGTCATGCATTGTGTGATGATAGAGAATTTTCAAGTGATCCTGCATTAGTAGGGGAAGCATTTGATTTGATATGCAATTCTGTTGCAGTGTTGTCTCAAAGTGTAATCATTGGATTGGATGAAGTTTTAAAACTTAATTCAACTTACGAAATCAAGGATGGATACTTAAAATTAGATCTTCAAGATTTTAATTTAGAAGAACTAAACCAAGCTCAAGTTTTGTTAAAAACTTTTGAAAAAAGTTTGGAAAGTGTAATTTTAGGATTTGATCAGTTGGTAGGGCAAAAGAAACGTAGAGAATATATAACATTAATAAAAGAGGAGGTGTAGTCACATGCTAATTATGAACCTTCAATTATTCGCTCATAAAAAGGGAGTTGGTAGTTCTAAGAATGGTAGAGACTCTGCAGCACAAAGATTAGGAGCTAAATCTGCTGATGGAGAATTTGTTCTTGCAGGAAACATTCTTTATAGACAAAGAGGAACTAAAATCCACCCAGGTGAAAATGTTGGAAGAGGTAAAGATGATACTTTATTTGCTAAAGTTGATGGAGTTGTTAGATTCGAAAGACTTGGTAGAGATAAGAAGAAAGCAAGTGTTTACCCAATAAACGTTGAAGCAATAGCTGAATAATTAGTTTAAGAGTGCTTTTTTTAAATGCCTATGAAATAAATTGTTTTTTAGTTGAGATTAAACATTAAATCGAATATGATATAATAAAGTAAGATTTCATAGGGAAGAATAGTTTATATTGAAACTTAGGAAAATTTTAATTATGAAGTAAGATAATAAAAAATACACAAGGAAAGGTGATTATATGTTTATAGATACAGCGAAGGTCTTCATTAAATCTGGTGATGGTGGCGATGGTGCTATTACTTTTAGAAGAGAAAAGTATGTACCACTAGGCGGACCAGACGGAGGAGATGGAGGAAGAGGTGGTAGTATCATTTTCCAAGTTGAAAGTGGTATAACTACATTATTAGATTTTAAATATAAAAAGAGATTTGTTGCAGAAGAAGGCGGAAGAGGCGGCGGTGCTAAGTGCTATGGAAAAGATGGTGAAGATCTTTTTATAAAAGTACCTATGGGAACAATCATAAGAGAAGCAGAGACTAATAAAATAATTGCAGATCTTTCTCATAAAGGTCAAGAATTAGTATTATTAAGAGGTGGAAAAGGTGGAAAGGGTAATGTTAAGTTTGCTACTGCTACTAAACAAGCACCTCACTATGCTGAGCCAGGAATGCCAGGAGATGAGTTAAATATACTTTTAGAACTAAAGTTACTTGCAGATGTTGGATTACTTGGATTTCCTAATGTAGGAAAGTCAACATTACTTTCTATGACAACAAAAGCAAAACCAAAGATTGCAAATTATCATTTTACTACTATAAAGCCTAACTTAGGAGTTGTTGCAGTACCTGGAATTGAACCATTTGTTATGGCAGATATTCCGGGAATTATTGAAGGTGCAGCAGAAGGTGTTGGTCTTGGAATACAATTTTTAAAACATATTGAAAGAACTAGACTTTTAATTCACATAGTAGATATTTCTGGTGTTGAAGGAAGAGAGCCTTTTGATGATTTTGTTAAAATCAACGAAGAATTAAAGAAATATTCTGTTAAGCTATGGGATAGACCTCAAATTGTAGTAGCTAATAAGAGTGATATGCTTTATGATGACAGTATATTTGAAGATTTTAAGAAGAAAGTTCAAGAATTAGGATTTGAAAAGGTATTTATAATGTCAGCAGCTACAAATGAAGGTGTTGATGAGGTAATGAAAGAAGCAGCAAGAATACTTAATGAAATTCCAGTTAAAGAATTAGAAATTTCAGCAGATGAGATGTATATACCAGAAGAAAAGAGATTTACTTATGATATTACAGTTGAAAAGAATGTTGAAGAAGGATATAACGTTTATGTTGTTAATGGTACATTTGTAGATAGAATATTAAGTGCTGTTAATGTAAATGATGCAGATTCTTTAAGATATTTCCACAAAGTTCTTAAAAATAAAGGTATATTCGATGAACTTAGAGAAATGGGAATCAAAGATGGAGACATGGTAAGATTAAATAACTTTGAATTTGAATATGTAATGTAATTCAGTTAATAGTTAACAATTAACAGTGAACAGTTGAGGAAAAAACTCCATAGGAGTTTTCAAAAAAATATATTTCTATAAATTCAGAAGAAATTTTAACTCTAACTGTTAATTGTGCACTGTTAACTGCTAACTGAAAAAAAGCCCCCAGGGATAATTAATACAACAAATATATGTTGAAAGAAATTTTAGGAGGAAAATAAAATGATAACAGGAAAACAAAGAGCTTACTTAAGAGGCTTAGCTAATCAACTTTCACCAATATTCCAAATTGGTAAAAATGGTGTTGAAGAAAATTTTTTAATACAAGTTTCACAAGCATTAGAGGCTAGGGAATTAATTAAAATAAAAGTTTTAGAGAATAGTGGATTAGAATCTAGGGAAACTTCAGATTTGATATGCAAGGCTGTTAAATGTGAAGGAGTTCAAGCAATTGGAAATAAGATAGTTCTATACAAAAAGTCAAAGAATAAGGCTAAGATAGAATTACCTACTAAATAAATACTCTATGTTTAAATTTAATTTTAAATTTAGGTGTGTAAAACTTAATAAAGTAAATCCTAAACTATAAGATTATAAAAAAAGAAGTTGTTTTAAAATAAAATTATTTTAAAACAACTTCTTTTTTTGTGTGAAATTTAAGATATTTTGAATATGCCTAATATTTAAGATTGCTTCGTGATATAATATTTAAATAATGATTTTACTTTAGGAGGAAGCTTATGAAACGGTATGGTATAATAGGAGGTACATTTGATCCTATTCATAATGCACATTTATATATAGCTTATGAAGCTAAAGAGCAATTAAATTTAGATGAAGTGATCTTTATGCCAGCAGGAAAGCAACCCCTTAAAGCTGAAAATATAGTTACGGATTCTAAATTAAGATATGAAATGGTTAAAATTGCAACAGAGCCTTTCGATGAGTTTTCGGTTTCAAGTTATGAAATAGAAAAGGGTGGACTTAGCTTTACTTATGAGACATTACAATATTTTAAAAATGAAAGTGATGTTCAAAATGAAGAAAAAGAATTGTTTTTTATAACAGGAGCAGACTGTTTATTTAATATAGAAAAATGGAGAGCGGTTCAAGAAATATTTTCATTGGCTACTCTTGTGGTATTTGCAAGAGGCGGAATTAGTACGAAAGTATTGATCGAGGAGAAGAAAACAATAGAAGAAAAATATAATGGAAAAATAATTATTTTAGATTTAAAAGAACTTGAAATATCTTCAACAGATATAAGAGAGAGAGTAAATCAAAATAAGAGAATAGATTTTTTTGTACCACCCAAAGTTGTGGATATTATTTATGAAAAAGGATTGTATCATTATGAACTACAGTAGGAGGCAATGATTTTGTTATCTATAGAAGAAATAAATTTATATCTTAAAAAAAATTTAATTGAAAAACGTTATATTCATATTTTGGGAGTTGCGGATATAGCTAAAAAACTAGCTAAGTTAAATGGAATATCAGAAGAAAAGGCTGAAATTGCAGGTCTTGCACATGATATAGCTAAAAATTTATCTAAAGTTAGAATGAAAGAAATAATAGAAGAAAATAATATTATTCTTTCAGCTGTGGAAAAAGATAATGCGAATTTATGGCATAGTATTATTGGAGCTATAGAATCTAAGAATAAGCTAGGGATTGAGGATGAAGAAATATTAGATTCAATAAGATGGCATACTACAGGAAAAGAAAATATGTCTATTTTAACGAAGATTATTTATATTGCTGATATGATAGAACCATCCAGAAATTTTGATGGTGTTGAAAATATAAGAAAAATTACATTTGAAGATTTAGATATGGGAGTTTATTATGGATTGACTCGTAGTATAGAATTTTTACTAATTAAGAATTTATTGATTGATGAAAACACTATAAAAGCTAGGAATTACTTTTTGTTTGATTCTAAATTCAAGGGAAAATTCTAAAAAATATGGTTAATTGGATAAGAATAAATAAGTTTTAATTAAATGTATTAACTGATCTCAAAGTAAAAGAGGCGAGCATATGGGAAGAAGGACCAATAATAAAAAGAAATATAAAACATTTTTGAAAATTTTCAGAAAAAGTGATGACACCACAACAAAATTTGAAAAAGTAGTTTTAGGGGCAATAGCTCTTGTAATAACAGTTATTATAGTCTCAATGGTATCCGGAATTTCTGCCTTAATGAAGGTAGGAAGTAAGTCAATGCCAAGTAGTATGGATGTAGCATCAAATGAGCCAGTAAATATTTTACTACTTGGGATGGATATAGGAGATCCAAATCAAGTTGATAATGTATCAATAAAAAGAACAGATACAATAATGGTGCTAAATTATAATCCTACAAACAAGAAATTAAATATTGTATCAATTCCAAGAGATACATTGATAAATATTAATGATAGAAACACAAAGATAAATGCAGCTTATGCAATTGGCGGATATCCTAAAATAAAAGCAGAAACTGAAAATTTACTAAATATAAAAATAAATTATATAGTTAAAATTGATTACAATGCCTTCCGAGAAATCATTGATGCTCTAGGTGGAATTGAAATGAAAATTGAAAGAAATATGATTTATGATGATGAAGGTCAAAATCTTCATATTAATTTTAAAGCTGGGGAAACTGTAACTTTAGATGGTAAAAAAGCAGAGGAATTTTTTAGGTGGAGAAAAAATAATGATGGAAGTGGATTTGCTAATGGTGATTTGGACAGAATAGAAAATCAACAAAAATTTATATCAAAAGTTTTTGATAAGTGTACAAGTCCTTTTATGTTATTTAGAGTTCCGAATATAATGTCAGCTTTAGGTGATAATATAGAAACAAATATGTCATATACTAAGATTTTGAGTTATGGGTTAAAATTCATGAACATAAAAAAAGAAAATATGATAATGATAGCAGCTGCTGGAACACCGAAGACTATAAATGGAGAGTCATTTTTAATATTTGATAAAAATGCCAATAAAGGTCTATTATCATCACTTAGTTCATCCTCTTCTTCTGAGAATGCATCTGTAAATACATCAAAAGATGATATTAGAATCAAAATATTAAATGGAACTAAGATTAATGGATTAGCATCTAAAGCAACAAAAGAATTAAATAATGCTGGATATTCAAAGATTGATACAGGCAATACTGAGCTTAGTGATAAGAGTATAATACTTGCAAATGATAGTGATAAATTAAAAACTATTAAACAAGATTTGAATATTAAGAATAGTGATAAAAAAGAAAATAAGACAGAATATAATGATTATGATGCGATCATAATTTTAGGTAAGGACTTTAAAACCTTTGGGGAATAAATTGTGCACATATAAAAAAGCGCGGAGCGCAATCACGAACTTTTCACATATAAAAAAGTTCGCACTTCTAAAAAGATGCGCACTGCTAAAAAGAGTGCGAAGCACAATTAAGAACTTATTAAGCACAATTCGGATCTTAATTAAGCACAACTAAGAACTTAAAATAATTATCAAATTATTAATGATGAATAAGTACAATATCCTTTAATAATTCATCATTCATTTATATGAGGAGTAGATTAATTACATGAGCATTTTAGAAAAAAAAGTTATTAATATAGAAGAAGGTACTAAAATAAGAGAATATCTAAAAACTGAGCTTGGATTATCAACAAGATTAATACGAAGTGCTTCAATTGATAAAAGAATATTTGTTAATGATGAAGTAGTAAAAATGAATAGAATATTAAATGCTGGAGAAATTATAAAAATTGATTTAGCAAAAGATGAAAGTCAAGACATAGCTCCAGAAAAGATGGACATAGGTATAATTTATGAAGATGAAGATATATTAGTAGTTAATAAAAAACCTTTTATGGTAGTTCATCCAACTAAAAGTTATCAAAGTGGAACCCTTGCTAATGGGGTAATAAATTACTTTATGGAAAGTAATCAAAATTGTATAGTTAGATTAGTTTCTAGACTAGATATGAATACATCAGGACTTATTATAATTGCTAAAAATCAATTTTCACATGGAATGTTATCAAAAGAGATGAGTGAAAATAAGGTTGAAAAAAGGTATTTGGCAATAGTTCATGGTAAATTAGAAAAAGAATCTGGGACCATTGATTTACCAATATATAAGCCAGAGGGAATCGAAAATGGAATAAGAAGAGTAATAGATGAAAGAGGTCAGAGGAGTGTAACTCATTATAAAGTCATTGAAAGTTTTGAAAATGCAAGTTTAGTTGAATGCAAGCTTGAAACAGGAAGAACACATCAAATTAGAGTTCACTTAAATAGTATAGGACATCCCATTTACGGAGATACATTATATGGGTATGGAGAAGAGGAAGAAGAATTAATAAAGAGGCAAGCGCTTCATGCTTATGCACTAGATTTTAAATCTCCAAGAACTGGAGAAATGCTTTCACTTAAATCGGAACTTCCACAAGATATATTAGATTTAATAGAAAAAATTAAGAATAATAAAGAGTAATACAAGTTGAATTATTTTAAAGATTCATTATATATGTTGCAATTATCAATGTTCAATTATAACTAGAATTATTATATGATTTTTGAAATTGACAATGAATAATTATTTTTGCAACATATATATATTAAAAAACTATAATAAACAAAGAAATAGGATTGATAATTATGTAATAGACACATGAAAATTGTTAACACAAATTTCATAGTATTTATTAGTAATTATCAATCCTATTTGTATTAGTAAATATATTGTAAAAATAATTTTATCTAAAAAAAGTTATTTTTTAGGTTTTATCTTTATAAATCTCCTTAAGCTAGCTAATCCAGCTAATATAGCAACACCAGATCCAATATAAATTGGAAGGCTAGAGTTTTGAGATAAAGATTTAACAGAGATTGTAGGCTCATAATCTCTAGAAACTCCAGCTGCTAAATCAACAGTTATATATTGTTTATCATTAACATAAACAGTTCCTTTCAAGATATTATCATCTTTATTAAAAGATTGCGTACTTAAATCTGCATCTTCTATTTTAATCTCAGAAGATATTGTATTCTCTTTTCCTTTAGGAACAATATAATCTATATCTTTTTTACTCACAATCGGTATTGTAAGTTCATTAGTTACTTTATACTCTGAAATTTGTGTATCTTTCTTATAAAGATGTACTAAAGAATAATTATCAAATCCATAATTAAAAACAGTTTGCATGTCATTAAAATTTTGATCCTTATTAAGTGCATTTAAAAAGGAAGCTACAAGTACATGACCATCTTTTTCGGCAGCAGCTACATAAGTATGATTTGATTTTGTTGTATATCCATTTTTACCAGATATGGCAAACGGATAATAATATTTAGAATTTTTATTAATCATATAATTTTTATTGTTTATTATAATTGTCTTGGAAGCATTATTTTTCATTGTTATTGTGTAAGATTGAGTATTAGAAATATTCATGTAATCTTTATTATTTATAGCTTCCCTTAGAAACAATGCTAAATCATGTGCTGTTGTTGTATGTTCTGGATCTGGTAAACCACTTGGATTTTTAAAGTTTGTATGTAATGCTCCAAGTTCTTTTGCTTTGGCATTCATAAGTTTAGAAAACTCAGTTGTGCTTCCGGATATATGATCGGCTAAAGCATTTGCACAATCGTTCCCAGATTCTAAAATAAGACCTAGAAGTAAATCTCGTACAGTTAATACATCACCTTTTAATAGCCCGATAGCTGTTCCATCTATTTTTGTAAAGTCCTCCTGAACTGTAACTTCATCGTCAAGTTTACATTTTTCTAAAGTTATAAGTGCTGTCATTACTTTAGTTGTCGAAGCAGGCTCTAAAACCTTCTCTTCATTTTTCCCATATAATACTTCACCAGTAGAGGTGTCAATTAAGATACATCCTTCGGCGTTAATTTGGGGCTGAGTTGTCTCTGCTTTTACATTAGTAAATGTAAAACAAAATAAAAATAAAAATACTATATTAAATGTTTTAAAAATTCGTCTCATAAAATTCTCCATACTATATATATTGCAATACTAATTTTTTGCATTTGCAACATATAAATTTAAAATATTTTTCATTACGTTTACAATATATTCTACCAAAAAAATCACAATTACGCTATATAAAATTTATATTAATCAACCAAGTGGTCTAAATTATAATAAATGTGGAAATGATATACATAAGAGAGGCTTTAGTTAGGCATATGAAAGAAAACAATAATCAAAGATGAAATGTATATTTCGAATTTGCCTTATAAAAGTTCCAACAAATATAAAGAGGAGAGAAAGATAATGATACAAGAATTGCTAAAAGACAAGAAAAAAATGGGAATATTAATTATATTAGCTATTGTATTATTTACATTTGGAATTTTATATCTAAAATCTGGATTTAAAGAATTAAAGAAGAATGATACAGAAAGTATTTTTGTTGACGATACAGAAAATACTGATATATCAACAGTAACATCAAGCAATAATGTGAAAAGTAATAAGGAAGTAACTATTGCGGTAAAGGATAAAAGTATAGTGGTAGAAATTAAAGGTGAAGTGAAAAAACCAGATGTGTATACATTGAATGAAAATGCTATAGTAAAGGAACTTATAGAAGTCGCTGGTGGACTTACTGAAAATGCAGATTTAAGCAATATAAATAGAGCAAAAAAATTACAAAATCATGAGTTAGTTTATATTGCAAATAAAAATGATATAACTAGAGAAGGCATAAAAACAAATTCAGAATTAAATAGAAGTAACAGTCAAGGAATTTCTAATAATATAGTAAATATAAACACTGCAACAATAGAACAATTAAAAACATTAGATGGTATAGGTGATTCAAAAGCTAAGAGTATAATTGAATACAGAGAACAAAATGGGGGATTCAAATTAAAAGAAGATATAAAGAATGTAACTGGAATTGGAGAAAAAATGTTTGAAAAAATTAAAGAACAAATAGAAACCTAGAGATATCAGATGCTTTTTAAATAATATACTTTAATGACAAACGTACTAACGATACAAAATATCTAGATTGCAAACCTGAGCAGTAAAATAAAGAAATTTATGCTATATCTTAAATTAACATAAATTTCTTAGTTTACTGCTATTTTTTAGTTGATCAGCTTCTGAATCAATGCTATTCAGATATCGCTAATTGGCAATTTATACGTAAATTACAGTTTGATGAGATTTATATCTATCTTACTTCATTTATCAACCCTTTTCTATAAGCTCTAAGTAATAATTTCAAATCTTTAATCTGATTCTTTAATTCTTTGCCTACATCAGTATCTCCAACCTTTTTTCTATCTAATTTTTCTACTATTTTTCTTGAAGATAGTATATCTGTTTCCTTGCTAAACGCGTCCTCAATTGATTTAAAAGGTTGATGGGATATAAGCTGTAATCCATAAGAATTGTAAGTTAATGTATATCCAGCTAAACCGGTTTGACTTCTATATGCTTTTGCAAAACCACCATCTATAACGATGAGTTTGCCATTAGCCTTTATTGGATTTTCACCCAATTTATTTTTTACTGGGACATGTCCATTTATTATCCTAGATTCTGATGGATTTAAACCAAATTCTTCAAAGATTAAATTACACATTTCTTCTGTATCTCTAAAATCATAATATGGATTTTTCTTTTCTTTATGTGTGGTATTGTCTTTAATAAAATACCTTTCAAAAGTAGTCATATCTTCTTTTCCAAAAAGAGAAGAAGAGGCTCCATTCCATAAATACCACATTATATCCATTCCATATAATTTTTCTTCGCTGCCTCTATTATTGAAGTAGCCCTCTCTAGCTAAGGAATCAAACTTATCTAGAAGATTTCTACCTTTATATTCTTGCCCGTTAATAGTTAAGCTTTTAAAGGTTTTATCCCTATTTAAGGGCATACATCCATGAAATAATAAATTGGAGTTATATGTTAAATATATACTGCCTTTATTAAAAAGAAATAAAATGTGCTTTTGTAATTTATCACTATTTATAAATGAAATTTGAAGTTTATCTACTAATTTCTTTTCTTCACTTGTAAGTTCAAATGGATTATTAGGGTTTATTGTAGGAAAACTTCTATCATTAAGTTCATAAGTAATGTCATTTAACGTTATAGATCCATCTTTATAATTTATCTTATTTAAAAGCAATCTATGGTTCATTTTAAATTCAGATCTTCTCTTTATTATTTCATATTCAAGTTTAAATTGAATAATTGTTATAGCTTTATGCATTTTAGATATGAGTTCAATTTCAGAAGTTCCATATCCAGTTTCATCATTATTTTTAGGCATAAAAGCAGTGCAGCTGTCATCTTTATAATATTTAAGTGCAAAGGTTGCAAGTGGTAATAAATTTATACCATATATATCTTCAATTACATCTACATTAGAATATCTAGCTGCTATTCTTAAGACATTTGCTATACAGGTAGTATTACCAGAAGCAGCGCCCATCCACAGTATATCGTGATTACCCCATTGTATGTCAACAGAATGATAATCCATAAGAGTGTCAATTATTATATCAGGTCTTGGGCCTCTATCATATATATCTCCTAGTATGTGTAACTTATCCACAACTAATCGCTGTATTAGATTTGATATGGCTATTATAAATTCCTTTGCTCTATCAATATCTATAATAGTATTTATTATTCCATCATAATAACCCTGTTTATCATTGTTAGCAGCTTCTTCATGTAATAATTCTTCTATAATATAGCTGAAATCTTTTGGAAGTGCTTTTCTTACTTTTGATCTTGTATATTTAGAAGATGCATATCTACATAACTCAATTAACCTGTATAAGTTGATTTTATACCAATCATTTATATCATTTTCTTGATTTAAAACGATTTCTAATTTTTGTTCAGGATAATAGACCAATGTGGCTAAGCTTCTCTTCTCAGAGTCCATTAATGAGTTGCCGAAAACTTCTTCAATCTTTATTTTAACGGCACCTGAACCATTTCTTAAAACATGAACAAATGGTTCATATTCACCGTGAAGATCAGCTAAGAAATGTTCTGTTCCTTTAGGTAAATTTAAAATTGCTTCTAAATTAATTATCTCAGTAGATGCTTCTGCAATAGTTGGATATTGCTTAGCAAGTAACTTTAAATATTTTAAATTCTCATTATAATTCTCCATAACATCCTCCCTTTATAAGCAAAAATGTTTAGCTTTATGCATATGAAAAAATAACTATTCTTAAAAAGTATATAACCATACTGAACAGTTATTTTGAAAAATATAGTTTAATATATAAACTAAACAAATTCGATTTAAAAGTATACCTATCTCTATGTATATTTTACATTAGATTTACTTTTAATACTATAAATAATATTAGGAATATAAAAGAAAATAACAAGTCAAATATGCTAGCATACTAACTTGTTATTTTTTGAATGTGTCTTAAACTCCTTTAGGATTATTATTAAGCATTCCTCTTTGAGACAAAATATCGTAAATAGTTTGAGAGGTTGTATCTTCTAAGGTGTAGCCAAGTAATTTAACTACTTTTTCTAATTTTTCTTCAGATATAGTTTCTATTTCTAAATAAGGAAATGGACAAAAACTCTTATCATTTATGTCTATTTCAATGAGACAATCATATAATTTATAGCTTTCTCTATATTTCTTATTGGATTCTTTCAAAATAAGACCAAGAGACTTAAATATTCCTTCACCCATGTGTTTATCTTCTATTATTGTCTCATTTTCTTCCATGACTTTAAATATTTCCTGAGATAGCATTTTCTTTGTTGTCATGAAATATACAACTTTATCATTAAGAATGTCATTTACCGTTCGTATGCGAGCATATCCCTTTTTTTCGAGAAGCCTTCCATCTTCAAAATCATATATATCATTAACTTGATCTTCCATCTTAACTTTTTCAGCACCATTTGATAATAAAATACTTCTTATATTTTCAACATCAATGTCAATAATTCTAGTTTCTAATTCTTGCATAAAAAATAGTCTCCTTTTAGTTAGTTATAAAAATATTATATAAGTATAAACATATGTACAGACTTATATAATATTATAATATAGCAATTTAATGTGTTGTACTAGTTAAATTATTATAGGTTTTGAATAAATATTTATTATTTATGTTGTATATTTTAGTGAAATGATTATATTATAAATAAATAACATGTTTGTTTATTAAAAAACTAAGATAACAAATATGATTGCCAAAAGTAAGATGGATATTATATAATAAGGTTAAAATTGGTAATATTCAATGGGAGTGTTTTTTAAACATAGCAGTGAGTTGTATATTAAAAATAAAAAGGATGATAATATGAGTATAATTATTGATTCAGCAATCATAGTAAAGTCTTATAATAATAATATAGTTTCTGTGACAATAAATGGAAAAGAAAGAATACTTTTTGGCAAAGGTATTGGTTTTGGTAAGAAGTTCGGAGACAAGGTTGAAAAAGGCACTGAAGTTGAAAAAGTATTTGTTATTGAGGATGAAGATAATTTAAGGAATTTTAAACAAGTAATTGAAAATGTTGATGAAGAATTTTTAATGTTATGTGAAAAGATGATATCCAACATAGAAAATGAATTAAATGAAAATTTAGATGAGAGGATACACATTGCATTGGTAGACCATTTGAATTTTGCAGTAAAAAGGCTTTCAAACAATGAGGAAATAGAAAATCCATTTCTTATGGAAATTAAAGCATTATATCACACGGAATATACATTGGCAGAAAAAGTTGCAAAAACTTTACAAAACAAAAAAAATGTAAATATTCCAGTGGGGGAAATTGGGTTTATAACATTGCATATTCATTCTGCTAGAAGTTGTGGAAAGTTATCTAATACAATGAGGAGTACACATCTAATAAATTCAATAATTGAATATGTAGAGGAACAAATGAAAATACAAATTGATAAAACATCTTTAGATTATGCTAGATTTTTGACACATTTAAGATTTGCAATAAAAAGAATATTAGCTGATATATCTGTTAAAAATGATTTTATAAGAGAAATAAAATCCAAATATAAGTTATCTTATAAGATATCCAAGGGTGTATCAAAAATATTAATTGATAAATTGGAAAAGAATGTTGCTGAGGATGAAATAGCATATTTAGCGATGCATATAGAAAGATTGAGAATAGCTACAATAGAAGCATAGGGAACATAAAATTTTTGTCCTGTAATGAGTGTTTTAAATAAATGTTGTTAATATATTTAGAATTTGTATTATATAGAAAGTATTAAAAATGAATTGGTATATATTGAAAATAAAAATGTTGTTATGAGTGTAGGAACTCATAACAACATTTTTTTATAGAAGTTATATATTGATAGATCGTGCCATTCGCGCATAGGTATGTCTTTTTTAATTATTTTTAAGGTTCTTGAATAGAATAAGCATTTCAAAAAGACTCGAATTTTTTTAATGAATCTTTTCGTTACAGAATAAAAAACAAATGATAGGCTATAAACTAAAGCTGATTACTTCATCTTCTCCTACAACAACATTTTTATCAATAGTAGCACTTAATTCTTTTACTAAATCCATATTAGTAACTAAAAGCATAGTAATTAAAGAAAAACCTTTACTTAAAATAAAATCTTTATTTATTTTTATAATTGGTGTTCCAGCCTTAACCATAGTTCCAGCTTCAACTAGTTGCTCAAATCCTTCACCATTTAAAAAAACAGTATCAATTCCTATATGAATTAATAATTCAACTCCACTGGCAAGTGTTATTGCAAATGCGTGCATTGTTTTAAATACTAATGATAATTCTCCATCAGCAGGTGCAACTATTATATCACCAGTAGGCTCTATAGCAATTCCATCACCAGCTAATTTTTCAGCAAATACTTTATCAGGTACTTTAGACAAATCTAATGTTTTACCAGTTATGGGTGCAACTAAGTTTATTTCTTTCTTTGAGTTCTTTTTAAAAAAATTAAACATATTTATATTCCTGACTATTCAGGAATAGTCACTTCCTTTCATTTTGTTATTTATAATGTAATTAAGAAAGGCATAAGTTTTCCGTAGAACGTAAACTTATGCCTGATTTAACAGTAACACATTTATAGTATTGATTATATTATTAATAATAATTAGTGTCAATGATGAAAAAATAAAAAAATATTGTCTATGATTGAAAAATAAAAAAAGTATTTTATTATTAAAAAAAGTATTGATTATAGAAAAAAGTATTGATTATAGAAAAAAAGTATAGTACACTAAAAATATAAGATCATATGAATATAATGTTTAGCGTGTAACCGATTAAACTTGGGCATTAGCTGAAAAGGATAATATTAATTTATCCTTTTCAGCTTTTTTAATTCTCAAATTTAATAGAAAAAATTTTTTGACAAACTTACAGTGTATTTTAAGGATATAAGAATCCTTTAAATAAATAAAAAAATATAGGGGGAATTATATTATGATGAAGTATTTACAAAGATTAGGCAAATCATTAATGCTTCCAGTTGCTTGTCTACCTGTTGCAAGTATTTTAATGGGTATTGGTTATTGGATTGATCCTACTGGATGGGGAGCAAACAGCGTAGTTTCAGCTTTCTTATTAAAAGCAGGTGGTTCATTAATCGATAATATGGGAATTTTATTTGCAATTGGTGTAGGTGTTGGAATGTCAGATGACAATGACGGTACAGCTGGACTTGCAGGACTTGTTTCATGGCTTATGATTACAACTTTATTAGCTCCAGGCGCTGTGGCAATGTTTAGCCATATTGACGTTAAAGAAGTAGCACCAGCATTTTCTAAGACTCAAACGCAATTTATTGGTATTTTATCAGGCTTAATTGGTGCTGCTTGTTATAACAGATTTAAAGGGGTTAAATTACCAGATGCTTTAGGATTCTTTAGTGGAAAAAGATGTGTTGCTATTGTAACAGCAGGAGCATCAATTGTTGCATCTTTAATCTTATTCTTTGCATGGCCTCTTATTTATGGAGGATTAGTAGCTTTCGGTAAATCAATTATATCTACAGGTGCTATTGGTTCTGGTATTTACGCATTCTTAAATAGATTATTAATACCATTTGGTCTTCATCATGCACTTAACTCTGTATTCTGGTTTGATGTAGCTGGAATTAACGATCTTGGTAACTTCTGGTCAGGTAAAGGAGTACTTGGACAAACAGGTATGTATATGACAGGATTTTTCCCAGTAATGATGTTTGGTTTACCAGCAGGTGCATTAGCTATGTATCATACAGCTAAAGACAAAAAGAAAAAAGCAGTATATGGTTTATTATTAGCAGCTGCAATATCTTCTTTCTTCACTGGTGTTACAGAACCATTAGAATTTGCATTCATGTTCTTAGCTCCAGGTTTATATTTAATTCATGCTGGACTAACAGGCATTTCTGCAATTGTATGTACATTATTACCAGTAAGAGCTGGATTTAACTTTAGTGCAGGTTTTGTAGATTATTTCTTAAGCTTTAAGGCTCCTATGGCTGAAAATCCACTTATGTTGATTCCAATTGGTCTAGTATTCGGTGTTATTTATTATCTAGTATTCCGTTTTGTAATTACTAAGTTTAATTTAAAAACTCCAGGTAGAGAAGATGATGATGATGATGATGTTAATGTGAAACTTTCAAATAATGATTTCACACAAGTAGCATCTATTATATTACAAGGTGTTGGCGGAAAAGAAAACGTAGTATCTATTGACAATTGTGTAACTAGATTACGTTTAGAAATTAAAGATCAAGCAAAAGTAAATGAAAAAGTTATTAAATCTGCAGGTGTATCAGGGGTAATTAGACCTGGTAAAACAAGTTTACAAGTTGTGGTAGGAACACAAGTACAATTTGTAGCAGATGAATTTAAAAAATTATGTAAATAGAGAAAGTAAATGCCATAATTTATAATCATATTTGAATAACCTTTATAAGTAAGTAGTAATAAACTAAAAATACTTACTTATGGAGGTTATCTATATTTAAAGGCACATTCAAAAATAACAAACCAGTATGATTGTCTATTTTGTTCCATATTGCGTCGCTAAGTTTCACTAATAGCCCTGCTATGAGCAAAACTTACCTTGTCAGATGTAAAATATACATCGCATCTTTGGTCTGTTATTTTATCTCATGTGCCTAAAGGCTTTTTTTTACAGTAACTAAAGCTTATAATAACTAATATAGCAAAGTTAATATTATTTAGTAGAAAATTTTAAAATATTATTTATCATTGGGGGAAAGGAAGCTTTTATGGAAGGACTGACTAGGGAAGAAGAAGTTCTAAAATGTTTAATTAAAGTTGAAAAGGATAAGAAAAGAGGTATAACAGCTGCTGAATTAAGTTATTATATGGGATTGGATCGGACAAATATAAGTAGATATTTAAATAAACTATATAAGGAGAAGCGGATAAATAAAAAAGATGGAAGACCTGTTATATATAGTAGTATTGAAAAGTTAATAGAAGATAATGATTTAATTGAAAATAAATGTGAACAGATAGTTAAAAATCAAGATAGTTTAGAGATGCTTGTAGGTGCTAAGCAGTCACTTAAGCTACCAATACAACAAGCAAAAGCAGCAATATTATATCCACCTAGGGGACTACATACTATTATATTGGGTGAAACTGGCGTGGGAAAATCATTATTTGCTGAAGTTATGTATTACTTTGCTAAAGAGTCAAATATGATAGCTGCTGATGCACCCTTTGTTAGATTTAACTGTGCAGATTATGCAGATAATCCACAATTAGTTGTAGCCCAGATATTTGGAGTAAAAAAAGGAGCATTTACTGGTGCTGATAGTGATAAAGAAGGATTATTAAAGAAAGCAGATGGGGGAATATTTTTCTTAGATGAAATACATAGATTATCGCCACAAGGGCAAGAAATGCTATTTACTTTCATCGATAAGGGATATTTTAGACAACTCGGAGATACTGAGAAAAAAATAAAAGCTGAGGTACAAATTATAGCAGCAACAACTGAACAACCTCAATCATTCCTATTGAAAACATTTACTCGAAGAATTCCCATGACTATAGTTTTACCTCCATTAAGAGAAAGGAAATTGGAAGAAAGATATTACCTTTTAAATGATTTTATAATAGCAGAATCATTGAGGCTAGCGAAGAGTATATATGTAAGTAAAAATGCAATTATATCATTTTTATTATATGATTGTCCGAGTAATATAGGTCAATTAAAAAGTGATGTTCAGCTTTCTTGTGCTAAGGCATTTTTAAATTATAAGATAAATAAAAATAGTTATATTTTAGTAGATCAAGGTGATTTGCAACCTAGAGTTCAAAAAGGAATAATGAAAATCCAAGAATATAGAAAAGAAATAGATTATTTATCTAAAAATATGACGGACATTTTAAGATTTTCTAATGAAGATAATGTATTAAGAAATTTTGAATTAGAAGTTAGTCAAACAGAAGATTCTGAGAATAAGAGTTTTTACTCAATTATAGAAAACAAGATGGAAGACTTAAAGAACCAAGGAATGGATGAAACTAGGATAAATAATATTTTAAATATTGATTTTGAAAAATATTTTAAAAAATATATCAGTACTATAACTACAAATTTTAAAAAAGATGAAATTGCAAAAGTTGTGGATTTAAGAGTAATAACAGTTGTTGAAAAAATGTTAACAATGGCATCAGAAAAATTAAATAGAGAATTTCATCAAAAAGTTTACTTCGGATTATCACTTCATTTGCAAGGCAGCATTGAAAGGATTACTTCGCAAAAAAAAATATATCATCCTAAACTTAATTTTGTGAGGGTTCAATACAGAGATGAATTTATTGTAGCCATGGAAATAGTTAAGATTGTTGAAAAAGAATTTAATTTAGATGTCCCGTTAGATGAAATAGGTTATATAACTATGTTTTTATCTACAAGTAATGATGATAATTGTGAACAATTAGAAGAAAAAGTTAGTGTATTAGTTATGATGCATGGAACAAGTACAGCTAGTAGTATGGCAGAAGTAGCTAATTCGTTGATAGGAGAAGAATATATACAAGCATTGGATATGCCACTAACAATGAAAACAGAATATATGTTTGAAAAGGCTAAGGTAAAGATTAAAAAAATATACAATGAAAAGGGTATATTAATCTTAGTTGATATGGGGTCATTAATTAACTTTGGAAATATTATTAGCAATGAGTTAGGAATCAAAATTAAAACAATTGATATGGTAACAACATTAACTGTTATTGAAGCAGGGAGAAAAGCCTTAAATGGTAGAAGTTTAGATTCCATATATAATTCATGTCAAGAGATAGGAAGGGCATCTATACAAATGCCTAAAGAAGATTATAAGGATGATAAAGAACTTGTTATAATTACTACATGCTTTACAGGCGAAGGTGCAGCCGAAAAAATAAAAACTAGGATAACTTGTAGTTTAATCAATATAGAAAAAGTGAATGTTATACCTCTAGATATTTTAGATAAAGAAGATTTTTTAAAAAAAGTGAGCGTGCTAAAAGAAAAATACAAAATATTAGCAGTTGTGGGCACTGTAAATATATTTATTGAAGGGGTACCATTTATATCTGCTCAAGATATTTTCCTAGAAGAAGGAATAAAGTATTTAGAGCATTTACTTGATATTGAACATGATTTTTTTAAGGTAAAGAAAGCATTAAAAACCCAAATAACTGGATTAGATTGCACGAAGCTAGTTGCAAATGTTAGAGATATGATAACTAAAATAGAAGAGAGTTTAGAGGTAAGAATTCAAAATGATGCACAAGTAGGTATTTTAATTCATATAAGTTTCCTCATAGATAAACTAAAGCGTGGCGGAAATGAAATTATATTTAAAGGTCTGGAAGAATATAGATATAAACATAATAAAGAATTCATATTAATTAGAAAGAGTTTGAGAGTTTTAGAACAAACTTATGGTATAAACATTGGAGACTATGAGTTAGCATATGTAGTTAGAATGGTTACGGAGAATGTAGTTGCTGTGTAACTATAGAAAGGGTGTGTAAACAGAATTACACACTCTTTTTTGATATTTACACTCTAAAGGGGCACCTATAATATAGTTATAAAGCCAATATATTTTATTTAAGTAATATATTAAAAATTGGCATGCTAATTGCTTTATATAAGGGTGTAAGGAAAGATAAATTAAAAGTTTAGAGGAGGATTTGAAAATGAAGAAAATATTATTAGTTTGCTGTGCAGGAATGTCTACAAGTTTATTGGTTTCAAAAATGCAAGCAGCAGCAGAAAAAAAAGGTGTTGATTGTAGCATACAAGCTACAGGAGAATCAGAAGTAAAAGAATGTATAAATGATATAGATGTTTTATTATTAGGACCACAAGTTAGATTTTTATTATCAAAGTTTAAGAAAGACTTAGCAGATAAAAATACACCCGTAGAAGTAATAAATACTGTTCATTATGGAACTATGAATGGTGAAAAAGTTTTAGAAAGAGCGTTGGAGCTTATAGAAAATAAGTAGTTTAAAAGGAGAAAAACATAATGGAAGAAATAATAATGAATCTTATAGTACACAGTGGAGAAGTTAGAAGTTATTCAATGGAAGCAATTCAACTTGCTAAAAAAGGAAATATAGATGAAGCAAAAGAATTAATAGAAAAAGCTGAAGAAGAACTATCACAAGCACATAATGTTCAAACATCTTTATTACAAAAAGAAGCTAGCGGAGAAAAAACTGAAGTTTCACTACTTATGGTACATGCTCAGGATCATTTAATGACAAGTATGACATTTAAATATCTTGCCGTGGAAATAATAGATATACATGAACAACTACATAAGAAATAATAGACAGGAATTTATTTCTTATGTAAAACAAAGAATGGTGGTGAGGATATGAAGTATGTAATAGGAGTGGATGGTGGAGGAACAAAAACAGAGGCTAGTGCTTATGACTCTGATGGAAAAGCCATGATAACATCAGTAAAAGGGTTCGCAAATTTATTAAATAATAAAGAAATAGCGTTAGATAATATAGTAAGTGCTATAAGGGAAATAATAGATAGATTTGGAACTAATGATCTTAGTGGAGTATATTTAGGGATTGCTGGATCAGAGGTTGGTGAAAATGCAAAAATAATATCAGATAAGATAAAAAATGAATTGAAAATTGATTCTATAGTAATGAATGATTCTGAAATAGCTTTAAAGGCTATGTTAAAAGGGAATGATGGGATATTAACTATAGCAGGTACAGGGTCAGTTGCATTTGGAATTAACAAAAATATAACTTCAAAATGTGGAGGGTGGGGAAATTTATTAGGAGATGAAGGTAGTGGGTATAGTATAGCAATAGATTCGATAAAGAGAATGATATTAGAAGAAGAACATTCAATTCCACAATCAGAATTAACTAAAAATATTATGATCAAGTTAGGAATTAAATCAGTAGATGAAATAACAAACTTTGTATATTCATCTACTAAAGATGAAATAGCATCTTTAACACCAATAGTGGCTAGGTTAGGTGAAGTTGGTGATAAAATTGCATGCGAAATATTAATTAATGAAGGTGTAGAGCTTGCTAAGACAGTTGAAAGTGTATATAAAAAGCTAAAATTTGAAAGTTGTTCTATAGCATTAGTTGGTGGGGTTATTAGAGAAGCTAAGGTAGTTAGAAAGGCTTTTGAAGATTATTTAAGAGAAAATATAGTAATTGAAAATATTGTAGATGAAGATATTTCTCCTACAATAGGAGCATATTATATAAATAAGATTAAAGAAGAAAAAGGAGTGTAAAGAGGTGGAAAAATTAGGAATTTCAGTCTATCCAAGTCATAATGATATAAATGAAATTGTTAAATATATACATTTAGCAGGAAAGTATGGATTTAAAAGAATATTTACATGTTTGATTTCAGTAGTTGATAGAAACATAGAAGATATAATATGTGAGTTTAAAACTATGGTAGTAGCAGCTAAAGAAGAAAACATGGAGGTTATTGCAGATTTAGATCCAACAATATTTGAAAAATTACATTCATCTATATACGACTTAAAAGTATTTAACGATATTGGATTAGATGGAATAAGATTAGATATGGGTTTTAGTGGACACGAAGAATCTATTATGAGTTTTAATGAATATGGATTAAAAATAGAATTAAATATGAGTAGCGGAACTAAGTATATTGATAATATTTTATCATATAAAGCTAATCTTAATAATTTATATGGATGTCACAATTTCTATCCTCATAAATATACAGGACTTTCATTTGACCATTTTATGAAATGCTCAAAGCAATTTAAGGAGCTTGGATTAAATACAGCAGCATTTGTGAATTCACCAAGTGCAAAATATGGTCCTTGGCCAGTTTCAGAAGGTCTATGTACTTTAGAAATCCATAGAGATCTACCAATAGATGTACAAGCTAAACATCTTCTAGCAACAGGGTTAATTGATGATATTATAATAGCAAATTCATTTGCATCAGAAGAAGAACTTAAGGCATTAAGTGAATTAAATAAAGAAAAGTTAATATTTAAGATTGAATTTAATGAAAGTGCAACTGAACTAGATAAAAAAATTGTTCTTGAAGAGTTTCATTATAATAGAGGAGACGCTTCAGAATACATGCTAAGGTCTACTCAAAGTAGAGTTAAATATAAAGGTGAAAGTTTTCCAGCAGTTAATACTCCTAACATTAAAAGAGGAGATATATTAATAGATTCGGATTTATATACTAAATACGCAGGTGAGCTTCAAGTCGCTTTAAAAGATATGAAGAACAGTGGCAAGACTAATGTAGTAGGCAAAATAGTAGATGAAGAAATATTCTTATTAGACTATATTGAGCCTTGGATGAACTTTGGTTTTAACTTAAATAAGAGCCCAAATGCATAGTTGTTATATTTCATGTATTTTTTGATTGAAGGCAAAACCAAGATAAAAGTAGTAGAAAAATCTTATTCTTTTAAATTATGTTATTTACCTTCAATTATGTTTTTATATTTTTGTTGTTATTAATATTTTAACATACTGGAGGAAAATATAAATATCTAACTTAAAAAAGTTAGGGAAATAAGCGCTTGTAAAATTCATACAAGCAAATAAAAAATAATAATGGAGAAGGGGGAAAATATTATGAACAAATTTTTTGAATGGATGGAAGAACACTTTGTGCCAATTGCAGCTAAAATCGGTTCACAAAGACATCTTATGGCAATTCGTGATGGATTTGCTACAATTACACCTATAATTATGGCTGGCGCGTTTGCAGTATTATTTAATAACTTAGGATTTCAATGGTATCAAAACCTATTAAATTCGATATTACCAGTTGGATGGCAAGCTTGGGGTGGTAATGTTTGGAGTGGTTCATTTGCTATAATGTCAATATTAATTGTATTTACAGTATCGTATCATTTAGCTAGATCATATGACAAAGACGGTTTAGCAGCGGGAGTAGTAGGTGTAGCAGCATCTATGATTCTATATGCAACAACTACAGACGGTGCATTACCATTTACATTCTTAGGAGCACAAGGGTTATTCATCGCATTAATAGTAGCATTAGTATCCACAGAATTATTTGTTAAATTAATAGGAAATCCTAGATTGGTAATAAAAATGCCTGATGGAGTACCACCAGCTATTACTAAATCATTTGCAGCATTAATTCCATCAATTATAATCTTAGCAATAGCAGCAGGCATTAAGCAATTATTTATAACTATGAGCATAACAGATATGCATCAAGCACTATTCTTTACAATTCAAAAGCCATTACAAGGATTTGCAGGAAGCTTAGGTGGAGTATTGATAATAGTATTCTTAACACAAGTATTATGGGTATTCGGATTACATGGTGCAAACATACTTGCACCAGTAATAAATGCATTATTACTTCCACTACTTATGGCTAACACAGAAGCAATTAAAAATGGATTACAACCAGAAAATATATTAAGCAGTCAATTCTTAGATTCATATGTATATATGGGTGGATCAGGAGCTACAATAGCTTTAATAATTGCAATATATATCTTAGGGAAAAAAGCAGGTGCTCAACAAAGAACAATTGCTAACTTAGGACTAGCACCAGGATGTTTCAATATAAATGAACCAATAGTATTTGGTATGCCAATAGTATTAAACCCAATGTACTGTATTCCATTTATATTAGCACCTATGGCTTCAGCAATTATAGCATATGTATTAACTTATATAGGATTTGTACCAAAAGTATCAATAATGGCAGCTTGGACAACACCACCAATTTTAAATGCATTGATATCTACTAATTCAATTATGGGTGCAGTTACGTCTGTTATTTGCTTAAGTGTAAGTGTATTAATATACCTTCCTTTTGTATACGTTGCAGGTAAAGCAGATATAAAGGCTGAGGAAAACGCATAATAGAAATTTACAATGTGTAGTTGAATGTTTTCTGTGAAGCACAAGTGATAAAAATTATTTATAGTATTTTAGATGGAGGTTCTAAATATGAAAAATAAGAAAATAAAGATAGTTACTATTGGAGGAGGATCAAGCTATACTCCAGAATTAATTGAAGGATTTATAAAACGTAGTAATGAATTGCCTATTAAAGAAATATGGCTTGTAGACATTGAAGAAGGCAAGGGAAAATTAGAAATTGTAGGTGCTATGGCTAAAAGAATGGTTAAGGCAGCAGGGCTTGATTGGAAAGTTAATTTAACATTAGATAGGAAACAAGCATTAAAGGATGCAGATTTTGTATCGACTCAATTTAGAGTAGGTCTTCTAGATGCAAGAATAAAAGATGAAAGAATTCCATTAAGTCATGGATTAATTGGACAAGAAACTAATGGAGCTGGGGGAATGCTTAAAGCATTTAGAACAATTCCAGTGATTCTAGATATAATAGAGGATATGAGGGAATTATGTCCTAATGCATGGCTTATTAACTTTACAAATCCAGCAGGAATGATAACAGAAGCTGCAATTAAATATGGTGGATGGAATAAAACCGTTGGATTATGTAATGTTCCAATCAATTTAATGAAGCAAGATAGTAAAGCATTAGAAATTGCGGAAGAGGATTTATTCTTTAAATTTGCAGGACTAAATCATTTTAATTGGCACAGAGTTTGGGACAAGGAAGGAAATGAAAGAACTACAGAATTAATAGAATTACTATATAATCCAGAAAATGCAAATTCAAATAATGAAGCTGTAGTAGCTAATATTAAGGAGTCAAAGTTTATATATGAACAAATAAAAAATTTAGGATTATTACCATGTCCATATCATAATTACTATTATGCTACAGATGATATGTTAAAAGAAGAATTAGAAAGTTTCGGAGCAGGTACAACAAGAGCAGAAGTTGTAAAAAGAACTGAATCAGAATTGTTTGAACTATATAAAGATACTAAATTAGATTATAAGCCTGAACAATTAACTAAACGCGGAGGGGATTACTATAGTGATGCTGCATGCGAAGTTATATGTTCAATATATAATGATAAGAAGACAACAATGGTGGTTTGCACTCCTAATAATAGTTCAGTTCCAGATCTTCCATATGATTCAATTGCAGAAGTTTCAAGTATAATAACAGCACATGGTCCAGAACCAATAAGTTTTGGAAAGATACATGTAGCAGCAAAAGGAATACTCCAATTAATGAAATCAATGGAACAAATAACAATATCAGCAGCTATTACAGGAAGTTATGATGAAGCAGTCCACGCCTTTACAATAAATCCATTGGTTCCAAGTGGATTTATTGCTAAAGAAGTATTAGATGAATTATTAGTAGCACATAAAAAATACTTACCTCAATTTGATCAAATAATAAATAAATTAGATAAATAGAGAGTAAGTTATTAAATATTTTAATAAGGCACATGAAAATAAATAACAAGTCCAAAACTGCTACGACTATTTTTCATCAGGCAAGGAAGGAAAGTGACATCATAACGAGCCTATTATGGAATTTTGCTGACGCAGGATGATGGGAAATAGGCTAGCAGATGGACTTGTTATTTTTTTGATTGTGCCTAACCTCAATAAGTAAATTAGTCAATAAACTAAAAATACTTATTGAGGTTATCTATGTTTAAAGGCTTTTTTTTACTTTGATTAAAGTTTATAATATCTAATGTAACAAATTTAATTGGATGGTGAAAATACATGGAATATATAAATGATATTAACATAAATGAAGCAGTTATACACATATTAGATAGTAATGGGGAAGAACCTGTGCTTAATGAATACAGTCTAGAATTAGATGAGGATATACATAAATTTTTATATAGACATATAGAAAAATGTTTAAATGATGATGAACTTAAATATGCACGTTTTAACCCTGAAAGAAATATAGTTAAAGAAGTTGTACAAGACTATTTAAATGGAATAGATAGTGATTTAATTAATTTATCGAAGGAGCTTGCTAGGCAACTATTCATAATAATGAAAGGAAATGTAAATATTCCAGCGGGAGATCTAATAATAGTATCAATATCTACAGATCAAGGACCGATGATAGGTATACTAAAAATGGATTATGTTAAGAATTTTACTCATGAAATCCAATTTGTAGATCAAAAAATTGGGATAGGAATAGTGCCACAAGTAGCTGGACTTCCAGGTAGTGGACAAAAGATACAAAAGGCTGCATTTCTTAAGCCAATTAGGGAAGATGAAAAATATAATTTGATGATTTTAGATAAGCAAAAAAGTAGTAAAGAAGATGAATATGGAGCAAATTATTTTATAAATACATTCTTAGGTGCAAGTATTATTGCTAATGAAAGAGATATGACGAAAACTTTTGTAAAAGCTGCAGAAAATTGGACTAGAAAAAATATTACTGAAGATGCAGGAAAAGCAGAAGAAATTAGGACTGCTATTAAAACTAAATTAAAAGAAGAAGACACTATAAACATAGATGAATTTTCAGCTGAACTATTTACTGAACAGCCACAAGTTAAGGAAGATTTCACAAATTATATAAAACAGCAGGGACTTAATGACGAAGTGGCTGTAGATAAAACTTGGGTTGATAAGAAATTAAAAAGAGTAAGACTTAACATAGATAAACAGATTGACCTATACATAAACGAAGAAACCTATCACGATTCCAGCAAATTTGAAGTCAAAAGAAATGGAGACGGAACAATAAATCTAATAGTAAAAAATGTAATGAATTACATTGAAAAGTAGTACATATGCAGGTATTATTGCAACCAAGACTTATATATAGACTCGTTCGTTTGGTAAGTAACATACCAAGGTTACTGCGTAATACCTGCAGTTGATGCACGAATTTATCCACATTATAAGGAACATTGTGGAATTAATCCAAATTTAGAAGAAAAGATTTTGGAATTTGAACTAAAGTACAATTGTAAAGTAACACGATTAAATAATAATCAAGCAATAGTGCTATGATATATTACTATGGAGGTCGATTAAGTGAAAAGGATTGATTTAGTTTATGAAAAACTAAAAGAATTATGTACTAAGCAGAATGAAGAAAAAGGTCAAATTATTGGATTTTCTGCTTTGGAAATCGCTGAAAAAATTAATATTTTTAGGAGTAATTCTTCAAGTGATTTAAACAAGCTCTATAAAGAAAATAAGATAGAAAAAGTAGATGGCAAACCAGTATTATACAAGGTAAAGGATATAAATACAAAATACAGGAAAGATGAATATATAAGTACCGATGTATTTGATGAAATAATTGGAGCAAAGCTTAGTCTTAAAACAGCGGTTCAACAGGCAAGGGCCGCAATAATTTATCCTCCAAATGGGCTTAATACCCTTCTTCTAGGCGAAACCGGTACGGGAAAATCCATGTTTGCAGAAATAATGCACAAGTATGCAAAAGAAATAGGCCGAATTAAAACAAATGCTCCTTTTGTAGCATTTAACTGTGCAGACTATGCCGACAATCCCCAACTGCTTATAGCTCAATTATTTGGAGTAAAAAAGGGGGCTTACTCAGGGGCTGATAAAGATAGAGCAGGATTGATAGAAAAAGTCAATGAAGGAATTTTGTTTCTTGATGAGGTTCACAGACTATCACCAGAAGGTCAGGAAATGTTATTTTATCTTATAGATAAAGGAGAATATAGACGATTAGGTGATACTCAATGTCTGAGTAGAGCAAAAGTTTTGATCATTTGTGCAACTACAGAAAATACGGAGTCAGCTCTTTTAAAAACCTTTATCCGTAGAATACCTATGATAATCAAACTTCCTAGTATAAAAAAGAGGTCCATAGAAGAAAGAAATGCGTTAATTAAAAGATTCTTTAAAACAGAAGCAGACAGTATAAAGTCAGATATAGTGGTAACTGCAAATGCTCTTAAAGCATTGCTTCTGTATGATTGCACTAATAATATTGGACAACTTAAGAGCGATATAAAACTTTGCTGTGCTAAGGCATTTCTTGCAAAAATGATGAAAAAATATGATTCTGTATGTGTCCATAGTGAGGACTTAGAAGCGTATGTGCTAAGGGGAGCATTTAAATATAAAGAATGTAAAGAGGAAATTGATAGATTTGTTAATGAAGACATTATTAGATTTTGCGCTGGTGATAATAAGTCTTCAGAAGAAACAAACAACGATAAAATATTTAACTTCTACGAAGCTCTAGAAGAAAAAAGAAAAGTATTAGAATCAAGAGGAATAAAAGAAGAAGATATAAGACTCATAATGAGTTTAGATATTGACACTTATCTAAAAAAATATATATTAAACATTAATGATGAAAGCCTTGAACAATTATACAAGGTTGTAGACAAGAAAATTGTTGAAGTTGTTGAAAATTTTTTGAAAAGGGCCGCTGATAAACTGAATAGAACTTTTAGTCCTAAAATATTATATGGTTTATCTATGCATGTAGCTAGCTCCATTGAAAGGATTAAAAGTGGAAAGAAAATTGAAAACCATCAATTGGAGGATATAAAAAAGCAACATAATGAAGAATTTGAAGTTGCAAACGATTTTAGAAATGAAATTAAAAATACTTTCAATATAGAAGTGGCAGAAGATGAAGCAGGGTTTATAGCTATGTTTTTATGCATGGATAAAGAAGATGAACCACATGAAGGAAAAGTTGGCGTAATTATTGCCATACATGGTGAATCAGCTGCAACCTCTATTGCAAATGTTTCAAATAGGTTGCTTGGTGAGGAACATGCCATTGGATATAATATGCCCTTAGATCAAAAACCTGAAATAGCTTTGGAAAATCTCACGGAACTTATTAAAATTGCCGATAAGGGTAGGGGGGTCATCCTTCTAGTAGACATGGGATCTTTGGTGTTTTTTGGAGATATGATTAGTGAAAGAACCAAGATATCAATTAAAAGTATAGATATGATATCTACGCCTATTGCGTTGGAAGCAACAAGAAAAGCTTTACTTGATGCTTCTCTAGAAGAAATATATTACTGCTGTTCAAATTTAAGCCCATATGTAGGTAAAATATATAGGGATAACTTTAAATTCAGTGAAGAAATAAATAAGAATGTTATTATTACGGCATGCATTACAGGGGAAGGTACAGCTGTGAAACTTAAGAATATTCTTGAACAAAAATTAAAAACCAGTCAAAGCGGCATTGATATTGTATCCATGGAGATATCAAATAAAATTAAATTTAAGGAAAAAATAGCACAGATAAAAACAACTAAGAACGTACTTGCTGTTGTGAGTGCAATTGATCCTAAAGATAGCGAACTGCTGTATATTTCAACGTCAGATATTTTTAATGACGAGAAAGTATCTAAATTAACTGAAACTTTAAATATGATTCAAATAATTAACAATATGAAGGAGGTAATAGAGAAAAACGTAAATATAAATAGTAGTAAATACATTGAATACTTTAAAGGATTTTATATTCGTATTTTGAATTCAGAAGTATATTTTAATGAGAATATCATAATAGGATTAATACTTCATATTGCCTGCATAATAGAACGTGTATTAGCAGGAAAAGAAATAATACACAGGCCTCTTGATGCAAATATTATCAAAAATAGCAAAGATAAAATAGAATTTATAAAACAGTCACTACAACCTATGGAGAGAGCTTTTAATATATCATTAACTATACATGAGTACATAAATTTGGTGAAGGTAGTGTATTATATTTAATCAAATTTAGTGTATTAAACAAAATACCACCAATACACATCAATACACGTAAAGCCTGTCTCTATAAAAAGCCTTTATTTAAAAGGCTTCGGAGCAGGTTTTAGTATTTTGGCACGATAATTGCTTGTATAAAGTATTGTAATCTTAATATATACAAGGAGGAATAAAAATGGATAAATTTATGGACTTTTTTCAGGAGAAGGTGGTACCGCCCCTAGTGAAGGTTGGAAACGAAAAACATCTGCTGGCAATACGTAATGGACTTACAATAACTATTCCATTTATTATTGTAGGAAGTTTATTCCTAATATTGGGAAACATGCCGTTTGAATGGTGGCCGAACTTTATTGGTAAACTTGGTCCTATGATGAATGTAGTAGTAAACTGTTCCTTTGGTGTCTTAGGTGTATTGGCAGTTATAGGTATAGGATATAATCTAGCAAAAGTTTATGAACTTGATCCTATTACTGGAGCAGTAATGTCATTAGTTGCATTCCTTTTAACACAGGTTACAGGAGAGCTACAATTAGATACAAGCAATTTCGGTTCTTCAGGATTATTTACCGCAATATTAGTTTCATTACTTTCAGTAGAAGTCTTAAGAACATGTGTAAAAAGAGGTTTTATAGTTAAACTCCCTGAAGGAGTACCATCTGCAGTTGCAAATTCATTTGCATCACTGATTCCAGGAGCAATTGTAATAATATTAGTCTGGGTAATAAGAGTCGTATGTGGATTCAATATAACAAGTTTCATTTCAGGGGTATTAAGTCCCATAGTATTTGCCCTTAACACTTTACCAGGAATATTAATCTTGTGCTTAGTTTCATCACTACTTTGGAGTGCAGGAATTCATGGAGATATGATAATCTATCAAAGCATAGCTATGCCAATAGTGCTTCAATATTTAACCGAAAATACTGCTGCATTTATGGCACATGAACCAATTCCTTATATAACAGCTTTCGGATTCTATGATTTCTTTGTATGCGCTGGTGGTACAGGAGCAACTATAAGTCTTGTATTTTTGATGCTAAGATCAAAAAGTAAACTTTATAAATCAGTTGGAAAGGTTGCATTCCCTTCAGCTTGTTTTGAAATAAACGAGCCGGTTGTATTTGGTTTCCCAATAGTGTTAAACCCAATGATATTAATTCCGTATGTGGTTACACCATTAGTTCTTGCAACAGGAACCTATATATTAATGTATTTTAATATAATAGGCAGGCCAGTACTTATGCTTCCATGGACAATGCCACCGATAATAGGACCATTTCTTGCCACTGGTGGAGACTGGAAGGCTGCAGTTTGGTCAGCTATGTCTTTAGTAATAGCAGCAATTATTTATTATCCTTTCTTCAGAGCCTGTGAAAAACAGCAATTATTAAACGAGAAGAATGAGGAAAGTGCAGGAGTAGTAGGGGAATCTCTATAAACAAAGTAATATTATAATTATATATAGTAGGATACAAGGAGGAGTTAATAATGAAGATTTTATTAATGTGTGCTGCAGGCATGTCAACAAGTCTGTTAGTAACTAAGATGGAAAAGTACGCAAAGGAAATTGGACAAGCTGATTTAACAATAAAAGCTGAACCAGTAGAAGATTTGGAGAAATATGTAGACAAATATGATGTGTTTTTACTTGGGCCACAGGTTAAATATAAAGAAAAATGGGTTGAGGAGATTGTCAGCAAAAAAGGAAAACCTTATGCTAATATACCTCCACAAGTATATGGATTGGTAGACGGAAAGAAGACTCTTGAACTGGCATTAAATTTACTAAAGAAATAGGGAGGCATGAATCATGAATTTAGAAGAAATAGTATTCACAATAATAAGTCATGCAGGAACCGCAAAATCTATGTGCTTCGAAGCATTGCATCTAGCAAGGAAAGGTGAGTTTGAGAAAGCTCAGGAATTGATGGATGAAGCTAAAAAAGAACTTAATGAAACCCACGATATACAAAACAGTATGATACACAAGGAGGCCTGCGGTGAAAAACAGGAAGTTAGTTTGCTTTTAATACATGCAGAAGATCATCTGATGAATGCAATGCTGGCAAAAGATTTGATTGAAGAGCTCATCCAAATGAATAAAGAAAATAAAACACTAAAGGAGATAGTTTAGTTGAGTAGAGAAGGACTTAAAATAGTAACAATAGGAGGAGGATCAAGTTATACTCCAGAACTTATAGAGGGTTTTATAAAAAGGTATAATGAATTACCTGTGAAGGAATTATGGCTTGTTGATATTGAAGCAGGAAAAGAAAAAATGGAGATTGTAGGTAATTTGGCTAAGAGAATGGTGAAAAAGGCTGGAATCCCTATGGAAATTCATTTAACTTTAGATAGAAGAAAAGCATTAAAAGACGCAGATTTTGTTACAACACAGTTAAGGGTAGGATTATTAGATGCGAGAATGAAAGATGAAAGGATACCCTTAAGCCATGGGATAATAGGGCAAGAAACCAATGGAGCAGGAGGAATGTTTAAAGCACTGAGAACAATACCTGTAATATTAGATATTGATAAAGACATGTCAGAATTATGTCCTGATGCATGGATGATAAACTTCACAAATCCAGCTGGAATGATAACAGAGGCGCTTCTCAGATATGGCAAAAATAAGAAAGTTATAGGATTGTGCAATGTTCCAATCGGGATGGAAAAATCAGTGGCAGATATGCTTGATGTAGATCATTCTAGAATTACCATGGACTTTATTGGCTTAAATCATATGGTTTTTGGAAAAGAAATTTATTTAGATGGTAAAAAAGTAACAGAAAAAGTAATGGATTCTATAGCAGAAGGTAAAATGGGTACTATTGTAAAAAATATAAAAAATTTAGAATGGAATACACAATTTATTAAATCTCTTGGTATGATGCCTTGTCCATATCATAGATATTATTTTCAACAACCAGAGATGCTTAAAGACGAACTAGATGAATTCTCAAAAGGAGAAACAAGAGCAGAAATTGTAAAAAAACTTGAAAGTGAATTATTTGAGTTATATAAAGATGAAAATTTAGACATTAAACCACCACAATTGGAAAAAAGAGGTGGAGCATATTATTCTGATGCAGCATGTAGATTGATTAATTCTATTTATAATAATAAATGTGATGTTCAAGCAGTTGATACTAGAAATAATGGAGCAATTGAAGGAATAGATGATGATTCAGCAGTAGAAGTTTCATGTATTATAACTAAAGACGGTCCCAAGCCAATTGCTATGGGGAAATTACCAATAGGAATAAATGGACTAGTACAAACAATTAAATCCTTTGAACGTTTAGTTGTTGAAGCTGCTGTAGAAGGAAATTATAATAAAGCATTACTGGCTTTAACCATAAATCCATTAGTACAATCAGAAAAAATGGCAAAAATATTATTAGATGAATTGTTAGAAGCTAATAAAAAATATTTGCCACAATTCAAGTAGAATTACAAAAATATATTCATTAAAACTTTAGTCACATAGGATAAATATTTATTAGATAAAGGGGTAATAAAAAATATTTTAAAATATGGGGGTTTTTTATGAAAAATGTATTAAAGGTCATTAATCATGCAAAAAAAATTAGTGAAGGAGTTGTAATTGCTGCACTTATGATAACTAGTTGCACATCTTTTGCTACAATTGCTAATGCTGCAACAACCCTTGATACAGGAAAGGTTATGTTTGATGATTTCAATTATACCAGTGCAAGTGATTCGAAGCTACAAACAAATGGATGGGCAATAAGATCTGATAATGGTGGACCAGGTCCAGATGGTTGTAATTTTTCTAATAAGAATATATCTTTTGTAAATGATTCTGTTGATGCTAATAATAAAATAGTGAGACTTACAGCAAGTACAGATGGTACAGCCAAGGGGACAAGTCAAGCAGAAATATATACAACATCAAGAAAATTCTTTAATGGAACTTATGCTGCAAGAGTAAGATTTACTGATGCACCTGTTTCAGGGAAAGATGGGGCTGGAATTAATGAAACATTCTTTACAATTTCACCTTTAGATAGTTACAGAGATTCTAAATATAGTGAATTAGATTTTGAGTATCTTCCAAATGGCGGATGGGGTGAAACTAGTGGAATGTGGAATACCTCATGGCATACTTTTACTGAAGATCCATGGTATGAAGATGCAGCGCAAGTTCTTACAAAGAAATCCTATGATGGATGGCATAATTTAGTGGTTGTAGTTGCTAATGGATATAATACTTATTATATAGATGGTGTACAAGTAGCGAAAAATGGTCCTGGTAATGGCCAAGCAGATTATTTCCTTCCAAGAAAGAATATGACTATTAATTTTAACTTATGGTTTATAGCTGGGGATGGTGAAAATCCGTTAGTTAATAGTAAATATGTTGAAGACGTTGATTGGGTATATCATGAAAAAGATACAGCACTTACACCAGATCAAGTAACTGCAAAAGTTAAAGACTTAAGAGGACAAGGAATCAAATTTAAAGATACTGTAAAATAGTATTAGTATGCTAGAATAGTAGAAAATAATTCAATAAAAAACATCTATGAAAATCCTTGTTTTAGTTTTTACACAAGAACTAAAACAAGGATTTATTTAATTCGGCTAACGCGACATCTTCTGACGGTGCATTATATACAAGTTTTAAATCAGCATTAAAATCTTTTTATACTTTGTAATACCAGTATGTTCCACAAAGTAAATCTCATATTATTAGTACTTGCTAACGATCTCCAATAAGTTATAGAGTCATTTCTACAGTTAAGGCAGGGTATTTTATTTAATACTGTTTCATTAGAAATATAAAAATAGTATACTAGATATTATGTACATGAATTTGAATAATCTAAAACAAAACTCATGAAAAAGAAAGGGATAATAAGAAATGATACTACAATTTATATTTTTAATATTGATACTAATTTTAATTATGGGAATGCTATTTATTAATTTATCTCCACAATTTGGAGCTAAGACAAAGGGAGTAAATTATGAAATAATTAAAAAATCTAAGAATTTCTATAATGGAAAATTTAATAATATTGAAGAGATTTTTACAATGAATAAAATAGATTTGGCTTCTATGTTTAATTTTTTTGTTAAGGGAAATACTATACCGGATATTATTATTCCAATTGAAAAAAGTAAACATAATAAAAATAATAACTCGACTTCTCCTGAAGAAAAATCTAATGTTAAAGTCACTTGGTTTGGTCATTCAACTATATTATTAGATATTAATAATAAAAAAATATTTTTAGATCCAATGCTTAGTAATAAACCATCTCCACATCCTTGGTTAGGATTTAAAAGATTCAATCAAGAGTTGCCAATTAATGTAGATGATATTCCTGAAATAGATGTGGTAGTGATATCTCATGACCATTATGATCATTTAGATTATTGGTCCATCATTAATATAAAGGATAAAGTAAAAATGTTTTATGTTCCTTTAGGTGTTGGTTCACATTTAAAATCGTGGGGAGTAGACGAAGCAAAAATTGTTGAATTAGACTGGTGGGAAGAAAGAAAATTTGATAGACTAACATTTATTTCTACTCCATCTCGTCATTTTTCAGGAAGGGGTATGTCTAATAAAGATAGTACTTTATGGTGCTCTTGGATTATTAAAGATGAAGATACAAACATATTCTTTAGTGGAGATGGCGGATATAGTAAGGAGTTTAAAGAAATAGGGGAGAAGTTTGGTCCTTTCGATTTAACCCTTCTTGAGTGCGGACAATATAACGAAGCCTGGTCTCAAATTCATATGATGCCAGAAGAAACTGCTAAGGCACATTGTGATTTAAAAGGAAAATTGCTTATGCCAATTCATTGGGGTGCATTTAAATTATCAATACACCCATGGCAGGAGCCTGTTGAAAGATTGCTTAAAGAAGCAGACTCTTTAAACATAAAGGTTACTACTCCGAAGATTGGAGAACCTGTAATCCTCAATAAATCAATACCATCTTCAAAATGGTGGAGAACTGATGAATTTTTTTTATGAGCAATGATCAATTGTCAATTTTTAGATGAATAATAGTAAATTATGATAAGCAACTGGGAGGAGTTCAATATGAGTCTAAAATGGTCAACAAAGAAGTTTATAACTTATATGTCTCGTTATCAATATAGAGAAAAATTAATTGAAGAAATAATTACAGATATACTTATAAAGTTGGAAGGTATTGAAGATAGAGTAAGTAAAGAGCAAATTGCAAGTGTATATGAAGAAATTCTTATTGAGAAGATTCCTTCACAATTTGAAAGGGATAGTATTATTAAAGCGGTAGGATTATTGGACTTAGAAATCATGAAAATGACTTATGTCCCAATATTTGAACTTGATTTAAGATATGAACAAATAAAAAGAGATGTAATTAATAAAGTGGACAAGCAGAAAAATGATAAATTTCATAAAGCCGAGAGAGAAAAGTTTTTGAAACCTTTAAAAGAAGCTTCTAAAAATATTGGTAGTACAATTAAGAAGGTATCTGAAACCTATGATAAAGCAAATGAAATTTCCGAGCAGTATTTGGGTGTTGAATTTAATACTGCTGTTACAAATGTAAGAACACTGAAGAAGGATGAAATCACTAAGGAGAAACCTACGAGAAATATGAGAAATAAGCCAAGTAAATTGTTTAGAAGGTTATGCTTAGAAATAGAGAGCAAAATAGATAACTTTCTAGAGGATGAAGCAAAAGATTTTAAAAAAACTAAAGCAACTGAATCAGCCAAGAGCCAAGAAAGAGATACTGTGCTAATTAGAGCAAAATCAATTGATGAATTAAATGGAATTATTAAGAATGAAGAACTATATCTTCCAATAGGGTGTGTGAATTTTGATAATGAAATTAATGAACTTCAACTTCGTGTAGGGATAGATAGAAGTCATAGAATATCTACTATATATGAAGATAGATGGGATTCTGGAGAGAGAATTGATCTCCTTCTCCAAGTACAAGCTAAGCTATTGGAGCCTGAATTAAAAGAAAGAAGGATAAATGAATATCTATTAGTCAAGTTTGGAGATATCAAAATAAAGCCAATTTTAGGAGAGAGAAACATTCCTAAAAAATCAATAACTAATGATTATCGTTTAGCATTTCCATGTGAAGCTAAAGATGTTAAATATATTGAAAAAATCCCATTAAGTGAAAGTGAGATATTGGATTTACTATATGAATATCATACAAGTATTTTTGACAGCTTGAATAGAGGGGAAGAAGTCATGGAAAATATACCGTTTATTTTGTTCGATGAAAGCATAAGTCCAGATTTTCCTGACATTGATAATTATAGAGATGAAGATAAATCTGGTCGAGATGGGGATAATTGGAGCCGAGAAGATTTCAATGAATACTATGGTTATGAAAGGGACTATGATGGTGATTGGGATTAAAGTGCATATTAGAAATTATGAGTTGTCTTAATACTATTAAGGGCGGAATATTCTTACAATGAGAATTATAGGTGGACAATCCACTTATAATTTTTGGGGCTATATTTCAAGACTATATTAAAACACATCTTCATAAATATATAAGAATGACAGATACCAACATTTTAAGTTATACCTATTACATAGTAATTATAATAAATTGTTCTAAATTATACTTTTAATATATATACGTAACTAGAAAGAATGAGCATGTTTTGTGCAGTGTTTCATTGGGAATTTTGATGGTTGTGATTCTTAGGTTATAAGTTGTTCCAAAGATGTTTGTTCAAAGCTTGACTTTGAAGCAAGCATTTTGGGTACAACTTGTAATCTTAGAATCACCCATCGAAATTCCCTAGAAACCGCAACAAAAGCATGCTCATTCTTTTTATAGTTCTATACTATTTCATCAGTTTAACAAGTACTGCCTTTTGTGCATGTAATCTATTTTCAGATTCGTCAAAGATAGAATCTGCATGTTCTTCTAACACTTCAGCAGTTATTTCTTCTCCTCTGTGAGCAGGAAGACAGTGAAGTACCATAACATTTGGATCTGCTATTGCAAGAAGTTCCTTGTTTATTTGGTAACTTCGGAAAGCCTTAATACGTGCTTCAGCTTCTTCTTCATGCCCCATGCTTGCCCAAACATCTGTAATTAAAACATCAGCATCTTTTGCAGCTTCTTGTGGAGAAGTTGTTATAGTAAAGTTAACTCCTTCTTTTTCTGCAATTTCTTTTGCTCTGTTTAAGTATTTATCAGATGCTGTATAAGCTTTTGGTGATGCAACTGCAAAGTTCATTCCAACTTTTAAACAACCAATCATTAAAGAATTTGCCATGTTATTACCATCACCTATGAAAGCAACTTTTAATCCTTCAAGGATGTTTTTATTTTCTCTTATTGTCATTAAGTCAGCTAATACTTGGCATGGATGTTCATCATCTGTTAAACCATTAATAATTGGAATTGATGAGTATTTAGCTAATTTTTCAGCTTCTTCTTGAGAAAATGTTCTAATCATTATACCTTGTATAAATCTTGAAAGAACTCTTGCAGTATCTTCAATTGGCTCACCTCTACCAATTTGCAAGTCCCTATCACTTAGGAATAATGAATTTCCACCTAACTGATACATACCAGCTTCAAAAGAAACTCTAGTTCTAGTAGATGATTTTTCAAATATCATGCCTAAGCTTTTTCCTTTTAAGTGATGGTGTTCTATACCATGCTTTTGTTCATATTTCAATTGATCTGCTAAATTTAAAATATCTAAAATTTCTTCTTTAGAAAGATCATCCATTTTTAATAAATCTTTTTTCATATATAAGCCCCCGAACAATGAGCAATGCACAATGCACAATGCACAATTAAGGAAGAAGTTTCAAAGAAACTTCTTGAATATTAAAGGATGTATTCCGTAATTGTTAATTGCTAATTGTAAATTGTTCATTAATAATTTATTATTCTATATTAGATAATATTTCAAGAATAATATCTATTCCTATCTTTAATTCTTTTTTAGTTATAACAAGTGGTGGAAGAAGTCTTACAACCTCTTTTCCAGCTGTTAATACTAATAATCCCTTTTTGATAGCTTCTTTTTGAACTAATGCTGAATCACATTTTACTTTTATTCCAATCATTAATCCCATACCACGTACATCTACAATTTGAGGATTTTTAGATTCTTCTAAAAGTTCTTTTACGTAAGCACCTCTTTTAGCTATCTTTTCAAAATACTTTTCATTGCAAAGTTCATCAAGAACAACTGAAGCGCCAGCACATATAACTGGATTAGCTCCAAAGGTTGAACCGTGATCACCTGGTTTAAATACGTCATCTACTTTAGAAGAGCATAGGAATCCCCCTATAGGAAGCCCAGCTCCAAGGCCTTTAGCTACAGTAACTATATCAGCTTCTACATCAAAATTATTGTATCCAAACATTTTACCAGTTCTAGCTATACCACATTGAACTTCATCAAAGATAACAAGTACATCTTTTTCATTACATATTTTAACTACTTCTTGTACAAATTCCTTATCTAGTGGAATTACGCCACCTTCTCCTTGAATTGCTTCAAGCATTATAGCACAAACTTCATCTGTAAGTTTTGCTTTAAAATCTTCTAAATCATTTGCTTTTACATAATCAAAACCTTCAGTGAAAGGGAAGAAGTATTTATGGAATTTTTCCTGTCCAGTTGCTTTTAAAGTAGTTATTGTTCTACCATGAAAAGATTGCATCAAAGTAAGAATTGTACTTCTTCCAGCGCCGTATTTGTCATAGCTGTATTTTCTAGCTAATTTAATAGCACCTTCATTAGCTTCAGCACCAGAATTACCAAAAAATATTTTATTCATATTAGCTTTTTCAGTTAATTCCTTAGCAAGTTTTACACTTGGCTCAGTGTAAAACATATTTGAGCAATGAACAAGAGTTTTTAATTGCTTACTAGTAGCTTTAATCCATTTTTCATGACCATATCCTAAGCTGCTAACACCAATACCACTAGTAAAATCTAAATATTTATTTTCATCTGAATCATAAAGATAAACACCTTCACCACGAGTGATTACAGGATCTAAACGACCATAGCTATTTACAATATGTCCTTTTGCTTCATTAAAATCATATGACATAAAATTACCCCCTTTAATTTAATTGACAATTATTAATTAACAATTAACAGTTAAGGAACAAATCCCAAAGGGATTTGGTAAAATAATATTAGAAATCCCTGAGGGAAAAGTGATGCTCCAAATTTTATATTTGGTCAGCAGAACTTTCTCTGTGGGCTTCATCCATCATTGTTAACTGATAACTGAGTTTAGTAGATCATTGTTCCAATTCCTTCAGGTGAGAACAACTCTAAAAGAATAGAATGAGGAATACGTCCATCAATAATAAGTGCTCTTTCAACGCCCATTCTGATTGCTTCAACGCAACAATCAATTTTAGGAATCATACCACCTTTAATTACTCCTTCTAAGCATAACTTAGGAATTTGATGTATTCTCAAAACACTAAGCAATGAAGATGGGTCTTTTGGATCCATAAGAACACCAGGCACATCGGTAAGCAACATCAATTTTTCAGCTTTTAGTGCAGCAGCAATTTTAGATGCACATATATCTGCATTGATGTTATATGGTTTGTTATCTTCTTCACCTAAAGCAATGCTTCCAACAACTGGAATGTAACCTGAATTTATAGCCATTTTTATAACTTCAGTATTAACCTTAGTTATTTCACCTACATAACCTAAATCAACATCAGTTTTTAATTTTTTAGCTTTAAGAAGAGAACCATCCATTCCGCATAAACCAATAGCCTTGCCACCAAATTTCTCTATAAGAGAAACTAAGTTTTTATTTACTTTTCCACCAAGAACCATTTGAACTATATCAATAGTACTTTCACCAGTATATCTTAGGCCATTAATAAATTCGCTTTTTTCACCTAATCTATTTAAAAAATCTGAAATATCAGGTCCGCCACCATGGACAACAACTGGTTCAATACCAACACATTTCATTAAGATAATATCATTTATAACTGTCTCACGAAGTTCTTCGCTTATCATTGCATTTCCGCCATATTTTACTACTATTATTTTACCATAGTAACGTTGAATGTAAGGCAATGCATGAACTAAGACCTCCGCTCTTTCATTAGTATTCAACTTAAAACCCCTCCCTAGAATTAACTTCTATAATCGCCGTTAATCTTTACATATTCATAACTTAGATCACAACCCCAAACATAAGCATTATAGCCACCTAAGAATAAATTAACTTTAATAATAATTTCATTTTCATTTAGAATTTTCTTAGCTTTATCTTCATCAAAAGGTAAAGAACTACCTGCTTCGCAAACTTTTATAGTGCCAGCATGGCTTTCAAAGGAAACATCAACTTTTTCAGGATCAAAATCAATTGTTGTATATCCTAGAGCACAAAGAATTCTTCCCCAGTTTGCATCGCTACCAAACATTGCAGTTTTTACTAAACTAGAATTAATAACACTTTTACCTAAAACAACAGCATCATCTTCAGTATTAGCACCAATTATTTGACATTCTAATAATTTTGTAGCACCTTCACCATCTTTAGCGATATTTTTAGCCATAATTGTATTTAATTCTGTAAGAACTTTAAGAAAAGAATCATAATTTTCATCTTTTTCAGTTATAGTAGGATTTTCAGCTAAGCCATTAGCTAAAATTAATATCATGTCATTAGTACTTGTATCGCCATCAACACTTACCCTGTTGTAAGTTAATTTAACACTACATTTTAATGCTTCATGTAGTAGTTGTGGAGAAATGGAAAGGTCAGTTGTAATGAAAGAAAGCATTGTTCCCATATTCGGTTCAATCATACCAGAACCTTTTGCCATTGAGCCTATAGTGACTTTTCTATCTCCTATATAAAATTCCAATGCTAATTGCTTTTTAAATGTATCAGTTGTCATAATAGCTGAAGATGCATCATCAAAGCCTTGTTTTGACAACTTTTCAGTAAGTAGCGGAATACCATCTTTAATAGCATCTATATTTAGAGGAACCCCAATTACTCCTGTAGATGCAACTAAAACATCATCTGTTTTTAGCTGCAATTCTTTAGCTTGCAACGAAGCCATCTTTTTTGCTTTATTTAATCCATCATCACCATTACAAGTATTTGCATTACCACTATTTATAATTATTGCTTGTGCTTTTTTGTTAGTTAAATGCTCTTTTGTAATGTAGATAGGAGCACCTTTAACTTTGTTTTTAGTGTACATTCCAGCAGCTACTGCTGGTACTTCAGAATAGATTAAAGCTAAATCCTTTTGCAAATTACTTTTCTTTAATCCACAATAAATACCGGAAGCTAAAAAGCCATTAGGAGATGTAACTCCACCATCTATATATTTTATATTCAAATTTAGTCCCCCTTTAATTCAGTTGGCAGTTAACAATTAACAGTTTAAGAAACAAACTCCTAAGACAGTTGTAAAATAGGAAATTAGACTGTTAACTAATTATTTACTACGATTTTATTGCATTACTTTATTGCTTTTTGTTATTTTTAATATAGAACTTAGAATTTTACATAATTTTCATTGATCTATTAACTGATTAAAACGCTGGTGCAATCAAATTTAAGCCATCTGTTTCATTAAAACCTAAAATAATATTCATGTTTTGAATCGCTTGTCCAGCAGCACCTTTAATCATATTATCTATTGTACTTACAACTATGATTTGATCTTGTCTATGATTTAAATGTAATGAGATAAAACAATCATTTGTTAATCTTACATTTTTTATTGAAGCAGTTTCTCCAAGTGGTAAGATGTTAACGAAAGGTTCATTTTTATAACAATCTACATATAATTTATGAATTTCTTCAAGATTTACTTTATCCTTAGGAGTACAATAAATAGTTGAAAGTATACCTCTATTTATTGGAAGTAAATGAGGAGTAAAAGTTACACTAACTTTATTATCTGACATTGCAGATAATGTTTCTTCAATTTCAGGTGTATGTCTATGACCTCCAATGTTATATGGAGCAAAGGTTTCATTTTCTTCTGGGAAATGGGTATTTAAACTTAATCCTCTTCCGGCACCTGTAGTTCCAGACTTAGAATCACAAATAATTCCATCTGATTTTATTAATGAATTTTTAAGTAATGGCATTAATCCTAGTTCTATAGTTGTTGGATAGCAGCCAGGATTAGCAATTAATGAACATTCTTTAATTTTTTCTCTATTTAATTCTGGAAGTCCATAAACACTGTTAATATGTATTTCTGGTTGTGTAAATTTTTTACCATACCATTCTTCATATTCAGCCTCATTAGATAATCTAAAATCTGCCCCCATATCAATACAAATCTTTTTATTATCAATTGCTTTTTTTGCGATATCTTCACTTAATCCATGAGGAAGGGCAGTAAAGATTACATCACATTTTTCAATAACTTCATCTGAAGATTCACAAATTAAATCTATTTTATTTAAAAAGTTTTTATATACGTTACTAATTTCTTGTCCTTTAAAAGAAACTGAACTTAAAGCAGTAACTTCAACTTTTGGATGAGATAATAGTAATCTTAAAAGTTCAGCACCAACATATCCTGTAGCGCCTATTATTCCAATCTTAACCATTTTAAAATTAGCCTCCTTAATTTATTAATATATAATAATAAATTATTTATTTTATTAATTATTTTTCTATGCATCAATTTTCAATTATTATATTTCAATTGTCTATAAAATTTCATGATGGAAACTTTATCCGATAGCTAAGTTCCACTAAGGCAGCACTTAGCTCTTGGACTAGGTGCCCCTTGAGGGTATAAGTTCAACTAAGATTCAGATGGGAATAAAAACCCACCTGAATCAAGTTTCACTTGATAGTTTAAATTTCATAGACAATTGAAACTTTTAATGTGCATTAAAGAAGAAACTTTAAATTTCTTCTTTAATACTTAGAATTATTATATTTGTTTAAATTCATTTATAAATTTTTCTAATGCTGCAATTTGCATTTTAACTGATTCAGTAGAAGGTCCACCAATAACTTTACGTTCTTCTACACAAGTTACTAAATCTATTGCATGATATACATCTTCTTCAAAGATAGGAGAGAAGTCTTTAAGTTCTTCAAGTGTTAATTCTTCAATCATCTTATTTCTCTTTATACATTCAAGAACTATTTCTCCAACTACTTCATGAGCATTTCTAAATGCCATGCCTTTTTTTACTAAGTAATCAGCTACATCAGTAGCATTAGTAAAGCCAAGACCAGCACCTTTTCTCATATTATCTTTTTTAACTTTCATAGTTTTAACCATTCCACAGAAAGTTTTAAGTGAAAGGGTAACAGTATCTAATCCATCAAAAAGAGCTTCTTTATCTTCTTGCATATCTTTGTTGTAAGCAAGAGGAATTCCTTTCATAACAGTAAGTAAAGTCATAAGATCCCCATAAACTCTACCAGTTTTTCCTCTAACTAATTCTGCAACATCTGGATTTTTCTTTTGAGGCATTATACTGCTTCCAGTACTATAACCATCATCAAGTTCAACAAAACTAAATTCATTAGTACACCAAAGAATTATTTCTTCTGAAAATCTTGATAAATGCATCATTATCATTGAAAGACAAGATAATGTTTCAATGGCATAATCTCTATCAGATACAGAATCTAAACTGTTTAATGTAACTTTTGAAAAACCAAGATCACGAGCAACAGCTTCTCTATCAATAGGATAAGTAGAAGTTGCTAGTGCCCCAGAACCTAGTGGCATTTCATCAACTCTCTTATAACAATCAGAAAGTCTTCCAAAATCCCTTTTAAGCATCTCTGCATAAGCTAAAATGTGATGAGCAAATGTGATTGGCTGAGCTTTTTGCATATGAGTATAACCAGGCATTATAGTATCTATATTTTCATTGGCTTTTTCTAAAAGAACTTCTTCTAAAGCTATGATATCTTCTTTTAAACTTACAATTGCCTTTTTTAAATATAACCTTAAATCCAAAGTTACTTGGTCATTTCTACTTCTTCCTGTATGAACCATCTTTCCAGATTCACCAATGTAATATGTTAAAGTACCTTCAATAAAACTATGAATATCTTCAGAAGTTTCATCAATTTCAATAGCCCCACTATCAAGTCTCTTTAGTATTTCAAGAAGACCAGAAGTAATTTTATCACTAGCTTCTTTTGGAATTATATTTTGATTTCCAAGCATTGAAGCATGAGCAAGACTTCCTTCGATATCTTCTTTATACATTCTTGAATCAACATTTATAGAAGAATTAAAATCATTAACTAATTTGTCAGTGCCTTTTTTGAATCGTCCGCCCCAAAGTTTCATTATATTTCCTCTTTCTTGATCTTTTCTTGCATTTTAGCTCTTACAACTGATGGGAGACCAAATAGATTAATGAATCCAGCTGAATCCTTTTGATCGTATACACCATCTTCTCCAAAAGTTGCATATTCTTCACTATATAATGAGTATGGGCTAGTCATACCGGCATTGACAATATTGCCTTTGTATAGTTTTAATTTAACTTCTCCTGTAACTGTTTCTTGTGTTTTAGTAACAAATTCTGATAAAGCTTCTCTAAGTGGAGTAAACCATTGACCGTTATAAACTATATCAGCAAATTTTAAAGCTATTTGTTCTTTATAGTGCGAAGTTTCTTTATCTAAACAAAGTTCCTCTAAATCTTTATGTGCTCTGTAAAGTATAGTTCCACCTGGAGTCTCGTAAACGCCTCTTGATTTCATACCAACAAGTCTGTTTTCTACCATGTCAGTAAGTCCAATAGCATTTTCTCCACCAACTTTATTTAATGCATCTAATAATTCAACGCTGTTCATTTTTTGTCCGTTTAGAGCAACAGCATTTCCTTTTTCAAAAGTTAAAGTTATATAAGTTGCTTCATTTGGAGCAGCTTCTAATGTCTTACAAAGTTCTAAAATTTTATCATATTGAGGTTCATTTTCAGGAAATTCTAAATCTAAACCTTCATGACTTAAGTGCCAGATATTTTTATCCTTACTATAATTTGTTTCACGGTTAATTTTTAATGGAATATTTTTAGATTCCGCATAATCTATTTCATCTTCTCTTGATTTTATATCCCAAATTCTCCAAGGAGCAATTATTGCCATCTCTGGAGCAAATGTTTTAACTGCTAATTCAAATCTTACTTGATCATTTCCTTTACCAGTACATCCGTGACAAATTGCATCTGCGCCTTCAGCCTTAGCAATTTCAGCTAATCTTTTCCCGATTATTGGTCTAGCAAATGAAGTTCCTAGTAGATATTTTCCTTCATATATAGCACCAGCTTGAATAGTGGGGAAGATATAATCATCAACAAATTCTTGAGTTAAATCTTCGATGTATAATTTTGATGCTCCTGTTTTTAGAGCTTTTTCTTCTAAACCATCTAATTCGTCCTTTTGACCAACATTACCACAAACAGCTATTACTTCGCATCCATAATTATCTTTAAGCCATGGAATTATAATTGATGTATCTAGTCCTCCTGAATAAGCTAAAACTACCTTGTTATATTTTGTCATTTTAAAAGCCCTCCTCAAATATTAGACATACCAATTTACTATTTTTCAAATATGCCTTATGTAAAATATAAATTAATATAATTTTCTAAGTTAATGTGTTATTTATAATTATACATTCTAACAAAACAATAATCAAGTGGTATAAGTAATAATATTCATAAAAATACAAAGAATATACATAAAAACATAGTAATTATGCACTAAATATTAATTTTTATGCATAAAATATTATATGCACTAAAGTTATAAAAATGATGTATATTTATGAAACATGAAAATGTATGGAGATTAATAGATAATTTAAAATGAAGATATCTGTAAAATAATTATCCTAGTATATACAAGCATAATTATCCAGTACTTTTTTCTTTCATATGGCTAAAGTATATTTTCTAAATTTGGCATTTGTAACTTTCTTATATGATCAATATTATGTTTTAGTAAATGTAAGGATGTATGAGCTTCTGTTACATCTTCATGAATTATGTAGGTAGATAATTTTACAGCCTCATTTAGTAAATTATCAAATTCTTGATGACTAAGATATATAGATGTTACCAAATTTTTCTCTTGAATGGAGTTTAACAATTCAAGAGACTTAGAATAGGCTTCTTCAAGCTCACCGCCTGTAATTTTAATTTCTATATCTTCAGCTTGCGTTTTAATATCATTACATAAATTGAGGATGGAATTATTTAAGAAACATACACATATCATAGTGAAGAGAAAGAGGAGTATTGATAATATTGCATTTCTCATTATGTTTTCTCCTTTTGATATTCATCAAAAAGCTGAAATTTAAATTTGCCTTCAGTGTCGTATAAAGCTATTAATACATGTTTTATTGATAAAATATTATGATTTTTAAGTAAATTAAGTATCCATTTTTCGTCTTTGTCTATGGACGTTAAAGAATTTTTATTTATTTTACCATCAGAAATTAATACCTTAGGCAATGCAACTTCAGCATTTTGGGTACTTTTTTCACAATTGCTTTTAGAGGAATTATAATCTACGGGCAATATAGACATCTGGCCATCATTTTCTAATATTGCATATTGAATTTCATCAAGATTAAAATAATTTGCAAGTCGTAATTCTTCTAATAATTCATCTATATTTAATTGTTGTTTTTTCAAAGTCGAATAATTAATTCTTCCTTTATGAATCAATATACAAGGTTCTCCATCAACAAACTTTCTTGTATATTGAAATTTCAATCCTATTTGGGTTAAAATAGTTTTCAAAAATAATAGGGTTATTATAGGAATAATACCTTGTAATAATGGTAATCTTGAGTCTTGCATGGGTAAGGATGCTAAATCTGAAATCATAATTGTTATTACAAATTCATAAGGTTGAAGTTCACCAATTTGCCTTTTTCCCATTAATCTCATTGTGAGTACTACTAATAAGTATAAAATTGCAGTTCTAATTGATACTACAAACATAAAAAACCACCTCTAAAAATTAATATTTGCAATAATAAAATTAATATACAAAGAAAAAATAGTTTTATCATTTTTGGAAAACATGTATATAATATATTTGAAACTATTTAGATGGTTAAAATATATTAGAATCATCAAATTACCAAGAATAAATACAGTTTTAGTTTAGGATACCTATGTATTAAAACGAAAGTTACTTTTAAATTATTACTAAGAATTTGAGGATACCTAAGATTTATAACTAATTTGAGAGGAAAGGTATTAAATTATATGATTAATAAAGGATTAGAATCAGAATGTAATACTATTAAAGCTAAAAGAGGAATAACGTTTTATAATTTAATTCTTGATAATTATAAAGATAAAGTTAAAGATGTTGCTATATGTAAGCTAAATGGAAAATATCATGAATTAATTGAAGTGATTGAAGATGATGGAGAAGTAGAAATTATAGGTTTTGATACAGAATTGGGAATGAAAATTTATACTAGAACATTACAATTCATTTTTATTAAAATAGCTTTAGACTTATTTCCAAAATCTAAAATAACAATAGAACATGCTATAAGTAAGGCAATATATGGAGAAGTTCATAAAGAAATTCCTTTAAATAAAGATGATATTAATAAAATTAAAACAAGAATGCAGGATATAATAAATAAGGATGTACCAATAAACAGCATTATAACATCAAAAGAAGAAGCAATAGAAATTTTTAAGGGTTACAAAATGGATGATAAAGTTAATCTTTTGAAGTACTGTAATATAAAAGATGTACAACTTTATGAACTTGAAGGAAGATACGATTATTTTTATGGGCCAATGGGGTATTCTACAGGTATAATAAAAATTTTTGATGTTTTTAATTATGAATCAGGATTTATTTTGCAAAGACCAGAAATAAAAAATTTAAATGTACTTCCTAAATTCAAGGAACAAAAGAGTTTAACTAAGATTTTTATAGAAGCACAAAAGTGGTTAAATATATTAGAGTTAGAAGATGTTGGAGCATTAAATGAAAAAGTAATTAATAATGAATTAAGAAATATAATTATGGTTTCAGAAGCTCTTCATGAAAAGAAGATAGCTAATATTGCAGATGATATTTCAAATAAAAAAGATGTGAAAATTATACTTATTGCAGGACCATCTTCTTCAGGAAAAACAACATTTGCCAATCGGTTAAGTATACAACTTAAGGTAAATGGATTAATACCTATTCCATTATCACTGGACAATTATTTTTTTAATCGCATAGATACACCTAGAGATGAAAATGGTGATTATGATTATGAATCTATTAATGCATTAGATTTAAAATTATTAAATAAAAATTTAGAAAAGTTAATGAATGGGGAAAAGGTTGATTTACCAATTTATAATTTTAAAACTGGAGAAAAGGAATGGAATGATTATAAAGTAGAATTACCACTAAATGGAGTGTTAATACTTGAAGGAATTCATGGATTAAATCCAAATTTAATTTCAAGTGAACTGAATAATAATGTATTTAAAATATATATATCAGCATTAACCCAATTAAATATAGATAATCATAATAGGATTTCCACAACGGATGTAAGAAAAGTAAGACGAATAGTTAGAGATTCATTATCAAGAGGATATCGAGCAGAGGAAACTTTAAAAATGTGGCAATCTATAAAAATTGGAGAAAAAAACAACATATTTGTTTATCAAGAGGAAGCAGATGTTACATTTAATTCTACATTAGTTTATGAACTTGGAGTATTAAAGCCATATGCATTAAAAGAATTAAATAAAATAACTGCTGAAAGTCCAGTTTATTCAGAAGCTATAAGATTAAAGGCTTTCTTAAGTTTTTTTAAAAAAATTAATGTTGAGGAAGTACCTAATAATTCTATTTTAAGAGAATTTATTGGTGGGTCAGCTTTCTATGAATATTAGATGAAAATATTAGATGCCCCTTAAGGGCATAAAGGAAAAATAATAACTCAATTGCAAGAAAAAATGGCATCAATAAATTTAGGTTGATGTCGTTTTTTGATTTTAAATAAGAAATGAATTAATAAATATTTAGCAGAAGTTATTGTAAATGGTATGAAATGAGTATCAATAAACTTAATAATGGAATTTTTTTTTGAAAAAATCTAGCTGGATTATTATATTTATAATATGCCTTAACTAAATATGTGTTATGATAGTAATAATGGTATATTCTACTTTTGCTACAACCTACGAGCAAATATTTCATTTGATTTAGGAATATTTTCTATGATGGGTAGAAAAGCGTCTAAAGAAATTATAATCTTTCTGATATTTTCTCTATAATTGATGATTTCATAGTTATTATTATAATTTATATATTTTGTGATACTAATATACTGTAAAGTAAATAGAACTAAAAAATTTATTTGGGGAGGTGCTCTAACTGAAAAATAATATAGAACTTGAAGAGAAAATGTTAAAAATCCTTAGTCATAAGGCACAGGAAAATAACAAAATTAATGCCGAATTATTTGGTAAATATCAAGTTAAAAGGGGACTTAGGGATATTGATGGGAGAGGCGTGCTTGTTGGGCTTACAGAAATTGGAGACGTACGTTCATATATAGTTGAAGAAAATGAAATGGTTCCTATGCCTGGGAAATTATTTTATAGGGGATTTGATATTTCTGATATTGTTAATGGATTTCTGAAAAACGATTCTTTTGGATTTGAAGAGACGTGCTACTTGCTTTTATTTGGTAATCTTCCAACGGAACAGGAATTGAAGGAGTTTGAAGAACTCTTGTCAGTATATAGGAATTTACCTGGCGGTTTTGTGCGTGATATGATATTAAAAATGCCTAGTAAAGACATTATGAATTCAATGGCACGAAGTGTATTAGCGTTTTATAGTTTAGATGATTTAGCAGATGATACTTCTATAGAAAATGTATTAAGGCAATGCTTAATACTAATAGCATGTTTTCCATTGATGGCAGTTTATGGTTATCAAGCTTGTACTCATTACCATGACAACAATAGTCTGTTTATACACAGTCCACAACCTGAGTTAAGCACTGCTGAAAATATTCTTTATATGCTTAGACCGGATAACCAATATACAAAACTTGAAGCAACCCTTCTTGATCTTGCACTTGTTCTTCATGCAGAACACGGTGGAGGAAATAACTCAACCTTCGTCACACATGTTGTTACATCGTCTGGCTCAGATACATATTCAGTTATGGCTGCAGCTCTTGGATCATTAAAAGGTCCTAGGCATGGAGGCGCAAATATCAAAGTTGTGCAGATGTTTGAAGATATAAAACAAAATATCAAGGAATGGGATGACGATAGAGAGGTTGAAGAATACCTTACGAAAATACTCAATAAGGAAGCCTTTGATGGTTCAGGACTGATTTATGGTATAGGTCATGCAGTTTATTCAATATCAGACCCCCGAGCTGTTATTTTCAAAGAACATGTTGAAAAGCTTGCAAAGGAAAAAGGATTTGAAAATGAATATAATTTGTATGCAAAAGTTGAAAAATTGGCACCTGAGGTAGTTGGCAAAGTACGTAAAATATACAAGGGTGTAAGTGCAAATGTGGATTTTTACTCAGCTTTTGTATATAGAATGCTTGATATACCTCCAGAATTATTTACTCCTATTTTCGCTATGTCAAGAATATCAGGGTGGAGCGCTCATCGTATTGAAGAAATTGTTAATGCGGGTAAAATAATTAGACCTGCATATAAGAATGTAGTTAAAAGGAAGAAATACGTTGATATTGATGAACGATGATGTTTATCTAATAGTGAACTATGAGATAAGCATACTTCACATTATCTCAAGTCAATTATACATGGTCTCTTTGACTTCTTGCGAATAACTTTTTCATTATAGATAGCATGGAAGCATTACAGTAGCTAGACATCAGATAAAGAATTTAATGAAAATAATTTGGAGAGTGAGTTTGATATATAGACTCACTCTTTTTAATTTAAAAAAAGTAATTAAAATTAGTAAGTTATAATAGAAAATTAAATTATATTGTGATTTAATATATTAAATTTAGTGATGTTATGATTTAATATATATAAAATAAACAAATTAATGATATATTCATATATAAGAAAGAGGAGCGACAATGAAAGGAATCGGAGTTTTTGATATTTTAGGACCTATTATGATAGGCCCATCAAGTTCACATACAGCAGGTGCAGCTAGGCTTGGCAAAATTGCAATGAGTATAGCTGGTGGAGATATAGCAGAGGTGACATTTTTATTACATGGCTCATTTGCCAAAACATATAAAGGTCATGGAACAGATAGAGCATTGATTGCTGGAATTCTAGGAATGGAACCAAGTGATGAAAGACTTAGGAATTCTATGGATATAGCAAAAGAAAAGAAGATTAAATTTTTATTTAATGAAGCTGATTTAGGTGATGTTCATCCTAATACAGTGAAATTTATTATGAGGACAACAAATGATAAATATTGTGAGGTTATGGGTTCTTCCATCGGAGGAGGAAGTATTCAAATTATAGAGGTTAATGATAATGAAGTTGATTTTACTGGAATGTATGAAACCTTAATAGTAACTCATAAAGATGCTCCAGGGGTTATTAATAGTGTAACTAGTGTTCTTTATAGTGAAAATATAAATGTAGCTTTTATGAGGGTTTTTAGACATCAGAAAGGTCAAGAAGCTACAATGATTTTTGAACTGGATAATAAGGTTAGTGATGAATTAATAGAGAAGATTAAGAATATTGAATTGCTACATAATGTAATCACAATAAGCCCAGCGGAAATCAGTTAACAGTTATCAATGAACAATTAACAGTTACTTGGTAAGATAGCTAAATTAATTGTGATGGAATTTAATATCTACAGTGAACAAAGACTAGTTAAGAAAGGTGGAATAGTTATTTATGATAGCAAAGACAGGCGTAGAATTATTAGAAATATGTGAGAAACATAATATTACATTAAGTGAATATGCCATAAGATGCGAAGTAGAGGAAAAAGGATTAACAAGAGATGAAGTCGTAGAAAAGATGAGAAAAAATTTAAAAGTTATGATTTCAGCAGCTAATGAGGGAATGGAAAAGGAAGTTTATTCAGTTAGCGGATTAATAGGAGGAGATGGCTTTAAGTTATATAATTATGCTAAAGAAGGAAAAACTCTTACAGGTACTGTAACAAATATGGCAATGGCAATGGCACTTTCTTCATCAGAAGTTAATGCATCTATGGGAAAAATAGTTGCATGTCCAACAGCTGGTTCGTGTGGGATATTGCCAGCTGTAATTTTGTCAGTAGGTAAAAAACTCGACTTAGATGAAGATGGACTTTTAAATGGATTATTTGCAGCAGCAGCAGTTGGAATTATTATTGGATTAAACGCTACATTATCAGGAGCAGAAGGTGGATGTCAAGCAGAATGTGGTTCAGCTTCAGCAATGGGGGCAGCAGCCACTATTGAGATGATGGGAGGAACTCCTCAAATGAGTTTAGATGCAGCAGCTATAATATTTAAAAATGTGTTAGGACTTGTATGTGATCCAGTTGCAGGACTTGTGGAAATACCTTGTGCTAAGAGAAATGCTCAAGGAGCCATAACTGCATTATGTGCAGCTGATATGGTAATGGCTGGTGTAGCATCTAAAATCCCATTTGATGATACAGTAAGTGCGATGTATAAGGTAGGTAAAAGTTTGCCACCAGCTCTTAGAGAAACAGCATTAGGGGGAGTGGCAACAACAAAAGAAGGGTTAAGACTTAAGGAAAAGGTTTTTGGAAAAGATAATGGATAGAATATAATAAATAGCAAGCATAATTTTTCAATGCTTGCTATTTATTATTTAAATAACTATGCAAGGTATCAATTTGTTGCTTAGATGTATAAATTCGATATAATTAATTATAAAGTGAAAGTTAACTATGAGATAAATATTTTATACCAAAATTATCAATAGTAGATTTTATGAAAACTCAATAATGTAACATCCATATTAAAAAAATTGCAAGAAAGAGTACTATTCTCTTAATGGAAGGAAGAAAAATTGATGAACTTATTAGCAAGAGAACAAATCACTATTCTTATAGTAGATGATGAAAAAAGCATAGTTGATTTCATTAAAATGGGATTAGAAGCAGAAGGCTATACTGTGTATTCAGCATATGACGGAAATGAAGCAATTGAATTAGCTCAAAAAATAAATCCTCATATAATTATATTAGATATTATGCTACCAGGAATGGATGGGTATGAAGTATGCTCAAGGATTAAAAAATCAATAAAAACATCAATAATTATGCTTACAGCAAGAGATGAAGTTGATGATAAAGTAAGAGGCTTAGATATTGGAGCAGATGACTATATGGCAAAGCCTTTTAGTTTTAAGGAACTTTTAGCACGAATTAATGCTAGAATAAGAAACAGTTTTCCGGAATTAGATGATGTAATTAATATTGGTGAGTTTACTATAGACGATGGAGCACATGAATTTACATATTGTGGAAAAGTATTAGATCTACCTCCTACTCAGTACAATTTATTAAGATTTCTACTCATAAATAATGGAATAGTATTAAGTAAATCATTGATACTTGAAAAGGTTTGGGGATATGACTTTAATGGAGAAGAAAATATAGTTGAAGTATATATAAGGTATTTACGAGATAAAATTGAAGACAAGGAGCACAATATAATAAGAACTATTCGTGGAGTTGGGTATAAAGTGGTGGCACAATGAAAAATTTAAGGTATAGATTTAAAATAAAAAGCTTGAAATGGCAGTTATTATTTCGTTTCTGCATGATACTAATTATTTTATTAAGCATAATGGGAATTTTTCAATATATAAGTATGAAAAAATATTTATATACAACTAAAGTACAAGTTTTACAGCAAAAGTTTCATAATGTGGATTTAAGATATTTGTCAGAAGAAGAACTGTTAGATAGTTCTAAACATAATTCAGTTAATATTTTGAATAACTTAAAAGATAAGAATATGAGTTTAGCCCTAATTGACAAAAATGGAGAACAAATAGTTGGAATAAATAATAAAGACTATATTCAAGAAGAAATTTATGATGGTGATATTGATAATGGGAAAGGTAGTGAGGAAGATAGTAAACATAAAGTCATAATACCAATGCCAGTTCCAGTGCTTTCTGAGGAAAGTTATATAAGTCTATTAAATGAAGATGGTAATTTGGAACACGATTATAAAGTTGTAAAAGATGAAAATAATAATTTACAATTAGTTGCGTGGAGAAAAGTTGGTGATATGTCATCACCATCAGGGTTATTACAATTAAGCACATCAGTAGAGGACTGTGAGGCTATATTAAATCGTGAAATATATATGCATACAAGTCTTTCGCTTTTAATCTTAATAATAGGGACAATACTTGGAAGTACAATTTTTAAACGTACATTAAAGCCTTTATATAATATAACGGACACTGTTGAAAAAATAAATGTGACAGACTTAGATAAAAGATTGCCAGAAGACAATGGGCAACTAGAAATTGATAGATTGTCCAAGTCTTTTAATATTATGTTCAAAAGAATAGAAGCATCATTTCAGAAGGAACAGGATATTAAGGATAAAATGAGACGGTTTGTGTCAGATGCTTCTCATGAACTAAGGACACCTTTAACTTCAATTCATGGTTTTGTAGAGGTTTTATTAAGAGGAGCAGCAAAAAATGAAGATCAACTGAATCTAGCATTAAACAGCATATTAACAGAAAGTGAAAGACTCACAAAACTAGTAAATGATCTTTTAATGTTAACTAAGTTAGAACAGCAACCCGTTGTGGAAATTAAAATAGAAAATATTAATGAATTAATAGAAGAAATTCATCCACAGATTAAAATTCTTTGTGAAAATAGAAAACTACAATTGGAATTAAAAGATAATATAATGGTTAATATAAACAGAAACCAAATAAAACAAGTTATTTTTAATCTAACTCAAAATGCTATACTTCATACAGATAAAAGTGAAGGTATTATAAAAATATCTACTGATGTGGAAAAATTAAAAGATGAAAATTTTGCAGTTTTAAAAATAATAGATAATGGGACTGGGATATCTGAAGAACATATTGATAAGATATATGATAGATTCTTCAGAAGTGAGTCACATAGATCAAGGCAACATGGAGGATATGGATTAGGTCTTTCTATAGTAAAATCTATAATAGACAGTAATCATGGTGAAATTTACGTAGAAAGTGTAGTAGGAGTTGGAACAACATTTTCTGTATATTTGAAATTAGCAAAATAATTTAAAGAGATTATCTGAATTTTATTATTGGATTAGAGATAAAAAATTAAATTATATTAATCGAAATTCTTTAAAAATATCAAGTGAAACTTGATTCAGGTGGGGTTTGATCTCCATCTGAATCTTAGTTGAACTTATCTAGGGTCGTGCCACGGTTATCTCCAACTTAAAGAAGTTGGAGTGTTACAGTGGCTAGACATCAGATAAAGTAACTAGAAATAAAGGGTACTCTTTTGTAGAGTGCCCTTTATTTTATAGATTCTATGTTTCTCAGTAAATTCTCAGCTTGGGTTAAGGTAGTATTAAGACTACCTTGTTATAATTCAAATAATGAATTAATTAGTTGATGTATTTAGGGCATTCAACATATGCCAAGGAGGTATGATTTGACTATAAGTACAATAAGCATTGAATTATTAATAATCGCAATTATAGTAGGCTTAATTTTAACTTTTATATTTGCTACTGGAAAATATGAAAGACAAGAAGTAGTAAAGAGTAGTTATGCTCTGGGTACTATAATAAATTTTAAAGTATCAGGCAGTAAAGGTCAAAAGGCAATTGAAGAAGCAATTGAAAAATTAAATGACATTGACGATAAGATGTCAGCATTTAAAGAAGAGAGTGATATATCAAAAATAAATTCTAAAGCTGGGGTTACTCCAGAAGCTGTAAGCAAAGATACTTATTCTGTAGTAAAAAAGGCTGTGGAGTATAGCAAAGTCTTAGAAGGAACTTTTGATCCAACAATAAGGCCTTTAGTGAAACTTTGGAATATAGGCACAGAGGAAGAGGCAATTCCTGAAAAATTTCAAATAGAGGAAACATTAAAGCTTGTTAATTATAATGATGTGATTCTAAATGAAAGTAACAATTCAATAATGCTAAAGCATAAGAAACAAGCTTTAGATGTTGGAGGAATAGCCAAGGGATTTGCAGCAGATCAAGTGAGAGACATTTTTTATAAACATAATATTAAAAGTGCGCTAATTGATTTAGGAGGAAATATTTTTGCTCTTGGAAGTAAAGATGATGGAACGCCTTGGAAGGTTGGGATTCAGAATCCATTTAAGCCTAGAGGGGAACACATTGGAATATTAAGTGTTAAAAATAAATCAGTAGTTACATCAGGTAATTATGAAAGATATTTTATGAAAGATGGAAAGAGATTTCATCATATAATTGATCCTAAAACAGGATATCCATCACAAAGCAAAATTATAAGTGCAACTATTATATCAGATGATTCCATTGATGGAGATGGACTATCAACAGGCATTTATATTCTTGGGATAGATAAAGCAATGGAGATTATAGAATCTATATATGGTATTGAAGCAATATTTATAACTGAAAATAAAAAAGTTTATAAAACATCTGGTATTAATAAAAAGATTTTAGCATTAACAGATGAGGAATTTTCTTTAATATAGTCAAAATGTGTGACTTATATGAAATAAAATCTTTTAAATAAGTTATTAATTTAAAATAAAATATTATGTTTTAAAATTACATTAATATTAAAACATAGTTGAATCAAAAATCATGTTTTTAAAGAAGGAGTAATATAAATATGGCTAATAAAATAAAAAAATCACAGGTTTTAAGGCATGTTATACAAATTATTTTGTTTTTACTATTACCTGGATTGTATGCAATGACTTTTAGTGAATTAAAAACAGTTTATCAAATGATTATTGGAGGGGATTTTAACTTTCTTCAAGCATTCCCAAGTTTAGTGGAGTTTGTGGCTGTTATGCTTTTAACAATAGTAATGGGAAGATGGTTTTGTGGATGGTTATGTGCTTTTGGAGCGTATAATGATTTAATATACTTCATATCAAGAAAGGTATTTAAGGTAAAATTTAAAGTAAATGAAAAAGTTGATTCTATATTAAAATATGTAAAATATGTAGTATTGATATTTATAATAATAGTTTCTTGGACAATGGGAAGCAGTATTTTAGCAAGTACAAGCCCTTGGGATGCTTTTGGGCAAATAACTGATCCATCTACTATTTTTTCTAGTTTGCTTATTGGATTAATACTTTTAGTTTTAATTACTATAGGAGCATTCTTTATTGAAAGATTTTTTTGTAGATATCTATGTCCTTTAGGAGCTGTCTTTTCTATAATTTCTAGGTTTAGTATAACAAAAATTAATAAACCCAAAGCTGATTGTGGTAAGTGTAGAGCTTGTACTAATAAATGTTCAATGGGATTAAACCTTTATAAAGTAAATGGTGTTCGTGGTGGCGA
>Ga0302162_10000032_pt1 | contig 57897 bp, 44 predicted proteins | sample I_Fen_E2_2_FD_193501 | JGI IMG/M metagenome (GOLD analysis project Ga0302162, IMG submission 193501) | Peat permafrost microbial communities from Stordalen Mire near Abisko, Sweden - I_Fen_E2_2 | ecosystem: Environmental > Terrestrial > Soil > Wetlands > Permafrost | place: Sweden: Abisko...
GTTGCAGCTTATCCAAGCAAGGTTGGCAAGAAAAGAGCAAAGTCGATTGTGATAAACGATCCGGATTCGATACCTAAAATACAAGCCAACGTCCGCACCATTCCGGGTATTATTACCCAACGCGGATGTACATACGCCGGATGTAAAGGGGTGGTTCTCGGACCAACAAGAGACATTATCAATATTACACATGGACCTATCGGTTGCGGATTTTACTCGTGGTTAACACGCCGAAACCAGACACGCGCCGACAAGCCGGACATGGATAACTTTATTCCGTACGCATTCTCTACGGACATACAAGATTCGAACATCGTGTTTGGAGGTGAAGAAAAACTAAAACAAGCTATTCGTGAAGCGCACGAGTTGTTTCACCCGAAAGGCATAGCTATCTTCTCAACTTGTCCGGTAGGACTTATCGGTGACGATGTGCACCGCGTGGCACGCCAGATGAAAGAAGAGTTTCCGGAAGTAAACATCTTCGGTTTCTCGTGCGAGGGATATCGTGGAGTATCACAATCGGCCGGACACCATATTGCCAACAATGGCTTATACAAAAACCTGATTGGACGTAACGACCATCCCAAACGCAAATACAAATATGCAATCAACGTATTGGGAGAGTACAACATCGGTGGTGACGCCTTTGTAATTGAAGATTTGTTTGACAGAATCGGAGTAGATATTATCGCTACCATGTCGGGAAATTCCACATTGGAGCAATTTGAAACAGCACATACAGCCGATTTTAGTTTGGTGATGTGTCACCGCTCAATCAACTATGTGGCTGAAATGTTGGAAACTTCATTTGGTATTCCATGGGCAAAAGCCAACTTCATAGGTGCCGAGGCTACTGCCAAAACATTGCGCAAGGTAGGACAATACTTCGGCGATCAGGAATTGATTGACAGAATAGAAGTCGTAATTGCCGAAGAAATGGTAGCCGTAAAAGCAGCTGTGGACAAAGCAAGAACAAAAACCGAAGGCAAAACAACCATGTTGTTCGTTGGAGGTTCACGTGCCCACCACTATCAGGAACTTTTCACCGAGCTGGGTATGGAAATACTTACGGCAGGATATGAGTTCGGGCACCGCGATGACTACGAAGGACGCCGCGTGATTCCATCTATTCAGATAGATGCCGACAGTCGTAACATTGAGGAAATAACCGTATATCCCGATGCAACGCGTTTCAAACCACGCAAAACGGAAGAGGAACTGGCTCAACTGAAAGAAGCTTTCGACATTGAATTCAACGAATACAAAGGTATGATGACCGACATGAAGAGCGGTACATTGGTTATCGACGACCTGAGTCACTTCGAAATGGAAAAACTGATAGAGCTTTACAAACCCGATGTGTTTTGTGCCGGAATCAAAGAAAAATATGTGGTTCAGAAAATGGGTATCCCCATGAAACAGCTCCACAACTACGACAACGGCGGGCCTTATGCAGCATTCGAAGGCGCTATTAACTTCTACAAGGACATTGAAATGATTGCATGTAGCACCATTTTCAAACAAATGAAAGCTCCCTGGGAACGCGAAGAGTCTGTAACTGCAGAATACGTGTTTAATTAATGCATAATTGAGAATGCATAATTCATAATTAAAGACACTGAATTTACATTCAATAATGAATTACGCATAATTAATGCATAATTGAGAATGCATAATTCATAATGAAAGACCCTGAATTTACATTCAATAATGAATTATGCACCTCCAATTATGAATTATGCATTATGAATTATGCATTACAAATTAATAATTATAAATTAGAATATTATGTTACTCAGACATACCACAGCAAAAGAAATAGACAGAAAGGCGTTGACAATCAACCCCGCTAAAACCTGTCAACCCGTAGGTGCCATGTATGCGGCACTGGGAATACACGGATGCTTGCCTCATAGTCACGGTTCACAAGGTTGTTGCTCGTATCACCGTAGTGCGCTTTCGCGTCACTTTCGTGAGCCGATTATGGCCGGCACCAGTTCGTTTTCCGAAGGTTCTTCCGTATTTGGCGGATCGGCCAACCTTCTTCAGGCAATCGACACGATGTTTACAGTGTACAAACCCGAAGTGATTGCAGTTCATACCACCTGTTTGTCGGAAACGATTGGTGATGACCTCACTCAGATCATATCAAAAGCAAATGAAGATGGACACGTTCCGGAAGGAAAGCAAGTAATTTATTGCAACACGCCCAGTTATGTGGGAACGCATGTTACCGGTTATTCCAACCAGTTGGCTGCATTTATCAAGTTCTTTTCGACAGCCACACCTAAGAAACGCAACGTTATCAATATCGCTGCAGGATGGATGGAGCCATCGGATATGCGTGAAATTAAACGCTTGACTTCGGTTATGGAAACCCGCACTATCCTGTTTCCCGATATGACCGACGTATTGGATGCTCCACTTAACGGACATTACAAAATGTATCCCGACGGTGGAACAACGGTAACCGACATGAGACTGACAGGCGACAGCAAATTTACGCTGGGACTGGGACAAGCATGTACCGAAGATGCTTGTATTAAACTGGACAATAAGTGTAAGGTGAAATTCGAGATGTTGGATATTCCAATCGGGTTTAAAGCCACCGATCGTTTCCTGATGTCGTTGAGCCGTCATGCCAATGTGCCGATTCCCGATAGTCTTTCGGACGAACGCGGACGCCTGATTGATCTGATTTCGGACAGTGCAAAATATCTGTACGGAAAACGGGTAGCTCTTTTTGGCGATCCTGACACATTGATTCCATTGACAGAATTCCTGGTTAGCATGGATATGAAACCGGTTTACGTAGTTACAGGTACACCAAGCAAATATTTCACCGAACGGATGACCGAAATACTGAAAGATATTCCGGAAGCCAAGTTCAAAACGGGTGAAATGGCCGACATGTTCCAACTTCACCAATGGATTAAACAAGAAGGCGTAGATTTATTAATGGGTAACACCTACGGTAAATACATAGCCCGCGACGAAGACCTGCCATTCGTCCGCATTGGATTTCCAATTGCCGACCGTCCCGGACATAACTACTTTGCAAAAACAGGTTACGACGGAGGAGCAAATCTGGTTAAACAAATCATGGATGCATTCCTCGACCATTTTGACAGAGTTTGTCTGGAAGAAAAAGTAGAATTCCAATTATAAGAACACTCATTCTTCCACCAAAGGAGTCTGATTGGTACTGAAAATTTCATTAATCGACGGTTTCATATTTCCTTGAGGCCGTCGATTAATAATAATCTGAACCGGCAAGGGATGTATTGTAGTAGACAAGTAAGCTAATATAAGTAAACGAGTAAACAAAATATAGTAAACAAGTAGACATAATACACTAGCCAAGTGAAGCGAATGCGGTACCCAAGTGAACCGATTGCACTAGCCAAGTGAACATATTGCGGTACCCAAGTGAACCAAATGCGGTACCCAAGTGAAGCGATTGCGGTAGCCAAGTGAAGCGAATGCGGTACCCAAGTGAACAGAATGCAGTAGCCAAGTGAACAGAATGCGGTAGCAAGGTAAGCATATTGCACTAGCAAGGTAGACATAATGCACCTGCAAGGTAAGCATAATGCACTAGCAAGGTAGACATAATGCACCTGCAAGGTAAGCATAATGCACTAGCAAGGTAGACATAATGCACCTGCAAGGTAAGCATAATGCACCAGCAAGGTAAGCATAATGTACCTGCAAGGTAGACATAATGCACCTGCAAGGTAAGCATAATGCACCAGCAAGGTAAGCATAATACACCTGCAAGGTAAGCATAATGCACCTGCAAGGTAGACATAATGCAGTAGCAAGCTAAACATATTACAGCTTATAAATAAACACATTACAATAGGAAGTCAGCTATGCGGCACTCATAAGCCACGTATATCAACATCCACAAGGTAGACTATGAACTAATATCACGTAAGGTATATAGGTACGCATGCAAGATGAAATCACAGCAGTCGGAGCGACTAACATGAGCAGCACCCTCTTTTCTTCTTACATTTTAAGTATTATTCCCTACACAAATGTACATTTCTGTTCGGTTTTGTAAGCCGAATAATCCGCCTTTTTGTTCTGGCCGGACTAAATAAATACATTATATATCGCTGATATTATACATATTACAAGATCAAAAGGACATCAATGAAAGTTCATCAACTGTTAATGGCACGATAAATGAGTAACCAGATTACAGTGCTCCGGCATACATAATGCAGTTGCAAGCTAAACATATTATAGATTATAAATAAACACATTACAATAGGAAATCAGCTATACGGCACTCATAAGCTACGTACATCAACATCCACAAGGTAGACTATCAACTAATATCATGTAAGGTACGCATGCAAGATAAATCGCATTAGTCCGAACGACGCATGACACCAGTCCACGAAGACACATGACACCAGTCGGAGCGACTAGTAGGGTTGGAAACAGCCCAATTCGAACAAATAGAAAAGTGTGTATGGTTGACAACCCGATTGACGACTTCAGATGACTGAAGTCGTCAATTTGTTTTTGATACATGGGGTAACTAAAAAATCCATTATCCCACACGAGCAACACGCTCTTTTCTTCCTACATTTTAAGTATTATTTCCTACATAAATGTACATTTCTGTTCGGTTTTGCAAGCCGAATAATCCGCCTATCCGTCCAAAACAGACCAAATAAATAAATCATATCACACTCACAGTTTGCATATTACAAGAGTAAAAATGCAACAAAAAAGGCCACCTATATGTTAATGGCACGATAAATGAGTAAAGGTATGCAACGCCGACCCCTAACCCCTAAAGGGGAATAAGAAATATTACAACCGATTACTAAAAATTGAACTATGAGTAATATAAAAAACAAAATAGACGAAAGTAACTTCAGTTCCCCTTTAGGGGGTAGGGGTAGTATATTATTAGATGATAGACAAAAGCAAGTATCGGTAGCCGGAGCCAATGAGCGAACGATAGATTGCAACAAAGCCAGTCTGGCTGGCAGCGTGAGTCAACGGGCCTGTGTTTTTTGCGGATCGCGCGTGGTGCTTTACCCTATTTGCGATGCATTGCACCTCATTCACGGACCAATTGGTTGTGCGGCTTATACCTGGGACATCCGAGGATCGCTCTCATCGGGACCCGAACTGCACCGCTTAAGCTTCAGCACCGACCTGCAGGAACGGGATGTGATCTTCGGAGGCGAAAATAAACTTTACGCTTCGGCCATAGAGCTGATAGATAAACACCAGCCCAAAGCGGCTTTTATATACACCACCTGCATTGTAGGGGTTATTGGCGACGACGTGGAACGCATCTGCCGCCAGTTGGAAAAAGAAAAAGGCATTCCGGTTATTCCGGTGCAGGCTCCCGGTTTTCAGGGGTCTAAAAAAGACGGATACAAAGTGGCCTGCGAGTCGATATTTAAACTCGTTGGCACTAAAAACAAACCATACACACCGGCCAAAAGCATCAACATTTTGGGTGACTTCAACCTGGCCGGTGAACTCTGGATATTGCTGGATTACTATAAACGCATGGGCGTGCATATCAATGCCACCATCACGGGCGACGGACGGGTAGACGATATATGCAATGCCCATAACGCAGCACTCAACGTGGTGCAATGTTCAGGTTCCATGAATTATCTGGCCAAAATGATGAAGGACGAATATGGCATCCCGTCCATGCGGGTTTCCTATTTCGGTATAGAAGATATGAGCGATGCGCTCTACGATGTGGCTCGTTTTTTCAAAGACGAAGACATGATGGAGAAAGCCCGCCAGCTGGTGAAAGAAGAATTCACACGCCTGATGCCTGAACTGGCCTGGTATAAAGAACGGCTGACCGGTAAAAAAGCAGCCATTTATGTAGGCGGTGCGTTCAAGGCCATATCATTGGTAAAAGCATTACGATTAATAGGCGTTCAATCGGTAATTGTGGGGTCGCAAACCGGAACAACCGAAGATTATGAACTGATAAAACAGCTTTGCGACGAAGGAACCATCATCGTTGACGACTCGAATCCGGTGGAACTTTCGCATTTTGTAAAAGAAAAGCAGGCCGACATTTTTATCGGGGGTGTCAAAGAGCGCCCCATAGCTCATAAAATCGGACTCGGGTTTTGCGACCACAACCACGAACGGAAAGAACCCCTGGCCGGTTACGAAGGCATGATGAACTTTGCCAAAGAGATTTATGCAACAGCTATGAGTCCGGTGTGGAAATTTACGAAGAAGTAAACAAGTTGATAAGTAAACGAGTACACCACTTATTAATACAATTCAAGTCAACCCGTTCAGAAGAAGTAAACAAGTATACTAGTAAACGAGTACACCACTTATTAATACAGTTCAGGTCAACCCGTTCAGAAGAAGTAAACAAGTATACTAGTAAACGAGTACACCACTTATTAATACAGTTCAAGTCAACCTGTTTTGCAGTCTACTTGTTCACTAGTATACTCGTTTACTTGTCTACTCGTCTACTAAAAAAAAACTAAAATTATGATCGAAGCAAAAACATACATCTCCACCCGCAACTCCTGCAAGTTATGTGCCCCGCTGGGTGCATCGATGGTGTTCAAGGGCATCGAAGGTTGCGTACCGCTTATTCATGGCAGTCAGGGTTGTGCTACCTACATTCGCAGGTATATGATCAGTCATTTTAAAGAACCGGTAGATATTGCATCCAGCAATTTCAGCGAAGAAACAACCGTCTACGGCGGAAGTCGCAATTTCATTACCGGTATCGAAAACATCATTAAGCAATACAAACCCGCTGTTATTGGCATTGCTTCCACCTGTTTGTCCGAAACCATTGGCGAAGACATCCCGGGACATATCCGACATTATAAAGAATCTCACGAAGACGATGGAAGCATCATACCTGCTTTCATCCACACTTCAACCCCCAGCTATTGCGGCAGCCACGCCGAAGGTTTCCATAACACCGTGCTGGCTGCCGTGAAAGCTGTTGCGAAACATGAACAAACCGATGAAGTGCTCAACATCTTCCCCGGCATGGTTTCGCCTGCCGACATCCGCTATCTGAAAGAACTGCTGGAAGATTTTGGCACGAAGTACGTGCTTTTTCCCGATTACAGCGAAACGCTCGATAATGAATATACCTCGGAATACCAATTGATACCCACAGGTGGTACCACCATGGAGGATATGAAACATATGGGTAATTCAAAGTCGACCATTGAATTTGGTTCGGCTTTCAATAAAACGGTAAACCGCAAAACAAACAGCGGATCCTTGCAAACCGCCGGCGAGTGGTTACAGTCTACTTATTACATCCGGAACAATCAAATGCCACTACCCATCGGCATCGAAGCATCCGATAAGTTTATCAAAACATTGGAAGAAGTAATAGGAAAACCGCTGCCCGAAAAGCACCGCAAGGAACGTGGACGACTGGTAGATGCCTACGTGGATGCCCATAAATATGTGTTCGGAAAACGGGCATTGATATACGGTGAAGAGGATTTTGTAACCGCCATGGCCGATTGGCTGAAAGAAATAGGCGTTGAGCCTTTCTGGATAAAAGGTGCCGACTTCGAAACCCTGCGTGAAAAGGCCGGTGAGTTTAAACCCGACTTTCTGCTGGGCAATAGCAAAGGATATTACATAGCCCGCGAGCTAAAGATTCCGTTGGTACGCGTCGGGTTTCCTATCCACGATCGCTTTGGAGCCAATCGCATGCACCACATCGGTTATCGTGGCACACAGGAACTGTTCGACCGCGTGGTAAATGCACTGATAGAATACAAACAGGAAAATTCACCGATTGGGTATAAATACCTTTAGTCAGTTATCAGTTGATAGTTGATAGTTGACAATTGACAGTGAAAACAACTAAATTACAAATGTGGAAAAAGAAACCACAGAGTGGTTGAACATAAATAACCTCTGGTGAAACCAGAGGAACAAGCAACCACAGAGTGGTTGAATGTGAATAACCTCCGGTGAAACCGGAGGAACAAGCACACACACCACGCTCCAATCCCGAAGGGGTTGAACATAGGAAAACATAAGACCTTAAAGGCCTTTTGAGAATTTGATAGAATAAAACAGACTAACTCAATTCCCCTTTAGGGGTTAGGGGTAGTTACTTTAAAACATAGACGATATGGAAATGACCGAAGAAAGAAAACAAGCACATCCTTGTTTCAACGAAGAAGCCAAGCATACAAATGCACGTGTTCACCTACCCGTAGCTCCCAAATGCAATATACAGTGCAACTATTGCAATCGTAAATACGACTGTGTCAACGAAAGTCGCCCCGGTGTTACCTCTTCCATCCTCGCTCCTTTTCAGGCAGTGGAATATCTCAAAGAATTGGATACCCGGATTGAGAATCTATCGGTTATCGGCATTGCAGGTCCCGGCGACCCCTTTGCCAATGCCGAAGAAACACTCGAAACAATGCGTCGGGTAAGCAAAGAGTTTCCCGATAAAATATTCTGTCTTTCTACCAACGGACTGGATCTGGAACCTTACATTGATGAAATAGCAGAGTTGAATGTTTCGCACGTTACGCTTACCATTAATGCTATTGATCCGAAGATTACAGCTAAAATATACAAATGGGTGCGTTATAACAAACATATTTATCGGGGCGAAGAAGGTGCAGCCATCCTGTTGGAACGACAACTGGCTTGTATTCCTAAACTGAAAGCCCGTGGAATTACAGTGAAGATCAACTCCATCATTATTCCGGGTGTCAACGAAGATCATATCCCGGAAGTAGCTAAGAAGTGTGCCGAACTGGGAGCTGATGTAATCAATTGCATCCCGTTAATCCCCACGGCAGAAACACCGTTCGAAAACGTAGTGAAACCCGATACCAAAATGATTTTCAAAACACGCACCCTGGCAGCCGAACATCTGAAACTGATGAGCCATTGTGCCCGCTGTCGGGCCGATGCAGCAGGACTGTTGGGACAGGATCTCAGCGAGACCCATGTTTTACTCAAAGAATATTCATCACGTGCCGAAGAAATGGATACAACAAAACGACCTTATGTAGCAGTTGGAAGCAACGAAGGACTGTTGGTAAACCTGCATTTAGGCGAAGCCATGAATCTGTATATTTTCGAACAAAGCCCCAAAGGCTATAAATTGGTAGAAATACGCGACACCCCTCCCAAAGGCAAAGGCGACGAACGCTGGCTGGAGATGGCTCGTTTGTTGAAAGACTGTCGGGCTCTTCTTATCAGTGGTGTGGGCGAAAACCCCAAGGCCATGCTGAAAGGTTGCGGTATACATGTAGTCGAAATGACCGGACTCATCGACGAAGGACTCGAAGGTGTGTACAACAATAAAGTGATTCGTTCCATAGCCAAGCCCGATGCCTTTAAATGCGGTAGTGGCTGCAAAGGAAACGCACAAGGATGCGGATGATCAATTCATAATTAATAATTCACAATTCATAATTTTGGGTTTACTTGTTTACTTGTCTACCCGTTTACTTTTTTAAAATGAAAAAGCCTCAGTATCACATTTTAGTATGCAATTCATTTCGTATTGCAGGAGACGCACAAGGTGCATGTAACAAAAAAGGAGCATCAGCATTGCTTCAGTATATATCGGAAGAAGCATCAGATCGCGGTCTGGACGTAGCAGTCAGCACCACCGCTTGTCTCAATGTTTGCTCACAAGGTCCGGTTATGGTCATTCATCCCAATAATTTTTGGTATGGCGGCGTAGAATCCGAAGAAGTCATCGACGAAATATTCGATGCCCTCGAAGAAGGTGAACTCTGCGAGAAATATTCTATAGCAGATTAGGATGATGTGATGATGTGTTGATGTGATAATGTGTTGATTTGGTGATGTGATAATGTGATGATGTGATGATAGAATGATTAATATCATTATTTGATGATTATTGGTACTCTATCGATTAACAGACAAATAAAATATAACAACAACTCAACATCCTGTTCGCCATACAGCAATATAATCATTATCAAATCATCACATCATCACATCACCACATCATCACATCAATTAAATATGAAACCATACTTTATCGACACTACTTTACGCGACGGCGAACAATCACCGGGCGTTGTATTCTCGCTTTCGGATAAAATTCGTATTGCGGCATTGCTGGATGGTGCAGGAGTTCCCGAACTGGAAGTGGGTACGCCGGCCATGGGTGAAGCGGAAGTGCACGAGATTCGAACAATCTGCGAAATGGGATTTGGGTTTAAAACACTCTCGTGGTGCAGGGCAAATAAAAATGATATCCGGGCAGCCAAATCGGCAGGTACAAACGGTGTGCATATCTCCTTCCCGGTTTCGCCCATACTCATGAAAGCCATGGGTAAAACTCCTGATTGGGTCATCCGGAATCTGCACGATCTGATTGAATTTGCTTATCCTATGTTCGATTACGTAACCATCGGAGCACAGGATGCTTCACGCGCCGAAACAGATTTTCTTACCAAATTCGTAAGTATAGCCAGTGCATTTGGAGCCGAACGAGTTCGTCTGGCCGACACTATAGGTCTGCTGAACCCGATGACAACCTTCCAACTGGTTTCCTCCATTCGCAGTGTAGAGAAAGATATCCCGTTGGAAATCCATGCACATAACGACCTGGGAATGGCTACTGCCAACACTCTGGCAGCTTATATGGCCGGTGCCGGTTGCCTGAGTACAACGGTAAACGGGTTGGGCGAACGGGCTGGCAATGCAGCTATGGAAGAAGTTGCTATGGCACTGGAACTAAGTGCTGGTATTCCGAGCACACTGCGCACCGAGAGCTTTTCCGAGCTGAGCGATTATGTGGCTAAAGTATCCAAACGTCAGCTGAGCGAAAGCAAACCGATCACCGGAAACATGGTATTAACGCACGAAAGTGGCATTCATACCAACTGCCTGCTGAAAGACCGGAGCACCTATCAGCTCATCTCAGCCGAAAAGATAGGCAAAGAAGAACAGCAGTTTCTGATAGGGAAACACAGCGGCAAAGCCACGATCAGGTATTACCTAACTGAAGCCAATCTGCCGTGTACTGACGAAGATTGCTTGTCCTTGCTTGACAAGGTAAAAGAGTGTGCCGACGCACTTAAACGGTCTATCACCAAAGAAGAATTACTGGATATATATCTTGAACTATATTCAAATCAACATCATGCAGTCAACAATTATAAATAACACCATGCAAACAACATTCGTTCCCGATAAAGACATGAAGGCTGTAGCCGTTTCCAGTTTACGCTATGCTAACAGCTTCTTTGCTACCTTCCAAAAAAGTGTACACAATGAGCACTCCCGTTTTGATAACGATTTGCTTTACAACTTTGCAGTCATTAGTATGGAGAAATACTTTGTGGCTCTGCTGGCCCGATACGATTGGAATGCCAGTCACCACATGCCGGTGGCTCTTTACAACGAAGCACTCCAGTTTGATTCGGAACTAACTGATAATATGAAAAAGACCTCTATTCTGGTTGGTAAGTTCGAAGCTATTTGTTCACTGGACGGATTCGGATATAAAACACCAACCTCCGAAGAATTAAAAGCTATGGCAGTCGGAATAGAAGAAATAAAAGAACTGGTCGACAAGCGAATTTCCGAAATTTAAAATTCAGATCAACAATATAAATCAGCTCTGATCTGCCTTGGGGAGTCAGGGCATAAACGAATAACAATGGAGAAAACACTTATCATCATTAAACCCACAGCAATCAAACGAGACTTAATCGGAGAAATCATTCATCGCTTCGAACGAAAAGGATTGCAATTAAGCGGTATGAAAATGATGAAACTGAACGATAAACTTCTGGACGAACATTATGAGCACCTAAAGGAGAAGCCCTTTTTCCAACGGATTAAAGACTCAATGATGCAAAGCCCCGTGATCATTTGCTGTTGGAAAGGAATTGATAGTGTTCAGGTGGCAAGAACCATGACAGGTTGCACTAACGGACGAAATGCAGCCATGGGGACTATCCGGGGCGATTACAGTGTGAGCATTCAGGAAAATATAATTCACACATCCGACTCGGTGGAGAACGCACAACTGGAAATAAAGCGTTTTTTCAAAGAAGATGAAATTTTCGAATTCGACCAACTAAGTTCCGATCTGTTGTATGCCAACGATGAATTTTAGTCGGTCTTTTTTTTAACCGGAAAGAAAAATCAGAAGAAAAATCACACACAATCAGTAATTTTTAAACGGGAAGAAATACCAACATAATAAGAGTTTTATGTTGGTATTTTTTTTATTTATCGAAACAAGGTAAACCATGCTTTCACCTCATGCACCCGTCCCGCCTGTTCGTATGTTTGACATTTCAGTTCAAGCACATTAAAAGCATCGGCAATTTCATCCGGTGTAAACGTCATATTTTCCGTTATTAACCAGTCAAGCAATTCTGCCTGCGACTTGCAGCTATAACATGACTTCCTGAAATCATCGTTAGAGTCCACTTTAGAGATAAAATTTATAGCATTTTGCAAGCTCATATTAATTTGTTTATAATTTGTAGTTCAAGAATCAGAACTTGTTTCACAATCTGTTTTGCAATCATCGCACTCGCCACCACATACTTTAGCAAATTCCATAGCAGCATCAATATCAAAAAGCATTAGTTCATTTCGAATCAGTAACCCAATATTGGCATCCAGTTCATCTCCTTTACACTTAAACACATTGAATCCTTTATTTACCAGCACCTTCAATGCCATAGGTTGCACTTGTTTAGTTATAATTGTCGAAACATCGTGTCGTTCAAGAGCTGGAAGTAACTCACCCATATTAGGAGCCAGGTCCAGTGTTTTCATCCAACGTCCTTCTTGGCTTTCGGTATCATATATACACAGATACCCGATAACACTCAAATGAGCTGCAATTCGGTTACTTTGTAAATCTTTATCAACAACAGGAATGGCAATTTTCATAAGTGCAAAATGGATTATAGCTTTTTCGTCAGAAAAAACATATTGGGTTTACACTCTTCGAATCCCATACTATGATATAAACCTTGTGCCACAGCATTGTCTTCACGTACTTCCAACGTTATTTTACAATAATCACGGGCGGTGGAAATCGAAATCAGTTCCTGCATTAAAGCATTTGCCAAGCCCTTTCCTCTGAACTGCGGCAGCACAAAGAAATCATGAATATTAAGGTATGGCTTTACCATAAATGTCGAGAAGTTTATAAAGCAGGTTGCAAGTCCGGCTATTTCACCATCACATAATTCGAAAAGTACAAAAGATGCCGGATGATTGGCTAACCCATCAACTAAACGCAACTGTTGGAGTTTATTCAATAGCGGAGAGTCACCCATCGGATCAACCATATACATATTTAGCAACTCGGCTAATGCCGCTAAATGAGTTGGATTCTCAAAATCACAAAATTCAAAACTTATTACACTCATAAATCACTTCAGTTATTCTGTTCGGAAAATAATATTACACCTTAAAGCGTTTGGGGTCTATTTCATATTTTTTGATTCGGATTCCCATCATTCGTTCGGTAATTCCTAACTGATCGGCAGCTTTAGCACTATTTCCTTTGGTAGAGATCAACGCATCCATAATAATTTGTTGTTCCATATTCCCTAAAATAAAATCCAATGTTCCGCTTTGCATGGTTTCCGAAGTGGAAGCAGTTTGCAGCGAAGCAGGAAGATTGTGTGTCCGGATCACCTGATCGGTACTCAAAATGCAGGCCCGCTCAATACAATTTTCCAACTCCCGGATATTGCCCGGCCAGTGATAAACCATTAAGGTGTCAATAGCCATCGAGGTGATTCTTTTGATATTTTTACCGTGGCGTTTATTGAATTTATCAATAAAAAAATCGGTCAAAACAGGAATATCATTGATCCGTTCGCGCAAAGCCGGAATGTAAATCGGGAAAACATTAATCCGATAATATAAATCCTCTCTAAATTCATCTTTACTAATCAAATCTTCCAGATTCCGGTTAGTAGCGCAGAGTATGCGTACATCAACCTTTATAGGTTTGGTACTCCCGATTCTTTCTATTTCCCGCTCCTGTAAAACACGTAACAGCTTCACCTGGGTAGATGCCGGTATATCACCAAATTCATCCAGAAAAATTGTACCTCCGTTAGCAGCTTCGAACCGCCCGATCCGGGTAGTGGACGCACCGGTAAAGGAACCCTTTTCGTGACCAAACAATTCGCTTTCGATCAAACTTTCGGGCAAAGCAGCACAATTGACCTTAATAAAAGGTTTGTTCTTACGGGCACTGTTATAATGAATGGCATCAGCCACCAACTCCTTTCCTACTCCACTTTCACCACGTATTAAAACAGTAGCATCGGTTGTTGCCACACTGTCTATCAACGAGAAAACTTCATTCATCTTGCCTGAATTTCCTTTTATACGGTCAGGCATGATGCGGTTGCGAAGCTCAACTTTCAGGTTTTTATTTTCGTTACGCAATTGTTCCATCTCCTCGGCATATTCTTGCCTGCGGCGTAATGTTCTTCCAATCATAGAACCCACAATTTTAAGCAAACGCAAATCGTAGTCAAAAGAAATAACACGCCGATAGACTTTATGCAAACTCAGACTACCGATAATTTCATCTTTATATCGGATAGGAGTGCAAATAAAAGACACATCCGCACCATTGATAACAGTGGGTGCATGAGTCAAATTCAGAAATTCATCCGAAACAGCAATCTTTGGTACTAATATATTTTCGCCGGTTTCAATAACCCGTCCGATGGTACCTTGTCCGATTTCATAAACTGCTTCTTTTTTCTCCCTGTCCGAGATACCATACGAACCCTCAATAGTTATATGAGAACTTTCACGATTTAATACCGTCAATATAATTCGCTCGGCTTTCAAATGCTCTGCTAATATCCGAAGGGCCTCATCCAAATCAATTTCTTTGTTACTTAACAACGAACTTAATTCAAGCAATACTTCGAGTTCCTTAGCTCCGTAACAATTGGAGCCATTAAATTTACACAATGTATCCATAACCAATCATTTTATACCTTTTGACACTACACCGAAACAACCATTTACCTTTATCTGCAAAAATACTAATTATTCTGCCTATATGATGCATTTTTGGAACAAAATTCAACATTTTAGTCATTTAATTCGTTTTCATCCGATTAATCGAGACATTCCCAATCACTCAAATTAATTCTCACGTTTTGTACCACACAAAAAACTAGCAGAAACCCATAATATGAAGTCTGAATGCAACATTAAACAAAAAAAAATGTACTTTTGCACTCGTTCTAAAGCAGAATAGCTGATATTCAAAAGCTGATTCTGCTGCAATATCAATTTCTATGATTCTAAACTATATTTGGATTGCTTTTTTAGTCATTGCCTTTATTGTAGCTTGCGTACAACTGATTTTTTTTGGCAATACACAGATCTTCTCGGATATAATGAATGCAGCTTTTGGTTCTGCCAAATCCGGGTTTGAAGTTTCACTGGGCTTAACCGGAGCCTTGTCATTATGGCTAGGTATAATGAAAATTGGAGAAAAAGGAGGAGTTCTTGAGCGATTATCCCGCGTAGTAGCGCCTTTTTTTGTAAAGATTTTTCCTGAAATACCCAAAGGTCATCCTGCATTAGCCAGTATGTTCATGAATCTGTCGGCTACCATGCTTGGTCTTGACAATGCAGCCACCCCCATGGGGCTGAAAGCTATGCGCGAAATGCAGGAACTGAACCAAGAAAAAGACAAAGCGTCCAATTCGATGATCTTATTCCTGGTTCTGAATACCGCCGGGCTGACTCTGATTCCCGTCAGCGTATTGGTGTACCGGGCTCAACTGGGAGCTGTAAATCCTGCAGATGTATTTATTCCCATTCTCTTAGCCACCTTTATTGCTTTTATAGCAGGGCTTATCAGTGTGGCTGTAGTTCAAAAAATAAACTTGTTCAACCGCGTTGTTCTTGGAACTTTGGGCAGTATTTCTGCTCTGATAGGAGGAATTATCTACTTTCTAAGCGGATTACCAAAAGAACAGATTGCTCAATATTCCAGTTTTGCCGCAAATTTCATTCTTCTATCCATTATCATCAGTTTCATTACTATGGCAATGATACGGAAAGTGAATGTTTATGATTCATTTATTGAAGGTGCAAAAGAAGGATTCCATGTAGCAATCGGCATTATACCCTATCTGATAGCAATTTTAGTAGCAATTGGCATGTTTCGGGCCTCAGGTGCTCTGACATTCATGACCGATGGCATTCGGTGGCTGGTAGGTCTTACTGGCATTAATACCGAATTTGTAGATGCTCTACCAACCGCCTTGATGAAACCTTTAAGCGGCAGTGGGGCCCGGGGCATGATGATAGAAACAATGAAACTACATGGTGCCGATTCTTTTGTGGGAAGGCTCTCGAGTATCATACAAGGCTCTACCGACACTACATTTTATATTATAGCTGTTTACTTTGGGTCCGTTGGTATAAAAAATACCCGGTATGCAATTGTATGCGGACTATTTGCCGACACAGTAGGAATCATAGCAGCAATTATGCTTGGTTACCTGTTCTTCCATTAAACAACAACACTACTCTAATATTCCTGATTAAGAAGACGAAAATATGATTCAATATATAGCAGAGGGAGTTGAACTACCAGCACTCCAGAAACAGAAAATAAACAGCTGGATAAAAGAAACAGCCGCACATTATGGCAAAAAAGTAGGCGAAATAGCTTACATATTTTGTTCTGACGAACGAATTCTTGAAATAAACAACCAGTATCTATGCCACGATTACTTTACCGATATTATCACATTCGATTATTGCGACGGCATAATCATATCGGGAGATATATTTATAAGCGTTGATACCGTTCTTAGTAATTCCAAAGAATTTGGAGTTAGTTTTGAAACGGAATTACTCCGAATTCTAATTCATGGTATTTTACATCTTTGCGGGCAGGACGATAAAACGCCCGAATTAAGAGTTGAAATGACCGAAAAGGAAGATCTTGCCCTAAAAGCATATACAAAATAAAGGGTTTTTAAACTTATTTATAACAGCTTGAATGCCCATTTGCTACAATCTCAATAATTTTGCAATAATACGTTAAATAAAGCTTCGAGTTTGTAGGCAATTTCTCTTCATTAAAAGATTATCACTACTTTTGTTGCAGGATTAAGGGTAGAATGATAAAATTTAAACTCACATATCGCGTTCTAAGTATAATTACTTGTACTATTTACAATGGGTATGAAAATGCAAAGAGTTAGATTATTTATCATAAGTGCATTTGCTTTATTTTCAGCAAATACATTTTCTCAGGTTAATTATAATGCTGAGATAGGTGTATCAGGCGGTGGATCATATTATTTAGGAGATGCCAACAGTCAATTATTCAACAATATGCAACAGGCATATAGTGGATTTTTTCGGTATAATCTTAATTCCAGGCTTGCTTTAAAAGCGGAATTTACAAAGGTAAATCAAATTGTTGGCCCAAATAATTCTTTTGTCAACAAAACCGTCAACATTGGAGATCTTTGTGCAGAGTTCAACTTCTTTGATTTGGAAATTAATGAGTCAAATCGATTCGGCAAGAAATTTTCACCATTCATATTTACCGGTATCGGTATAATGACCGATGTATACGCCAATCAAAAAGCACCTGAAGCTTGCTTGCCTTTCGGAGTGGGTATAAAGTTGAAATTAGCTGAGCGCTGGAATTTCTCAGTTCAATGGTCAAACAGGTTATTGTTTTCTGACAATTTGGAAGATAATCCGAAATATAATAATTCCGACAATCTAAATGGGTCTAACGTATTTAACAATGACCTACTTTCGACAATTACAGTCGGAATTAGTTTCAATTTTTGGGAAAAACGTTGTAACTGCTTGAATAATACTTTAAAATAAACATTTCAGTTATCAGCAATATCTTATGTCATCATATATAGAAAAAATAGACAAATCCAACTTACCAAAGCATATTGCTATCATTATGGATGGCAACGGACGGTGGGCAAAAGAGCGAGGATTTGATCGAATTTTCGGACATCAAAACGGTGTAACTTCAGTTCGCGAAATAACCGAGGCTGCTACTGAAATTGGAATTAAATACCTGACACTCTATACATTTTCAACAGAGAATTGGGGAAGGCCACAATCGGAAGTTGATGCTTTAATGGAAATTTTGATTGATACAATTGAAAAAGAAACGCCTACATTAAGTAAAAACAATATTCGGTTGTTAGCAATAGGTGATTTAAACAGATTGCCAGGTAATGCCTGCGAGAAATTGCAACGATGTATTGCTCAGACAAGTAATAATACCGGTTTAGCATTGGTTTTAGCATTGAGTTATTCGTCACGTTGGGAGATTACTAATGCTACTAAAGAAATTTGCAAAGATATTCTAGCCGGGAAACACACCGTCGAAGATATCAACGAAGAATTGATTAGTAGCTATTTAACGACAAGATCAATTCCTGATCCCGATTTATTAATAAGAACCAGTGGTGAAGAACGTATCAGCAATTTTTTGTTGTGGCAAATAGCCTACACAGAGTTGTTTTTTACAGAGGTGCATTGGCCTGAATTTAGAAAAGAAAATTTTTATCAAGCAATTTATAAATTTCAACAACGAGAACGTCGTTTTGGCAAATAATTCTATCCAATCCAACAATAACTCGACACTCCAATAAATTATGCAATACAAAACGTTTTTCTCTTTCTCTCTGCTATTTATTTTTAGCCAATTGCTTGTAGCGCAAACAATTTCTGTAAAAGACTCAACAAGTTCACCAATCATTGAATACTCTAGTTCTGCGCCAAAATACAAAATCGCCGAAATTAAAGTTACAGGAGCCAGCAATTACGAAGACTTTGTTTTAATCGGATTTTCTGGATTGAGCATAGGCGATATGGTAAATATTCCCGGAGATGCAATTAGCAATGCCGTAAAACGATTTTGGAAGCAAGGCCTTTTTTCTGACGTTAAGATATTAGCGAATAAGATACAAGACGGGAAAGTGTGGCTTACCATAGCTTTAAAGGAGCGTCCCCGGGTATCGGAAGTGAACTACATCGGATTGAAAAAGAGCGAGAAAGAAGACCTTGAAATCAGAGTTGGAATTACAAAAGGAAATCAGATTACTCCAAATATATCGGATCGGGCGAAAAAGGTAATTGATAAATACATGGAGGAAAAAGGCTATTTAAATGTTTTGGTTAATGTTTATCAACGCAATGACCCCAATAAGCCTGGTTTTGTGATTGTAGATATAAACGTAGATAAAAAACTCAAGACTAAAATCCACAAACTGTATTACACAGGAAACAAAGCGTTGACTCACGTTCAGATCAACAAAGCAATGAAAAAAACGAACGACCACAATTGGCGTAATTTTTTCAGAACCAAGAAATTTGTGCGCGAAGAGTATGAAAAAGATAAAAATGCGCTGATAGATAAATACAACGAAATTGGCTACCGCGATGCATTCATTGCTTCGGATAGTGTTATTCGTTTTGATGACAAAACCGTGGATGTACATATTAATATAAATGAAGGTAAGAAGTATTACTACCGAAATATAAAATGGATCGGAAACACGATTTATCCATACGAATATTTAAACGCCTTGTTAGGGATAAAAAAAGGTACTGTATACAACCATAAAAACTTGATGGCAAGACTTCAAACAGATGATGATGCAGTCAGCAAGTTATACCAGAACCGTGGATACTTATTCTTTCAGGTCGATCCTGTTGAAGTACAAATAGACAATGACTCTATTGATTTTGAAATGAGAATGTTCGAAGGAAAACCGGCAACAATCAATGAAATAGGAATTAAAGGAAATACACGTGTTTATGAACATGTCATTCGTAGAGAATTACGTACGAAACCCGGACAATTATACAGTCAGGAAGATATCATGCGTTCACTTCGTGAATTAGCCCAAATGGGGCACTTTGACCCGGAAAAAATCAAACCGGACATTCAACCCGATCCGGAAAACGGAACAGTTGACATCAACTACGAGCTGGAAACAAAAGGTAGTGATCAAATAGAATTCTCGGCAGGTTGGGGATCAACCGGAGTAGTAGGTAGTGTAGGCTTAAAATTCAGCAACTTTGCTATACAGAATATTTTTAATCCAAGTACATATAGAATTGTACCGCAAGGAGAAGGCCAGACGTTGACATTAAATGCGAGGACCAGTGGAAAATCATATTCATCGTTTAGTATATCGTTCTTAGAACCATGGTTAGGTGGCAAACGACCAAATTCATTATCGGCTTCGCTATATTATTCAACGCAATCGGCCGTTAGTGATCGTTACACATCTAACTACAGCAGTTACATCAATTCATTATATAGTGGTAGCAGTAGTAGCAATTATAGCAGCCAATATGCAAGCGAAATGGACCCAACCAAATATATGCGGACGATCGGGGGATCACTCGGCTACGGAAAGCGTTTAAGCTGGCCGGATGACTATTTTGTATTCCAGGGTGAATTATCTTATCAATTATATATGTTGAGTAAGTGGTACTACCTACCTCCAATTACCGATGGTCATTACAACAATTTCAGTGTAAACCTGACATTGAGCAGAAACTCTATTGATAATCCGACTTATACCCGTAGCGGATCGTCATTCTCCATAGGATTAAAGATAACTCCTCCGTATTCTCTTTTCAATGGAAAAAACTATGCGGATGTAAATATGACAAATGCTGAACGTTACAAATGGATTGAATATCATAAATGGACATTTTCAGGAAAGACCTTTACTCCAATCACCAGTGACAATAAGTTAGTTATAATGGGTAGAGCCTTGTTCTCTTACCTTGGTAGCTACAACAAGAATGCCCGATCTCCTTTCGAAACTTTCGTAATGGGAGGTGACGGTATGACAAGTTACACCACTTACGGAACCGACTACATAGCAATGCGTGGTTATACAAGTGGTTCATTAACCCCTTACGACTCTAAATTAGGAACTAATGTGGGTTATGTATATAACAAATTCACTATGGAAATGCGGTATCCATTATCGTTGGAACAATCAGCTACAATTTATGCCTTAACATTTGTTGAAGCCGGTAACAGTTTCAACAAGATTTCGCAATACAATCCATTTGATTTGAGACGCTCTGCCGGAGTTGGTGTTCGTATTTTCCTTCCAATGTTTGGAATGATGGGTATCGACTGGGGTTACGGGTTTGACAAAGACAATACGGGTGTGAAGAGCGGAAGCCAATTCCACTTTGTACTGGGTCAGGAACTATAAAATAAGTAACCGGATTTTTGGCAAAGAGTTTGTAATGGAGTACGCATAGTAATTATGTTCAACCATTAAATAGAAAATTATCATGAAAAAATTAATTATTTCGCTCTGTTTACTTGCAGGTGTAGCTTTTGCAGGCCATGCTCAAAAGTTTGCCATGGTCGATATGGAGTATATTATGAAGAATATTCCATCGTACGAAAGTGCAAATGACCAACTGAATCAGGTATCCAAAAAGTGGCAATCGGATGTAGAAGCGCAAATGCAGGAAGTACAGAAGATGTATAAAAATTATCAGACTGAGCTGGTTTTCTTGTCGGAAGATATGAAAGCTAAACGCGAAGAAGAAATTGTAGCAAAAGAAAAAGCGGCACAGGAACTGAAACGAAACTATTTTGGACCGGAAGGCGAATTATTCAAAAAGCGGCAGAGTTTAATGAAACCTATTCAGGATGAAGTCTATTCAGCCATTCAGGACATTTGCAAAGATAAAGATTTAGAGCTTGTTTTTGATAAAAGTTCTTCAATGAACATAATATTTACCTCGCCCAAATTAGATATTAGTGATGTAGTCCTGAAAAAATTGGGTTATTCAAAATAATTTTATAAATTTGCAGCCTATTTTTAAATAACAAAAACTCAAAAATAAAAATAACATGTTTAAGAAAATTGCTTTAGTATTACTTTGCGCACTTCCATTTAGTTTAATGGCACAAGAAGTCAAGTTAGGTCACGTTAATTCACAAGAAATTTTAACGGCTATGCCAGAACGTGTCACTATTGAAAAAACAATTAAAGATCTACAAGATCAATGGGAAAAAGAAATGACTAAAATGCGTGAAGAATATTACGCCAAAATGAAGGAATTTCAAGACAAACAAGCTACTATGCCCGAAAGCATTAAACAAGCTCGTCAAAGCGAAATTGCAGAACTGGAACAACGCATCACGACTTTCCAACAAACTGCCAGCACAGACTTGCAAAAGAAACAACAAGAGTTATTTACTCCGGTTATTGACAAAGTAAAAAAAGCAATCAATGAAGTAGGCTCTGAAAATGGTTACCTTTATCTTTTTGATTTAAGCACTCAAAGTATCATTTATCAATCTCCAAAGTCAAACGATGTGACTCCATTGGTTAAGAAAAAACTTGGTTTGAAATAAAATATAAATTTATATCCAATCACAAATAAAAAGAGGATGACCCAATTGGATCATCCTCTTTTTATTTTAGCACACTCCGCCGTAACTGATGCGCACGCAGAGCTTAAGACCCATTGGTTACTTGGTAACTTCCGGAGTTTTGGCATCCCTACCCCCTTCGGCATGAATACGCGACAACAGTACCGAAAGCGTATAGTCTTTAAGTTTCACCTCATCTACACCTTTAAACAAAGCTGTTCCCGTATCGAGCACCAGCTGGTTCATTTCCCACATTTCGTTCAGTACTCCATTATTGGCATCAGTAAGACGGTTGCGCTCACTTGTTTTTGAATTTTGCAAGGCATCCAACGTGTCAATTTCGTCATTCAAAGCGATCAATTCGGTCACAAATTCGGGTTTCAATCCTTTAGCCTGCAAAACAGTCATATTCCGGCTAACAGCCTGCATCAGGCTTCGCATATTTTTCACAAGCCCTTCGTAGTTACCTTTATTCAGGCTCTTGCGAACTGCTGCAATACCCATATCTGACTCCGCCACATCAAGTTCAGACCCGGCTTGCTCAATATAGTTACCCAACCGATTTAGCTTAGTACCCAGGCTTATGGCTTTCACACCAATTTGAGTCGTAGTGGATTTGATTTCTTTGGTTAGCAAGCCCGAACTCGTCAGCCCTTTGCACTGATCAGATTTAGCAACCATGCCATCAATAAACGCCAGAGTAAACCGGGACGAATGGTCGGTAAATAAATTTAAGTCTTTTCTCAAGCTGGCAATAAGCATGTCGGCTATGGCAGGGACTTCTTCCTGTTTACATTTGTAGATTCGTTCATTCATTTTTTCAATTCTGATTTAAATGTTTCACATTTTGTTTATTATTGTTGATATAAGGACAACCAAAGAAAACAAGGAAATACTCCGTCATTTCGGAGGCGGCATAAGCTCCGCGATACCCGGCACGACTTCCGTAACATCGAGCATGAGTTTCGTCAAACGCGGCACGACCTTCGTAACGTCGGGCGTGACTTTCGTAACACCCGGCATAACCTTCGTAAGGTCGGGCATGACTTCCGTAAAGTTGGGCATGACCTTCGTAAAGTCCGGCGTGACTTCCGTAACGCGCGGCACGACCTTCGTGATGCACGGCATGAGTTTCGTCAGAAAAAATAAAGAGATTATTGCACCCGCACAACAATGAGCAGCGGGCGTAAGCCGGAGAGTGAAAGCGAAAATAAGCTGTGAAGGCTGAGAAACCGGGCTTGATGACTGAGCGATTTTCCATACTAATGTACTTAAGATTGATGGCGTAAAGATAAAAAAGATTTTTATATTTACAAAACATGCCAAAAAAAATAGTAACAAGTAGACAGTTACAAGTTACAAGGCTGTATATATGTGAATTAGATAAAAGAGAAAGAAGATCATTAATTATTATTGATTCCTCATTTTTTCTTTTGTCAAAAAAAAGGCTCTGAAAAGATTTCAAAACCTGCTTTTTAGTTGATGTTTTATAAATTCGAAGGGGAGGAATAGCATCATGCGCGGCCCGGAAAAACGCATAACAGTTCGGATTCGGGCTCTCATATCGGAACTATAACAATGGACGGAACAGGTTTTGCAGGCACCCTTTTTATCTTGAAAAGGACATTTATCCAACCGCTTAACGGCATAGTATCTGAGCGCCTCACATTCATCGCACAGCACCTGTGTGCTGCCATGTTTACTCCGACAATAAATCTGAATCATACGAGCCACCGTCTTTTTCTCAGCCTCAATCTTTCCCATTTCTTTTTATAAAGAAAAAATCAAAAAAATAAGACGCATTGACTATTACAAGGGTTAGTTGAATTCATAGCGTGTATGCAAATTCAGAGAACTAAACCTATGACAGTGCATTAGAGATACCCAGCAACTCAGCCCGGATAACTTTGAGACGTTCCACCACCTCTTGTTGCTTGGCGACCACATCTTTTTTCTGAGCCAATTTACGCTTAGCCCCTTCCAGAGTTAGTTTTTGCTCATTAACCAGGTAAATAATTTGTTTGATTGTCTGAACGTCATCATTAGAATAAAACCGACTTCCCTTGGCATTTCGTTTAGGGCTAAGTTGCTTGAACTCTCTTTCCCAAAAACGAAGATTAGACTGATTGACCCCGAACATGTCGGCCACTTCAGAGATAGAATAGAAAAGTTTTTCCATGATAAAATTGATAGCTAAATTACTTTATAATTTTCAATCGGGTACCGGTGCGAATATGCGACCGGCGAATATTATTCCACTTCTTCAGCTTATTGACCGAGATACCGTATTTGGCTGCAATATCACTGAGGGTCTGACCGGATTTTACTTTATAATAAATCACCCGACCCACACTACCGGGCGAAACCGCAGTAGCAGGAGCCTGAAGAATTTCAATCTCACCCCTCCGGTTATTAATCAGCTCATCGGCCTTGTAAGCCACAATTTCATTGAACTTTTGATTAAATGTATTCACATAGTTCAATGGCAGGCACAAGGCATATGGTTTAATATTTCCGGGAATAATGTCTTTACGATATTGTGGATTCAACAAGCGAACTTCCTCGATAGGCAAATTCAGCACTGTAGCGACCTGTTCCAAATGAATGCGTTGATGTACCATAATCGTATCGGTTATGGCCGGCATATTTACAACAGCAGGACACAGATGATGCTCCGCTGCATAATGAAGCGAGTAATTAGCGGCTATAAAAATCGGAACATATCCACGCGTTTCTCTGGGCAAATACGGATATATAGCCCAATAATCACGCTTTCCACCCGACTTGCGGATTGCTTTATTTACATTGGCCGGGCCACAGTTATAAGATGCAATTACCAGATTCCAATCACCATAAATGGAGTACAGATCTTTCAGAAAACGGGCAGCGGCATTCGTCGCTTTTATTGGCGAAAGGCGTTCATCGACAAGGCTGTTAATTTCCAGACCATACATTCTTCCGGTTGCAATCATTAATTGCCACAAACCGGCAGCTCCCATCCGCGAAACAATGGTGGTATTCAATGCCGATTCTATAATGGAAAGATATTTTAGCTCCAGAGGCAGGTTATTAGCACTCAAAACCTGTTCAAATATCGGGAAGTAATAATTACTCATGCCCAACATATACTCAACCTGAGGCCGTTTACGAACCGTATACAAATCGATAAACGACCGTACAGGCGGATTAAATGGCATCTCCATCAGACAGGGCATTTTGGACAGGCGTAGTTTATATACTGAATCGGAAACCGACACATTATCGTCGCTCGATTTGCAATTTGGAGAGCTGGCTCTGCGCACAACCCACGACTGCAATATATAGTCCAGCGTGTTGTCAAATTCGGCAGGCACATTCAACGTAGAATCCATAATCAATTCATCGATTCTTCCTTTTTGCACGCTGCTTTTCCCCTGTGAGAAAACGCAAGTACAAGTTATTAGACAAAAGATACCGGTGGAAATTAGAATTCTAAAGTTCATCTCAAAAATATTTTTCTATAAAATCAATTTATTTTAAACTAAAGCTACATTGCATAGCAAAAGAGTTGCCCGTAGTGTTGTGCTCTACTGCAGGCTGAACGCGCATGGATAAATTAGGACTGATATCAAAATCGTACAGTTGGGCATCTACATAGGCGTCCACGATAGTAAGGGCATAATAGCCTATAGTAAGGATAATGCTCAAATCGCGATATCTCCGGTATCCATCCTGCGCCGACTTTAGCTTGCTTTCATAAGCCGTATAGCCACCATAAGTACTTGGGGAATATCCTTTAGGTAAAACCTGATAAAAACTAACCTTACTGGGGTCTTTATCTATCTGCTTCTTATAATTTTCATCGCCGGTATTGTACTTATTTATATCGAGGTAGGCATTTTTGTATGAATTATACTTACTGGAGTTCCAGGCTATGGCATAACCAAACCCCACGAAACCTCCGTACACGAGCGGTAACTTCCAATATTTTTTATTCAATATCTGACCGTAACCGGGAATAATGGCAGCCATCCATACCACTTTAGTTGGATTGGGCTTAAAAGTTTTCAATTTCAGAGAATCTGAAAGCTGAACAACTCTTTCAGGCTCCGGCATGTTGCCCTGCAAAGTTGAGACAGTATCTTTAAATACAGAATTACTCTTATCAATAATTTGAGCGTGAGCGCCAAAAGAGAGCAGGAAAATTAAAGATACAAGAATGCTTAAGTTTTTATACACTAAAGACAACTGTATTAAATTTTATCAATTAATTCCATAATTCGAGCTAATTCTTCATCACTGGTAAAGGGAATAGATATTTTGCCTTTTCCTTTTGGATTGCACTGAAACTGAACTTTTGTTCCAAACACCTTACTTAATTGCGATTGTAAATCATCGAACTCAGGCAGGTGCTTTATAGGGTTCACCCCATTCTCTTTTTGTTTAGCATCCAGACTACCCGTTTCCAGATACGTACGTACCAGCTCTTCGACCTTTCTTACCGTATAGTCATTTTGAATTATTGATTCATATAAATAGAGTTGAACCGCAGGATCATTCAAGCCAAGGATTGCGCGTGCATGTCCCATATCTATCTTTTTATCCTTAATTCCCATTTGAATTTCGGCAGGCAAGCGTAATAAGCGCAAGTAATTGGCTATTGTAGCACGCTTTTTACCAACACGCTCACTCAAGCGTTCCTGTGTCAATTTGTATTCCTCCATCAAACGATAAAAAGTCAGTGCTATCTCGATGGCATTCAAATCTTCGCGTTGAATGTTTTCAATCAACGCCATTTCCATCACCTGCTCGTCAGCAGCAGTTTTTACATAAGCCGGGATGGTTTTAAGACCAACAAGCTTCGAAGCTCTGAATCTTCGCTCACCGGCAATGATAAGATACGTTCCATCATCATTTTTCCGCAAAGTTATAGGTGAAATCACACCTAATTCACGAATGGAAGTTGCCAGTTCCGTTAATGCATCCGCATCAAAATGACTGCGAGGTTGATTTGGATTTGCAAAAATCAAGTGCATTTCCACCTCACTGATCGACGATGATCCGCTTGTACTAATATTTTCTGTATCTATTAAGGCACCTAAACCTCTTCCTAATCCTGTAATGTTCTTTGCCATATTTATTTTGCGAAACGCTGCATTTATTATTTATTTCTTCCCGAATTATCAATCAACACTTTCATTCTTTGCAATCAACTCTTTGGCCAAATCCATATAATTCGTAGATCCTTTTGATTCTGAATCGTACAATAAAACCGGTTTTCCATGACTTGGAGCTTCACTTAAACGAACATTACGGGTTATGACTGATTCGAACACCATCCCCTGAAAGTGCTTCTTCACTTCGGCATATACCTGATTGGCTAAACGTAATCGGTTATCATACATGGTAAGCAAGAAGCCCTCTATTTCCAAAGCCGGGTTTAGCTTGCTTTTAATTATCTTTATTGTATTCAACAGCTTACTGATACCTTCCAATGCAAAATACTCGCACTGAACAGGAATTATCACGGAGTCGGAAGCAGTTAATGCGTTTACCGTTATCAGTCCCAGAGAAGGTGAACAATCGACTAGTAAATAATCGTATGATGATTTTAGAGGAAGCAGGAGGTTTTCCATAACCCGTTCCCGGTTTTCCATATTCAACATCTCAATTTCCGCGCCAACCAAATCAATATGCGACGGTAAAATAAACAGATTATCCACAGCCGTAGGATGAATTGCTTGTACCGAAGGCACATTATCAATCAGACATTCATAAATTGTAAATTCTAATGACCGAACATCAATTCCTAACCCAGACGAAGCATTAGCTTGTGGATCAGCATCAACCAGCAGAACTTTTTTACCCAGCGAAGCCAGCGAAGCTGCTAAATTGATTGCAGTTGTGGTTTTACCCACACCACCTTTTTGGTTGGCCAACGAGATTATTTTACCCATAATTAAAGGAGTTTATTTAGAAATTGTTGTGATATTTTAGTTTGTATTCCGGGCATCGAGTTGTAACGTCTACTCACTCACAACCTTCATCCTTTTCTACAACTCAAATACCTGAGTGTTATAATTATTACCTTTTCAACGAATATTCTTTTACCGATTGGCAAAGATAATAAAATAAATCCACCCACTCAAGAAGCCTTTAGGGGCCAAAATAGAAATAAGGTTTTTTAAGCCAACAAAGCAAAATACAATCAAGACCTAAAAGCACATCCTTTTTTATATGAAATTTAGCAAAATAGAGACGAAGAATATGTATTAAATAATAGAACAAGCCTAGGGCTTATTTAAGTTTTGAATATTATTAAATTCAAATAGCTATAAAAATGATTATCTTTGCAGTTGTTAGATAAAACATCACTATTTCAGACTAAAAGCATATCTATCAGCACAATTTCACCCATTCGCCCAACTATTTAATATGAAAATCCGGAATCTTCAAAATCCAATTATATTAATTCTTCTTGTTGCACTTGTCATCATCTCGTATTTCTACTTCTTTCGCATCGATCTTACATCCGACAAACGATATAGCATTGCCGATCAAACAAAAAATCTGATGGCTAAAATGGATGCACCTCTTGAAGTTACTGTATACCTCGATGGAGATTTGAATCCGGGATTTCAACGATTGAAAAAATCGACTGCCGAATTACTTGACGAATTGTCGGTTTATTCCGATAAAAGTATAACTGTAAAATATGAGAATCCATCTTTAGCCGACTCGCCCGATCAAAGAGAAAAGAAATATCTGGAACTCCAGACCCGCGGACTGAATCCAACTGCCGTTTACGAGCGCGACAAAGAGGGAAAGTCTATCCAAAAAATTATATTTCCATGGATTGAGATTAATTACAAAGGCAAGAAAGTTCCGGTATGCCTTTTAAAGAACATTCTGGGCAATTCGGGAGAAGACAACCTGAACATTTCAATTGAAAATCTGGAATTTGAAATTACAGATGGAATTCGCCGGTTAGTGAATACCAAGGTTTCTAAAATTGCATTTATAGAAGGTCATGGCGAGTTATCTGAAGCCGAGACCTACGATATCAGCAAGTCATTAAGTCGTTATTTTCAGATAGACCGGGGGATATTAGCCAGTAATGCCGCAGTTCTGAACGATTACAAAGCCATTATTATTGCCAAACCTACAAAACCATTCAGCGAGTCCGATAAATTTATCATTGACCAGTATATCATGAATGGCGGACGTGTATTGTGGCTAATAGACGGGGTTCGTATTGCAAAAGAGAACCTCTCCACCATCGGACTTTCGCCGGCCATGGAGCTCGATTTGAATCTGAACGATCAGTTGTTCCGTTACGGAATAAGGATCAATCCTGTTTTATTGCAAGATGTTCAATGTGTTTCCGTTCCGGTAAATATTGCGCCGGCCAACGCTACCCCACAATTTGAACCTACTCCCTTATATTTTACTCCATTGCTGCTGGCTTCACCGGAACATCCGGTTAGTAGGAACATCACAGAGGTCAGGTCTGAATTTTGTTCGGGCATTGATGTAGTGGGGCAAAACAAACAGGTTAGCTACAACCTGCTTTTGGCTAGTTCAGAGAACACACACATTATTGGCACTCCAACCACCATCGACATGAGTCAAAAACTTAAAGCAAATGACAAAACATATTTTAATGTGAGCTATGTACCTGTAGCAGTTGCAATGGAAGGAAACTTCGACTCGGATTTCGCCAATAGAATGGTTCCAAAAGGGTTGACAAATACTTTACCCATACTAAAACAAAGCATGAAGACCCGTCAGATAGTGGTTGCCGACGGAGATATAATACGAAATGAGATTTCGATAAAAGACAGCACTTCCATTCCGTTAGGCTTTGACCGCTATACGAATCAACAATTCGGAAACAAAGACTTCATCCAAAACGCCGTACTTTACCTGGCCGACAATGACGGTTGGATACAACTCAGAAATCGCACATTAAAGCTGCGCCTGCTCAACAAACAAATTTCGAGCGACGAGAAAACTGTTTGGCAAGTGGTTAATGTATTATCACCAATCATTCTTCTGGCCTTATTGGGAATTGGATATCAAATAGTGAGAAAGAGGAAATATACCAGACTATAAAAAGTCAGGGAATAAACTTATTCCGGCATACAAAGCTGTCTGAAACAGAAAACCGTATTTATATCCAATCAAATACGGAACACATCGACATTGAGTTGAGACCGGTTTTTCGATCAAGTGAACATAGGCTTTACATCCAATCGAACCGAGGGGTTAGATCCGATCGAATCGGAGCTGATAATTGAATCAATAAGCCTGTTTCAGTAGACAGCTAAGGATCATGCAGATATAAACGACAAATTGTTGGTTTAATCAAAACAGAACGCGGACACTATCTTTTTCCTAAGATAATCTCCGCGTTCTTTTCTTTATGATTGCCTGATCCGATAAATGCTTAACTTATCAATGAATTGATTTGATTATCCGGTGAAAAATGTCGGTGTTTTCGTATACTCCCGTGAAATTTTCGGCTCCGGGTCCGTAGGCAAATACCGGCACAAAAACCGGGGTATGGTCGTCGGACGCATATACGCCCGTGATGCGTCCCGCTTCTTTGTCGCCGTCGATGAGTGACAATCCTCCTGTTTCGTGGTCGGCGGTAATAAGTACCAAAGTCTCTCCATTTTTGTCGGCAAACTTAAGCGCTTCCTGCACGGCAAGGTCAAATCCAAGGGTTTCGATGATGGAGCTGGGGAATGAGTTAGCGTGTCCGCCATAATCTATCTTGGCTCCTTCCACCATCAGAAAAAAACCTTTGTTGCTGGTTAAATGATCAATGGCTTTGGTGGTGGTTTGTGCCAGTAAGTGTAGATTATCCTGGCTAGTGGCTTCACCCAGTCGTTCGTCCAGCAGAATAACCCGCTGACCGGCGGTACAGGATTCGTCCACGTTGTGAAGGAAGACATAGTCTTTTTTCAGTTCGGTCTCCAGGTTCAGACTATCTTTTCTTTTTGTAAAAACCGTTTCGCCACTTCCGGCCAGAAAGTTCAGCTTGGTTTTGAATAGTCCTTTTGTGATTTCGTCGGAATTATCTCTTTCGGTAGAATGTCCGTAGAACACTGCAGGTGTAGCGTCGGCCACATTTCCGTTGGTCACCACTCCGCAGGTTTTTCCTTCGCCCAGCAATATGTCGGTAAGCGAGGTGTTGGGGTTTCCGTTTTCGTCGGTGGAAATGTATCGGTTGTTGGTCTTTTTTCCGGTAGCCAACGCACTGCCTGCTCCGGCCGAGTCGGTAATAAAGTTGCCTTTGGCCTGCGTGCGCTGAAGTCCGATAAATTTGAGTTGGGTAAACGACAGTCCATTATTTACCAGGTCGGCGGCTGCTACCTGAGTTAATCCCATGCCGTCGCCTATGAGCAGTATAATGTTTTTGGGTCGGGCATTTTTGCCATCGTTTCTGCCCGTGGGGCGGTAATAGCTAATGGGAGCCGACAGGGTGAGCTTATGGTTATTGAACCCGGCAAAGCTTTTGGTTACCTTGTCCAGCTTGTCGGGACGAACCACTGTGTTGTCGGTGCCGGTACCGGTTTGGTTTCCAAAAGCAAAATTGTTGTGCTGTTCGTTTCTGAAAAACTCACAGCATTTTTCAGGGTGATCGGTATTGACGATATCTACTCCCATTACCCGGAAAGTTTGCCAGGTATTGAGGTTATCGGGACTGCCCCAGAAGCGGATTTTTTTTCCAAGGCTATGCACCTTGTTGATGGTTGCCTCGATTTTTTCTTTTTCGGCCGGAACAATACTTCCTTTACCGTTCCACATAGAAAAGCGTTGGAATGTATCGCTGAAAAAGGCAATTCTTTTCAGTTGGTTTTCGGAATAATTGTATTTTACATTCCCATCAAAAAAAGCAATGGCAGGATATTCTCCGAAGTGTTCGGGTGTAGGTATGTCGCCCGTAAAAACAAGAGTTACTGCATGTGGGTTGCGGCTGCGGTCGAAGACTTCGGGATATTGCTCTATAGAACCAAGTATGGCGGGGATAAGTAGCTGCGGATTGGTTTTAATATCAATCATCAGGTAAAAGGATTTCTCCGAGTTTTTCCAGGCTTTTCCGTTGTTTTTGTGAAATTGCTTGACGATGGGTTGTATATACAAATCGTCGAGGGTGTTTTCTACATTTAGTTCCGAGGGTTGGTGCGCCACCAGTACTTTCCGGGTTTCGGGGTCGTAAAAAACATCGGCTTCATACGAATCGACCATTTGCCCGTAAGCCTCATAAAAGGGTACGGTTTGATGATAATCGTTGTGCGAATGGATGAGTATCTCGTTTTGTGCCGAAAGACGACCTGATGATACTACCAAACAGAATATACTCAGGTAAAATAGTCTTTTTAAAAGAAGTTTGTTCATAATTTTATTTCAAATAGTTGTTTTGCTGCTCCGGTTCTGAATCTCTCAAAAGGAATATATCGCGGAGATTTGTATATACTCTGACAGGAGAAAAAGCGGAAGGTGCATGTTGCAACCTTCCGCTTTAATATAGATATTCAATCAGAATATGTTTTCTGTGAATTAATAACCATCGTTCTGAACCAGATATCCCGGATTATTCGAAGCGCCGTCTATAGCAGTTTGCGGAATAGGGAAAAGACGCATTTTTACATTGCTGTCTGTCTTTTCTGTCCAGGTTCCTTCATATTTTCCGAAGCGGATCATATCAGTACGTCGTTGATGTTCCCAGTAAAATTCAAAACCCCGTTCGCGGAGAAGAATATCCAGCGTCATAGAAGTAAGCGGTTGTGGAGTAACAGCAGGACGTGCAGTTCTCGACGCTCTCACTGTGTTTACATCCGCCAGAGCACTGGCAGCATCGCCTTCGCGAAGTTTTGCTTCGGCTCTCATCATATACAAATCGGCCAGTCGCACAATAACCAGATCGGCTTCTCCTTTGTTACGTCCATCATCCGACGATTTGCTCCATTGATATTTTTCAACACGGTAACCCGTGTTATAATCACTTCCGGCAGCCGTAAAATCGATTTTTTCTGTAAAATCTACATACGCATTGGCTTCTGCTTTTCGCCAATCGCGTATTTTACCAATTTTATAACGTCCATCGCTGGTTAGCAGAAAAGGCAATTTACTACCGGTGTTTTGTAAGCCATATTGCATGCCACGATAGATACCTCTGTTTACTTCAAATTGAGCTGCCGTAAGGGCAGAATCAGCCGGTATAATCATCCGTTCCCACCAAAAGCGGCAATCGGCTTTAGCCGGATCGACCGAACCGTTAGCCTGTACCCACGACTGGTAAAAGTCGGATGTAATGGCGGCACCATCTGTTCCATTTCCTTTTTGATATAATGGGTTACCATAAAAGTTACCCGACATAGAAAAATAAGACATGCGGTTATGTCCATTCAGTTCCGGACGTTGATCTACTGCAAACACCAATTCTTTGTTTGTATGATTGTCGTTGTTAAAGCAAGAGAAAAATTCAGAAGCTAAAGCATATTGGCCTGAATTGATAACCAGATTACTGTATTCAATCACTTTATCCATATCGGCAGTCTTAAAATCAAAACTGGTTCCATAAGGGTTGCGCCATACTGCAGCATTAAGGTATAAACGTGCCAAAAGACCATAAGCCCCATACTTTGTCATACGACCCGGACCTACATCAGTTTTTAAATCGCCGACTACAGTTTCAAGTTCTGACTTAATATATTCCACGGCATCGTTTCCCCGGAGAATTTCTGAAAGGTCATTCTGATTTTCTTTCTTGAAAGCAATTCCCCACAAATCCAGTGTGAACATGTTGTAAAATGCTCTGAGTCCTCTTGCTTCGGCAAGATATACGCGTGCTTTCTCATTCGTTTTTGCCATGGGAGTTAACACGTTGATTGCAGTTACAGTTTTAGAAATCATATTCGTCAAATCAGTCCAACATTGTACTACATTACTGTGTGTTGGTGTGACTGCATGTTGATGTAACTGTAAGTAAATTCCATTGTCACCCCAGTCTTTCCCACCACGGTAAGGCAGAATAGCCTCGTCGGTTGAAATTTCCTGAACGGCAAAATATTTAGTGTGTTGATAGAAATCGGGCAATAATGCGTACGCTGGTGTAATAGTATTCTCAATAAGTGTGCTATCCGATGCATTACCCGATAAAGATTCATCCAGAATCACTTCTTTCAGGTCGGAACAACTCCAACTAAACAGCAGGGCAAATGCAAGTAAAGCGAATTTATATATATTTCTCATTTTATGTTTCGTTTTATACTTCAATGATGATTAATTAAGAGTGAAATTAAGTCCTACAACAAAAGTTCTGGATTTAGGGTAACTGTAATAGTCTATACCAAATGATTGAATACCATTTGTAGAACTGTTCTGGTTTACTTCCGGGTCGTATCCGCTGTATTTGGTAATCACAAACAGGTTCTGACCGGTAAGCGAAAGACGTAAATCTTTTATCCAGCTTCCTACTCCCCACGATTTGGTGTTGAAGTTATATCCCAGCGATAAATTGTTTAACCGCAGGTAAGCACCATCTTCGAGATAACGTGTAGAAACTGAAGCTGAGTTTAAGGTGCTTTCATTTGAATATTCCACAGCTTTAGAAGTTGTATTATTCGAGTTGGCCAATTGAGCTTTGTAAAATGAACTCATTGCCGTATGGTTGTAAATTTTATTCCCCGACACACCATTAAAGTTGGCACTCAGGTCAAACCGTTTGTAACTGAGGTTCAGATAAAAACTATATGTTATGTTCGGCAATGCACTTCCTACTACCGAACTTTCTCCATTGTTTGCGTAAGTTGACAAACCGTCAGCCCCAATTCCGGTAAATGTTTTCATGTAAAACGAACCTACAGAATACCCGTTTACCAAACCATTGATAGTTGCACCTGTTTGTCCCGAACCCTGAGCGGCTCCGGTAGTCAGAATAGTATAAGGAGAGTGCTCCACAACATTGTCGACAAACGATACATTACCTCCCAAACCGTACGAAAATCCATTGACATTTCTGTGCTGATAGTCCAATGAAAGTTCTAATCCTTTATTGGTAATGGTCATATCCTTCACATTTGTCCAATAAGTTGATGCCGGCTGGATAGGATCGGCTGTTGCAACCTGAAGCAATATGTTGCTGGATACTTTATGGAAATAATCCACCGTTCCTGTTAGTTCTCCTCCGAAAAGTCCAAAGTCGAGACCTATATTACTTTGCGTTGAAACTTCCCATTGAATGTCAGGATTTGCTAATCGGACATAGGTAGTTCCGGCTACATAATTTGTTGTATTGTCGAGTGGATAACTGGTAGTACCTGTAATACTGGTAGTATAGCTTGATTGCGTAATTTTAGAAGGTATTTCCTGATTACCCGTTTTTCCCCAACCTAAACGAAGTTTCAGGTTGCTAATAGTTGGAATAGATTTCATGAAATCTTCTTCCGATATTCTCCAACCTGCAGCAAATGAAGGGAAGGTACCATATTTGTTGTTTGCTCCAAATTTAGAAGATCCATCGGCTCTTACAGTGGCCGTTAATAAATATTTGCCCAAATAACTGTAATTAGCTCTTCCAAAGAAAGATTGTAACTCATCGGTTTGAGCCGAACCCGATGGCTGATTACTAACTAGTGTAAGCTTTTGACCCAGGCCCGGATTGTAGCGCGGCTCGATACCGTTATTTGCAAAACCGGTTATACTCCAGCTTCTGTATCTGTCAAATGTATTTTGATAAGAATGCCCTGCAAGGAATGTTAAGTTGTGGGCTTCTTTATCCAATGTATAAGTCAAATAATTTTCAATAAGAGTATTGTGTCCATTCCAGAATTTTTGTGTCAAACTACCTTCTTCGTAAGGATCGGCATTTGGCATAGCTTGTACGTCTTGCTCTTTTGAGCTGTTTTCGTATCCAAAGTTTAGTTTATAAACCAATCCTTTCATTATTTCAAATGATGGCGAAATGTTGGCATTGATTTTACGATTTTCGCCAAAGGTTTTATAGAGATCAGCACTTATCAATGGATTAGTCAGATCAGTATATTTTGTGGCATTGCCATTTGCATCGCGAGCCGAGTAAGTGGGATTAAAGGTCAACATATCCGAAACTAATGTGGTTGAATTTGAGTTTTCACTTTTTTCAACTGAGCTAGTCAAGCTGTAGCTAATATTCAGTTTGCCATTTATGAGTTTCTGATTAGCTTTGAAATTTCCACTATATCTTTCGAGACCGGTATTTATAATAATACCCTCTTGTTTCAAATATCCGGCAGAGGCGCGATAGTTGAAGTTATTTGTACCTCCCTGCAAGGTCAGGTCATGGTCTTGTGTAAAGGCAGTTCTTGTTAGTTCATTTTGCCAATCGGTATTGCCTCCTCCGTCGGTAAGTTTTCCACTAATTGCGGTAATATTTTTACGGAATTCGTCGGCACTAAAAACATCTATTTTATTTGCCATTGTTGAAATTCCGAATTTTGAAGAAACAGACGCCTGCATATTTCCTGCTTTCCCGCTTTTTGTTGTTATCAATATAACACCATTAGCACCGCGCGAACCATAAATAGCTGTTGCAGATGCATCTTTCAATACGTCGATAGATTCAATGTCTTCGGAATTTATATTGCTTAACGGATTATAATCATCCGAACCTGTGCCGGCTAATCCAATAGGAAAACCATCGATAACATACAAAGGACCCGTATTTTCTCTAATACTACCTTGTCCTCTGATGATAATGCGTTGACCGCTTCCCGGCGCACCGCTCGAAGACGTTACATTTACCCCTGCAACTTTACCTTGTATGAGTTGCTCGGGTGAACTGGCAACTCCTTTGTTGAAGTTTTCGCTTTTCACTGAAGAAACTGCACCGGTGATATCTTTCTTCTTTTGGCTACCATAACCGATAGCAACTACTTCAGTCAACAATGTTGATTCATCACTAAGCGTGACATTGATAACCGATTGATTGTCGACCGACACTTCTTTCTGTTTCATACCCACAAATCTGAAAACAAGTGTTTGACCTGCTTTTGTGTTCTGAATCTGATAGGCGCCGGTAGTATTCGTTACGGCGCCGGTTGTGCTGCCTTTAATGAGTACAGTTACGCCGGTGAGTGGATTACCTTCTGTATCGGTAACGCGCCCTGTAATATGTTCTGAAGATTGCTGAGCCGAATTGTTTGCCGGCTTAGGCTGTAAGTTGCCTGCAATTGAAATGTTATAGGTAAAAAGCTGGATTATAATGATAATAAAAAGCTTTTTGAACCCTTGTTTTGTAAGTGAAGCTATATTCATATTTTGTATTTTTGAAATCTTTTTTATTTACTCCATTGGAGTTTAAACTAATAGTTATTTTTACTTCTTTTTAGCTGGATTTTAGCTGTCATTTTTACATAGGCAGTTACGGATATAAATAATTTAGTTGTTATTATTGGTTGAATCTGTGTATACAAAAACCGGGTTTGAATAAAACCAAAGATCGGCAAAGGCTTTGGTTGCATTATTTGGTTGCATCAGAATGTCGGGCAATGGATTTCCATTTTCATCGGTCTCATTTGGCACATTTAAGCCGTGGTTTGTTCCGCGCAAACGGAAATATGTTGAATTGGTAACATTCGGAATGATCATGCTCATTTCTACCCATCCATTACCTAAGGATTTCCACTTCTTACTCACTAATCCATTAGCATCAGTGATATTTCCATTCGTATCAAACCGCGCTATAACGGATGTTGTATTTACGGTATCTTTCTCGTAATCGAGAGATGATGGAGAAAGCATTCCGGTTATTTTTCCTTGAATAATGTCGATGTGGTTTAATGTAGGATTTTTGTAATTGCTATAGCTGTTGAAGTTATTCGTCTGTGGATCGCGTGCTCTGATCGTAATTTTCACGGCCTTGCCTGCTGCGATGTTCAGCCGGCTTCCCATTGAAACCTGCATGTTCTCTGTTCCCACAGGTTCTACTGTGTATATAAGCGAATCAATCAGATCGCCGGTAACCACCCAGGTATTTCCGGAACGTAATCCGTCTACAATATTTTGAGCCGATTTTCCGGTCGTGTAGGTATAGTTCTTTTGATATTCTCCGGGATAAAAATCACCAACTTCACTATGGCAATCAGAGTTTGAAAATAACCAAAACCGACGTCCTTCGGTCAGCAGTGCATCCCATACGCCTCCGATTTTTGCTGAATAAATTCCAGCGCCGCCATAAGTACTTCCTCCAACGGAAGTAGTTTCGTATAAACCCCGTGGACGCGTTGTCTCTCTGTGGTGTCCGGGTATACTTTCGAATCCGAAACAGATATCCGGAGCTGTGCTGTTCATCTCACGAATAGCCGCAATGCTATAACCACGGGTGGTCTGAGGATATCGTTCGGGATGTGCTATCACCAGATAGCTGGATGTTGGATAATGTGTTTTCAACCATGTTAATGCTTCTATTGCTTTGGCATGACCGGTCAGGGTACTTTTTGTCCAGCCCTGAGCAACTCCACCAATGAGGTCTTCATCGCTATTATCAAATTTGAATTCAAATTCGGCTAGCGGATTGCAATTAGGGTTTGCATCAAACTGGTTATTGATAATTCCCAAACTGCCATGTTCGTGCCCGGGGATATTAAACTCCAGACTCTGAAGAATCGTTTTGGATGGGTAAAGTGACCGGGCTTTCAGAACTTCGCTGAAAGAACTGTCGCGAAGTACCTGCCAACGCCACATCACCTGATGACCGTCTCTTATTACGGATGTCCCGATTATGGGGTTTGGTTTATACTCATCCCAGTATTCTGTTACTGTGGTTCCTGTTTGATTCCCCGAAACTCTTCCGTTTCTTTCCGAGCCACCACCATGTTCGCTGTTTGCCCACCAATCCAGACCAAATTTGTTGTTCTGTGACATCATATATCCAATAGTAAAACTACCATCCGTATACGTAGTATGCTGATGAAAATCTCCTTTCATATAACTTTGTGCCGGAATTTTAGTAACTATGCTTGCCGCACCAAATATCAACAGAACTGCTAATGAGTTTAATCTCATGTTTAATAAACTTTAAATTTTGCGACAAAGGTAGAGTCGTAATATTACTAAGTTGTTACAGAGTTGTTGAGAAAACAAGAAGAAAGATCCAATAATATTATTACATTTTAGACCTATTAAACAGACAATTAAGCCTTATCACAAGAACTACAGTCACTGCAAAACGGCAATTGCTTTACAAAAGGCAGTCGTTTCTGTAGTAGGAGTAGCATATTAATATCGAATACAATTATTAGCAGAACATACAAGACATAAAGATCTGTATATTTAAATCAATTCCGGTTCAATATAATTATTTTTGCAATTTTTCCCTCCTTCTATCAGGGATTCATGGATTATTTGAACATGGAGATATACATGCTCAATAGAATAGCTGAGTAGGCTTGTGAAGTGTAGAGTGGTTTGATTTGTTTCTTGACCGAGTCTAAAGCCCAGCTATATCTCGACCTGACAGTTTGCTCGCTTATGGATAGTTCTTGAGCTGTTTCCCGGGTAGAGTATCCCTTTTTCCATCTACGAATAAAAATTTCCCGTGTTAGTTCCGGCATATCCCCTATTGTTTTATCAATAAGTTCAACAATCTCACTCGTTTCCAGTTCTTCAGTAACGTGTGTGTAAGATAATTCATCTGCTTTTTGGTTTAGCAGACTCTCCGTTCCCCCACTGATACGCGATGCTGATGATTTGAAATAATCGAATACGCAAAACGAAAAATGCTTATACAGAAAACTCTTGGCTGAATCCTTTTCATCGGTCTTAATAACAGTGGGGTTAATCCAGATGGCTATCCAAAATATTTGTGTGATTTCGTTGGACACTTCCATATCACGCGTGTACGAAAATGACAGATCGTAAAACACACGCCTATAACGCTTGTAAAGTTCATTATACGCAGTCTGATCTTTTTCAGCTATCAGCTCAAGCAATATTTTGTCAGGAGTATCCATATTCCATTTTGCTCTATTTTGCGATACAAAGATAGAGTCTGCCTATTACAACGAAATGACAATCTCCGAATTCTCTCCTTTATATCAGTTTCCCTCTAATTTCTGAAATCAGAAACTAATTGTTTGCCACTATAATAAAACCACGTAACATAAATGAAATGGTTTCTTCATGGTTTTGTATATAAATTTTGTGGAGCTCAACTCTTTTTATATATGTAGAGCAAATTCAGTGGCCGGTTATCAACGATCCATTTATCATTTTTATAAGTAATCAGTAATAACTAGCGATCTGTTTCTATAACCAATGTACAAATGTCAACAGCTTATAACTCGTAACCATTTACGTATAAACACTTAATATATGGATAAAAAGAAAAAAGAAAATTGGTTAAGCAATAATTCGCAGAATCACAAACAAGTAAGATTTCGCTTCCTTTCCACTTTGTTGCAACGCTATTTTACGGGTAGTGCATCTACCAAGGAAAAGCAAATCATCGACAGCTGGGATGCTAAAGCTAGTTGGGAAAAATACAAAGAAAAAGTGAATGAACGGAAAATGGAAAAAGCATGCGACGAAGTGTGGAATAACATAAGCGTACAGCTTCAGTTTGAAGAAAAACGCAAAACCTTTCGGTTACCAACTTACTTTCAGCGTTACGCAGCCGCCGCAGCTATTTTCATCTTACTTGGTGGGGGTATTCTTTTTTACACCCAACATAGTATTACAGGGCATAACATAGATATAGCCGCCCAGGCCAAAACTATTTTCCAAACTACGAACGATCAAATCCGGTTGGTAATACTTCCCGACGGTTCCCGCATACAGATGAACCGGGGCACTACGTTCAGCTATGCCACTCATGCCTTCAACCGCAAGCAACGTGAAGTATGGCTCGAAGGCGAAGCATTCTTCGAAGTAGCTAAAAACAAAGAGAAACCCTTTATTATACATACCGGCACCATGCAGACTACTGTACGCGGTACTTCATTCAACGTAAAAGCCTATCCTCAGCTAGCCGAAAATGTAGTATCGGTACGCAGTGGAAAAGTAGAAGTTAGCAACCGGAATCAAATGTTAGCCGTACTTACAAAAAACAAGCAACTAACGTTCCATAGCACTACCAAACATTTCCAAACCAATGATATGGATTGGGAAAATGCGGCCGGATGGATGGATGGTAAGTTGGTACTATGTAATGCGAACGTAAAAGAATTGCAATTCAGAATGAAGCAAAATTTCAATGCCGACTTGACGATAGAAGGATCACTTCTTGAAGGGGTGATGTTCAACTCGTCCTTTAATAGAGGAACCGGCTTGAAAGATATACTGGAACGTATATGTGCCCTGTATAATGTACATTACGAATTATCAGGTAATAAGATACGAATCCATTCTTAATGAATCTGTATAATTTCATTCTTCGTGGCAGGTGATGCAAATGAAAAAATCATCAGTAAGAAGTTTTCACACAAGGAGCAATGAATCCCACATTGAGATACAAATCAAAATGAATGTTCAGAAAATAAGTAATTAATTATAAACACAAAAAAAATGATTCAGAGAGGAAAATTCAGTATTATTCTACTGGTTGTAGTTTTATTATTGTCTCCGGTTTGTCAGGTCAACGGACAAATTATTAGCGCATCTTATCCGCGTGAAAAGTTGACAGATAGGCTTAGTAAAATAACAAAAGCCAGTCACAAAGACATAACATTCGATTCCAAGCTGCTCGAAAATGTATGGGTTCCAACCCTGATTGTCAAAAAGGACAAGGTGGAACAGGTGTTATCCGCCAGTTTGAGTACAACTACTTTTACATACAAAACCATGACGGATAATTCGCTTGTAATTGTACAAAGAGAAAAGAAAGAAGTTGCCGACGCCTCTTCATCGCGGCACGAATTTGTATGTGGTACTGTCCTGGATGAAAGCGGGCAACCCTTGCCGGGAGCCAGTGTTGTCATCAAAGGCACTACCAAAGGGATGCTTACCAACAGTCAAGGGCACTTCAGGATTGCTACCAATCAGAACTTTCCGGTCACCTTGCAAACCAGTTTTACAGGACTAAAGACGGATGAATCGGAAATAGAGGACGATAAAGCCGTTCAGATTACCATCCGGGAAAATCTGAACAAATTAAATGAAGTAGTGATTACTGCTTCCCGCAAATCCGAAAGTCTATCAAAAGTCCCGGTTACCGTAGAAACGCTTAGTTCCGGAGACTTACGTCGCTCCCCCTCAGCCAGTTTCTATGATGCAATTTCCACACTGAAAGGAGTCAATACCATCAATTCGAGTATTGCCTTTACCGTTTATAATACCCGTGGGTTTCAACATCCGAATAATTTAAGATTGGTGCAATTGGTCGATGGGTCCGACAACTCGTCGCCCGAATTAGGCCTGCCCGTTGCAAACACTATAGGCCCGGGAGAGTTAGACGTGCAAAGTGTGGAGTTGATACCGGGAGCCTCTTCTTCCTTGTATGGCTTAAATGCTTCTAACGGATTGCTTAACCTGATTACAAAAGATCCTTTTACATATCAGGGATTGAGTATCAGCTTAAAGACGGGTGTAAATAATATTAACTCTCCCTTTAAACAGGTGTACGATGCTCAAGCATCTTTATATAACAACATTGCCGTTCGGTATGCTAAAGCAGTGAACGACAAGTTGGCTTTCAAAATCAATTTAGGTTATATGAAAGGTCAGGATTGGGCTTCGGGTGATTTTAATGGCTATAACAACTATAACAGTATGGGGACTAATAATAGCAATGACCCGGGATTCAATGGAGCAAATATTTATGGCGATGAGGGTGGTATTGCCAATACGATCATTCTGGCAGGAAAGCCTGTTCAGGTAAGTAGAACCGGTTACAAAGAAGGTGATTTGACCGATTATGAAGCAAAATTGTTGCATGCCGATGCTACGGTAGATTATAAATTAGGGGAACATTCCGATGTTTCCTACACCTATCGTATTGGAGAAACGGATAATATTCTTACCCGTGGCAGCAAAATAAAACTGAAAAACTTTATAGTGCAACAACACGTGTTACAGCTAAAAACCTCGGAACTTTCTTTCCGTTCCTACATCAACACCGAAAACTCGGGAGATTCCTATGGGATTCGTTATTTAGCTGAAGCTCTGAATACTTCGGTGAAATCGAATGCACAATGGAACACCGATTTTCAGACAGCATATAATGCGGCTATCAAAGGAGGACAAACTAATGACCAAGCCTTGCAAACAGCACGTACCACAGCTGATGTTGGTCGGTTGGTACCGGGCACGAATGCTTATAACACAAAAGTGGCTGAGATAAAAGCCAGTAAAGCAGATAAGTTCATTGCCAGCGGCTACTTTTGGCATAATGAAGCTATATATGATTTGAGTAAATATACTAAAAGCATAGCCGATATTCAGGTTGGAGCCGATTATCGGTATAGCCAGGTGTATTCCGAAGGAACCGCATACGCTGACACGGTGGGCGGTTCACCGGTTTTTAGCTATAAATTCGGGGGCTTTGTGCAGGCAGCACGCGACCTGACTGACAAATTCAGAGTCGTTGGTTCGGTGAGAGTAGATAAGGCACGTGATATCAATCAGGTATTTACAGAAAGACTTGGTTTTATTTATGCCCCAAACGATCGCAATAACTTCAGAATGTCCTATCAGAATGGATATCGCTTACCCACCTTTGTGGAAGCATACATGTATATAAAAACAGATAATGGTATCGGGATAGGTGGTTTGAAACGATCGCTGGAATCGTTCAACATTGTTCATAATTCATATTCGTACGAGTCGGTATTGGCATTTAAGGCGGGTTATTTGCACGACGTTACCAGTGGTTCCACTTCGGCTCAGGCCCTGGTCAATAACGCAAGCTTACTGAAAGTATCTACCTTCGATTATTTGAAACCGGAGCAAAATCAAACCCTCGATTTTAGTTATAAAGGGTCTTTTTTACATGATAAGCTATACGTAGATGCCAATGTGTACGGAACTCAGTACAACAATTTTATTCAAACCTTTACGGTGATTAAACCGACAGGGGGCGTTTCAACAGCTATAAACACCGATGCTGCTAAAATTCTGAGTTCGAAATACAGTGTTTATCAAACCCTTTCGAATGTTTCTTCCAATGTGTATGTATACGGAGCATCGGTAGGTGTGGATTACAATTTTTATAAACAATATATGATTTCAGGTAATTTCAACTACATCGAGATGAACTGGGGAAATACGTCGAAAGAAGCATTAAGCAACGGGTTTAATACACCGAAATACAGTATGAACCTATCCATCAGTAACCCGAATGTGTATAAGAATGTAGGATTTAAAGTTACCTATAAATGGACGGACAAAACAGATTGGAAAACCGACTTCTCGGTGGGTACCGTACCTTCGTGGCAAACGGTGGATGCACAATGCTCATACAGAATACCGGAAATGAAAGCCACCCTTGCATTAGGTGGAACCAACTTACTGAACAAATATTACACACAGTATATTGGTGGATCTTCCATTGGAGGTTTCTATTACGGTTCTATCACCTTTGACGGATTATTGACCAAATAATAGTTTTTCAGGAATCAACTGATCGGATGACTTAAAGTCATCCGATCAGTAATTACCAATTTCAATTAGTAGCACGAACCAAATACGAATCAAATATGTACACTAAAAACAGAATATACAAATACTTGTTCCTGACAACAGGATGTTTATTGCTCGTTACCCACAGTTGGGGACAGCAACCGGGTTATTCCATCGATTCAAAAGTGGTGACAACCATCGAACGAACCGTCAATCCGATTGCCGTACCGGCAGCATCACGCAAACTGCTTCCTACCGATATAACCCAATATGCAAAATACGGATACGGACGCTGGGAATATGGTGCAGGACAGCCTTGCCAAAAACGATTAGATCTGATGCCTTCCAGCTACATTCAGCCCAAGGCCAACAAACCGACAAATTTATTGCACTTCTTTGCCATAACTGATGTGCACATCACCGACAAGGAATCTCCAGCCCAGGCTCCTTTCTTTGGCTACAGAGGCGGGGTAAGTGCAGCCTACACACCCAGTATGCTTTATACCACTCAATTTCTCGATGCCACTATTCAGACAATTAATGCCCTGCACCAACAAAAGAAATTTGATTTTGGAATCTCACTGGGCGATGTAGTGAATAATGCGCAATACAACGAGTTAAGAGCCTATATCGACGTGCTGGATGGAAAAAAGATAAACCCCGATTCGGGCGACAAGGACGATCCGGTTCCCGGACCGTTGAATGATTATCAGGACGAATTTCAGGCTGCCGGATTGAATAAAACCATTCCCTGGTATCAAACAATGGGTAATCATGATCACCTTTGGATGGGAACAAATCCGGTGGATGCCTATTTGAAAAAGGCCTATGTATCGGATACTATCCTCAACATGGGCAATATATTCAAAGACACACTCGGCATTCGGAGTCGTGGATATTATATGGGTGCGATAGACGGACGCACGGTTTACGGCGATGTAATCGGGGCAGGTCCGGTGCGGAGTTTTGCAACGCCACCCACCATTCCGGCAGCCGATCCGAATCGTCGGGCACAAACAGGGGCCCAATGGATGAGTCAGTTTTTCAACACCACCACCCTACCCCTTGGACATGGATTTCAGGCTGCCGACACCACCAGCGGTTTTGCCTGCTACACATTTGAGCCCAAGTCGGATTTACCACTGAGGGTCATTGTGGTGGACGATACGCAACGGGATGACGATCCCGATATTCACGGATACGGTCATGGATCGCTCGACAAACGCCGCTATGAATGGCTGGTCAAAGAGCTTGACAAAGGACAAGCTGAAGGCAAGCTCATGATTGTGGCTGCACATATCCCCATCGGGGTGGATTATGGCAGTCCGAAAATGAATGTATTCATGGGTTGGAGCACTGTGGCCGCTGTCACCGAGAAAAATTTGATTACTAAGTTGCATACCTATCCCAATCTTATCTTATGGATGTCGGGACACCGACATATCAACGCCGTAACCGCCTTTAAATCTCCGGATCCAAATCGTCCTGAACTTGGCTTTTGGGAAGTGGAGACCTCTTCATTGCGGGATTTTCCGCAGCAGTTTCGCAACTTTGATATAATCCAAAACAGCGATAATACCCTTTCAATACGCTGCACCGATGTTGATCCGGCTCTTAAAGAAGGAACGCTGACCGCTCTCTCACGTTCGTATGCCATTGCCACCGAGGAGATATTCAGCAGAATATCAGCGCCAACTTCGTCCGTTTCGTCGAATGCGGAAGAGATATTCGGCAAAACAACAGAGCCACTCTCTTCCGGTTCATATAATGCAGAATTACTGAAGCAACTAAGCCCAGAGATGCAAAAGAAGATAAAAGCCTACAAATAGGCTAATTATTATTTCCTTGATGATTCCCTGTGTATGAAACCAAAATTCAATTTTATCCACAGGGGATTATAGTATATGATTGTCAGACGGTATCCCTCTTCTATTTTCGGGGTTCCACCTCCTTAACATTAGAACTGTTCTCTCCGAGGGGAGAGAGACTCTCTATCCGAGGGGAGAGAACGGTTCTATCCGAGAGGGGAGAATTGTTCTCTCAGAAGGGATAAAATTGAAACATCGTTCAAAGCCAATTCTGTCTTCAATTGTTACGTGAAGGGATAGATCAGACAGGATAACAAATTGCTCGTGTTGAATGCCACTACTCCTATTTCTTTTGAGCGACAAATGTAACAGAATTTTAATCCGGTTGCAGTTTTTATGTTATTTCTTATATCTATCATTGCACCTACATTTTAGAAGCACATAAATGAAAAAGGTCGTTCTGATTTTAATTATCGTTATTGCATTGCCGGTATTGTATTTAGGTGGTACTATTCTACTGGCATTCCTGACAGAATTTCATCCGAAACCCATAGAAAACGTAGAGGTTTTATCCCCAAAGTCCACTTCAGCTCCTTCCATCATTCAAGACTCGGTACTTACATTTTTTACGTGGAACATCGGTTATGGCGGATTAGGAGCTGAAACTGATTTCTTCTACGACGGAGGTACCATGTCGGTTGTCCCTGAGGATTGGGTGAAAAAATATACGCAAGGAATCTATAACACTGCTAAGCAGCATGCCGATGCCGACTTTCTGTTTTTTCAGGAAGTTGATCGAAAAGGGAAACGCAGTCATAATATCGATGAAGTAACCGGAATCAAAAAAACTCTACGGAACGATGCCGCTGTTTTTACACTGAACTATGACGTGAAGTTTTTGCCAATGCCTTACCTGCATCCTTTAGGGCGCATTTATGGAGGATTACTTAGCTGTTCTAAATTCAGTCCCGTCGCCTCACAGCGTGTAGCATTGCCCAACATCACGGACTTTCCACGAAAGCTGTTTTATCTTCAGCGATGTCTGCTGATGCAACGTTTCAGACTCTCGAACGGAAAAGAGCTGATCGTTATCAATGCACATTTCGAGGCCTATGACGAAGGAGGAAAAGTAAAAGTAGAGCAGATGGCATTAACCCGAAAATTGATGGAAACCGAATACCGAAAAGGAAATTATGTGGTGCTGGGTGGCGACTGGAATATAGCTCCTCCCGATTTTAATGTACACAAGTGGGAAAAAGAAAAACAACATGATCCCTTGTACCTATTGAAAAACAACCCAGTTTATATCCCCGGCTGGCACTACGCAGCGGATATCAATACTCCTACAAACCGGAAGAACAATCATGCTTTTGATCCGAAAACAACCTATACCACCGTGATCGATTATTTCTTTGTTTCGCCCAATATAGAGTTGTTAGAGGTGAAAGGTATTAACTCCGGATTTGCTTATTCGGATCATAATCCGGTGAGGATGAAAATAAAATTGAGAAGATAAACAAGCAGTCTCTTACAACATAGGCAATCAATCATAGTTAACGATCCGGTTTTTACAACCAACATTCAGACAAACAGACTTGTAACTCGTAACTTTTTACTTGTAACTACTTCTATTTCCTTGATTCATAAATTAAAACTATATAATTAAGATGCGTACATTATTACTGACATGGTTATTAGTTGCATTCACCGTTACCATAGCGTTCGGTCAAGTGCAGAAAAATGAAATTATCACGGGCGAGATTAAATCGGCCAATGACGAATTGTTAAGTGGGGCTCATGTTTCCCTGCATGGTACTGCCAAAACGTATTCCGGTGTTACCGACAGTAAAGGAAATTTCGTATTCAAAAATGTTCCTATCGGCGAATACATGTTACATGTATCCTATGCCGGACTTGCAAACTATTCGGAGAATATAACAATCGCTCAATCGATGCCGAAATTAGAGATAAAGATGCAACAATCGAACAGACAATTGGAAGAAGTAACCGTCACAACACAAAAACGGACTCAGCGTCCTACCGAAGTTCCGATTGCCATTACAGCACTCACGGGCAACACACTGAAAAATTTACGCATTACGGAAATGGATGCCTTATCGCAATATGTTCCGGGATTGCAGGTGCAGATTCAGAGCCCTAATAATGCCAGTTTTGTGATCCGTGGTGTCACCTCCGATGATGGTGATTCGAGGGTACAACAACGCGTTTCCGCATTTCAGGACGGCATCTCCATTTCGAAGGCAAGAGGTACAGCGGTGGAATTATTTGATATGGAACGTGTAGAAGTGGCAAAAGGTCCACAAGGAACACTCTTCGGGAGAAGTGCCGAGAATGGAGCTATTGATTTAATAAGCAACAAGCCGGTGAATAACACATCGGGAGAAATTGCATTGGGATATGGTAATTACAATGAGATGATTGCAAATGGATTTATCAATACTCCAATTGTAAAAGGCAAACTTCTGAACCGCTTTGCTTTTTCGTATGACAAGCGGGACGGTTTTATCAAAAACGTTTCAGGTGGAACGCTTAACGGGAAAAACACCATTGCCCTTCGGGATATTATTCGCTACCTGCCCGATTCGAAAACAACAATGGATCTGATTCTGAACTATCAGCACGACACCCCTCCGGGTACCAGTTTTAAGAGCGGAACCTATGCTCCCAAAGGAGGTGATCTGGATCCCAATTCATCGGCTGACTTAGGCGGTGGATCCAAAGACTCTTTATACATTCATCGCGATGTATGGAGCATTACACTTCCCATTACCCGTGTTTTGTCGGAAAGCTGGACGGCAACCTCGCTTACCGGTTTTCGCCATTTCAACACCGATGAAGCGTTTAATGCCGATGGCACCGTGGCTCGTGCACTCTATTTTCATGAAAAAGAAAAAGACGACCAGTTCAGTCAGGAGTTAAGGTTTAATTTTAACGACAGAAACAAACTTTCAGGATTCTTAGGGGCTAGTTATTTTTATGAGAAAGGGAACCAGGAAGTTTCGTTTCAAACCAATCCGCAAAAGTTCTATACGCTGCTGACACCTGTAATTGCATCCAAGTATGCCACCCAACTAAGCCAGTTAAGCGGGGCAATTACGCAGTTAGGGCAACTCGGCTATTTATCGGCTACACAAACAGCCTATTTTCTGAGTCAGGTACCTTCTGCAAAACCTTTAGTTACAAATGGGGTAGCAAATCTGACTACCAATCTGCCTAATCTGAAACCCTTACTTGCATACATAGGTTCATCGCTATCAGCCAGTATGCAACAACTGTTATATCTGTTCGACGGAAGCGCATTGCCAACCTCCTACAGCGAAACATATACCAATTACAATACAACCAGTTCTACCGAACTTTTTGCTGATGCTACGTACAAACTCGCAAATAACCTATCCCTCACTGCAGGTATTCGTGGAACGTACGAACATCAGGTTGGCGGATTCAGCAGTAGTAATTCGGGAGCGAGCATTCTGGGATACCTGACAGGTTATTATCCGAATGTTCTCTCATGGTCCACAGCAGGAAAGGAATATACAGCTTCAAAAGATTACTTGTCGTATGTAGGACGTGCGGCATTGAATTATTTGATAGATAACAATAAATCTTTTTATGCAAGTGTTTCTCGTGGTCGCCGTCCGGGTGTGATTGATATAGGTGATGCAGCTGCCGATTCCACCGTATACCTGAAACCGGAAATTATCTGGAGCTACGAAGCCGGAATGAAAGGAATAATTCTGAATAATAGTTTTACCTATGATCTCTCGGTATTTTATTATGACTGGAATCACTTCCAATCGAATGTGTTAAATACCACAACACTTAAATTCACGCCACAAGATGCCGGTAAAGCTCACAGCTTTGGTCTTGAAGCAGGCTTACAATATCGCTTCTATAAAGGCACTTCCATCTTTGCCAACTACGGATACATCGACGGAAAGTTCAACAATAAGGACGAAAACGGGCAAACTCAAGAGTATGCCGGTAACACTTTTCGACTTACCCCAAAACATACATTATCGGCAGGAATCAGCTACATAACACCGGTTAGCAAAACAACCTATATCTACCTGAGACCGTCCTATACTTACAAATCCAAGGTTTATTTCGAAGATGATAATACGGATGCTCTTAGCCAGAAAGGTTACGGACTCGCTAATTTGAGTGGTGGAGTAACATTTGGAAACAGTAAGCTGTTATACGATTTAGGATTTTATTCTAAGAACCTGTTTGACACCAAATATCTGATTGACGCAGGTAACTCGGGAGCGTTATTCGGTATTCCAACTTATATAGGAGGTACACGTAGAACCTATGGTGTAACCCTGAGAGCCCGGTTCTAAATAGAGAAATTAAAAATACTGAATTTACATTATACACTTCTGTTCTTCTGATTTAATTATCTGACATTTATCTATCAAAGTGTTTTGAACAGATAGTAATCAAAAGACGTTCTTACTATCGTTACAAACGGGTATTAGCTATTAGGGTAATTAGGGTAGGCGACTAACGTTAGTAAGGATGCACGACTAACGTTAGTCGGGATAGACGACATGGACGTGTCGGGATACACGACATGTATGTGCCGGGATAATACAACTCATATCAATCAACCCGGATTATTTCATGAAGGTCCCAACCCGACATATAAATACATTTCAATCTGAATAGTATACTGATTTAGTATTAAAAATATTACAATTAATCAATCCGAATAAAGTCTAATGATTACAATTAATTATCGCGGTATACAACAGTTTATACTTGTCATTTGCTCATTGCTTGTTTTTGGTAACCTTGGCGCACAAACATCTTTTGATAAAGAGGGACATCGCGGTTGTCGGGGTTTAATGCCGGAGAATACCATTCCGGCTATGAAAAAAGCATTGTTGCTGGGGGTAAATACGCTGGAACTAGATTTACATATCAGCAAGGACGGACAGGTATTGATTTCGCACGATCCGTATATTTCAGCATCCATAGCCTTGCATCCGGATGGAAGTGAGATTAAAAAAAAGGAGGAGAAAAGTCTGGTTTTGTATCAGCTGAATTATGCCGAAATAAGACAATTTGATGTAGGGAGCAAATACAATCCCAAGTTTCCTCAGCAGCAAAAGATCAAAACCTATAAACCCCTGCTATCTGAACTGATTGATAGTGTAGAAGCATTTGTCAGTGAGCAGCATTTAGCATTGCCCGATTATAATATCGAGACAAAGTCCGATCCGAAAGGAGATAATACCTTACACCCCGAACCGGAAGAGTTTGTACGCTTGATGATGGAGGTTATCTTGCCGCGGCACATTGAAAAACGGGTGATTATTCAGTCCTTCGATGTTCGTACGCTCGAAATTATTCATCGCGATTATCCCTCTTTGCGAACTTCATTATTAACGGCAAATCTGAAATCGGTTGAGTCTAATTTGAAAACACTGTCTTTTGCTCCTACGATTTACAGCCCTTATTATTGGACCGTAACCAAAGCAACTGTTGAAGGCTGTCATCAACGAAACATCTTGATTATTCCCTGGACGGTGGATGATGAAAAGAAAATAAAGAAGATGAAAGACCTGCATGTTGATGGCATTATCAGCGATTATCCCGATCGGTTATAAAGCGTTGGTATCTTATTGTAAATATCTCATGATACGAATGTGTATCTATGCAGCTCATGATTTCCATTAACGATCTGAACTCTGGCTAATGGCCTTTATCCCTATTATTTAGAATTACATCCACAGGTAGAAGGATGTTTCTTAGCTGTCTTAAGATTTCTGGTTATTTCTTTTTTCATGTCACAACCATTACAATCACCACAAGGTGATTCTTCCTTTCGAATGTTTTTTATTATAGCATATATTGAATAAATTACAGTAAAAGCTACGATAACCAAAACCAATAGTACCTGAATCATTTTAGTTTGTCATTTAATTAATTTCCAAATTACAAATATTGCCATACCAACTATATCTACTTCATTCTATAACCGGAATAATGAAAATTTGTTCTCAGAAAAACAAACTTCCTATCTGATAAGTTGCAAATGCAACCAGCCAGGCAATGGCAGTGGTATACACCATAGTAAAAACAGCCCAGCCCCAACTTGATTCTTTTTTTATAGCTGCAATCACCGCTACGCAAGGAAAATAAATCAGAATAAAAAGCATAAATCCGAAACTCACCAGAGGAGTGAACACCTTTTGACCTTTCAGCTCTCCACTATTGTGAGTCTGCGCCTTCAACTCTTCCTTAAGCGTACCTGAATTTTCATCAGCCTTCATGTCGGCCTGATACAGAATCCCCATGGAACTCACCACAATTTCTTTGGCTGCCAATCCGGTTATGATACTAACCCCCATTTTCCAATCAAAACCCAGCGGCCTGATAGCCGGTTCAATAGCATGTCCCAATTGGCCAATATATGATTTTTCCTGACGTTCCGACTCTTTGTCCACTTCCAGATGCTTAACCGCTTCCTGTTTTTCACCGTTACTCAAGTGAACACTGGATTGTACCTTCTGCATTTGTGCATCATAATCTTTTGTGTAAACCGTATGACGGGGAAAATATCCCAAAGCCCAAATCAGAATAGAAGCAAGAAGAATCACATTTCCCATTTTCTTGAGATATTGCTGCCCTTTATGCCACATATGCAAACTGGTATTCTTCATCGTTGGGATACGATAAGGTGGCAACTCCATTACAAATGGAACTTCCTTTTTGGCAAAAGCAATCCGTTTCATTACCAAAGCCGTAGCAATAGCTAAAAGAATACCTATAAAGTAAATAGCAAATAAAACAAGACCCTGATTGGCAGGAAAAATAGCCGATATAAGCAAGACATACACCGGTAGTCTGGCACTGCAAGACATAAACGGCGTTATAATCATAGTCAGAATCCTGTCTTTTTTATTGTCCAGCGTACGGGTAGCCATAATAGCCGGCACATTACAACCAAAGCCCATCACCAATGGAATAAACGATTTACCGTGCAATCCGATCTTGTGCATCAGTTTATCCATAATAAATGATGCGCGAGCCATATAACCGGTATCTTCCATCAAAGAGATAAAAAAGAACAGAATCATGATATTCGGGAGAAAAACAATCACCCCTCCTACCCCACCAATAATTCCATCCACCATCAAATCGCGCAATGCTCCGGGCGACATGGTATTTTGCAACCAGTTGCTCAGCAAACCGACACCTGAATTAATCCACTCCATCGGATAGCTTCCCAGCGTAAACGTGGCCTGAAACATCAGCCACATAAAAAAAAGAAAAATCGGGAATCCCAAGAAACGATGCGTCAATAAATCGTCCAACTCCCGCTTACTTTCGCGTCTGTCTTTTTTGGGTTCTTTATAAGTTTCTTTTAAAGCCCCATCAATAAATCCGTACTTTGCATCGGTAATAATAGTCTCCGAACGTTCGCCGTATTCTTTTTCCAGTTCTGCAATCGTCTGTTTGGCTACCGTTTTAATTTGTTCGTAATTATCAAAACCTTCCAATTGTGCTAAGGTACTTTTATCTGTTTCCAGCAACTTTATAGCCACATAACGCGAGGACAATTTGTCCGTTATTGCCGGATTTTTCCAAATTACATCCTGAATATCTTTAATCGCTTTTTCAATTAACGGACCGTAGTTGATATGAATATGTCGCACACTTGGATCGCGATCTTCGTATACATCGATCAATTTAGCAAACAGCTCGTCAATTCCTTTACCTTTAGATGCAACGGTAGGAATAATCGGAATGCCTAACATCTCACCCAGGCCATTATAGTCGAACTTCACTCCTTTCTTTTCCAATTCGTCATACATATTCAGTGCTACCACCACCTTGATATTCATGTCAATAAGCTGAGTGGTCAGAAACATATTCCGCACCAGATTGGACGAGTCGATTACATTGACCACTATGTCCGGCATTTTTTCGGTGATGTGGGTCCGCACATATAACTCTTCGGGCGAATACTCGGTAATAGAATAAGTTCCGGGGAGATCTACAATTTTAAAGATATAACCATCCTTTTTCATGGTAGCCTCTTTGGCATCTACAGTCACGCCACTATAGTTTCCCACCCGCTCGTGTGAACCCGATGCAAAATTAAATAAGGTTGTTTTGCCGCAATTGGGGTTGCCCACCAGCGCCACATTAATTACTTTTCCTTTTTCCAGTACCGAAACTTTGAGTGACTCTTCATCAATAGTTCCTTCAAATTTTATTTCCGATAAAGAAGCTGCTTCTTCCAGCGATACCACTTCCACCAGTTCCGCCTCACTCCGTCTGAGTGAAACATTATAACCCATAATTTCATACTCAACCGGATCTTGCAAGGGTGCATTCTTTATTACCCGAACCTTTTTGCCTTTTACAAATCCCATCTCGGTAATGCGTTTCCTGAACGCGCCATGCCCAAGTACCTTTGTAATTATAGCTTCATCACCTGTTTTAATATCAGAAAGATGTGTATTATGTGTTGTCATTATAAATATGAATTTCTCTATTTTTTGTAAATCAGATGGACGTATCGTTTAAACTCGTGAGTTATAACTTTACTCCAAAACGAACAAAACCAACCAAAGCATTATCTAAACTCATGTCGGTTCCGGCCGGATTAATAATATATTGAATATCCGGTTTAATATAAATATTCTTGGTTATCGAGAACCGGTAAGCCAGTTCAACAGTGGTTTCACTCCCAATAGTATTATCGTGTATGCCGGCATGAGCCATCGCAATGCCACATTGATCATCGGGTCTTTTATTAAACAAACCCTTATAACTAAAGCCCAGGCTATAGTAATGATTATTTTTATTCTTATTCTTTGGACTTAAACCTATCTGCGAAAAAATCGACAACTTATCGGTTAGTTGCTGATCTCCTACAAAATAAAATCCTCCGTTTTGCTGCTCAACATTAATTGTATCATTGTGCTGATGATAGTATACACCTAATTTATAACAGCCTGTTTTGCCTTTGATCAAACTCTCAGAAAGTTGAGATTCGCTAACAGCAAGAAAACCCTGATTTTCACTCAGTTTCCAATTCAGGTTGTATGGATTGCAGCTAAAATCGTCCGGTGTTCCGTCAAAAACCGCCACTTTCCACACAAAGGTATTGGTTACGTTCCACTGAACATGAATCCCCAGAGCCGTCAACGGAAAAATGGGACAAGTAATATTATCGGCAATACTGGAATGAATACCAAAGGAACTGTTCGTAAACAGATTTCCGTCCTCATTCGCTGCAAAATTAATATTTAAATCCTGCAAGCCCACAGTAATATCAAACTTTCCCAGATTTTGTTTATACCAGAGCTCATATAAAAAAGACCGGTTACCGGCTTCGATGTTAGACACCCCCTGAAAGTCACCAACCAAATCTGCACTCGGCTCACCACCATGCGTATTTCCAATATTAGCAAAAGCCTCACCGCCTTTCCATAAACCCGCAGCACCGGTATCAAAACGACCATCGACATTGGCAAGTCCCAGATAAGAGGTTCCTTTTTTAATTCCTCCCGAAAAATTGCTAACGATGTCCCCGGTATAGGATGCAGAAAATGAAAACGAAGGTTTCTTCTCACCTGCACCATCCTGCGCCCAAAGTCCGTTACCGGAAACAGCAATAAAAGCTCCCAAACATACCGATTTGTAAACTTGCCTCATCTTAAACTAAATAAATAACTAAGCATGCACAAAGGTACAGGGAAGAACCCGACCTGAACATACCTACTTATACTGATTATAGAGGGCAGAACTAATCAAAAATGGGGATAGAGCAACAAGAAAAACAGACTTCAATTCATTCAACGATCAAAACTGAGTACTTTTCTTTATTTCATCTATTTCAATAAGTTTATTCATAATAGCATAAACCGTCAGACCGGCCGTGCTATGGATTTCCAATTTACGGGCTATATTACGCCGATGCGAGATGACTGTATGGGTAGATAGAAACAATGTCTGAGCAATTTCCTTATTAGTCAGACCACGAACCACACAAGTAATTATTTCTTTCTCCCTTGCACTCAACGTACTTTGTTCTTCAGAATCTTTATTCATCAATGAGTCAAAGAGCTTATCGAGCTTTTCTTTTAATTGTTCCACCGAGTCATAAATGCTCAGCGTATCATCATAATTTCGCAATAAATTGGTATCAATGGCCGAATAAACCAATGCCAGACATTTGAGTTTGGCATTCGATGTTTCTTCTTTTATTTTAAGGATATCCACATACCCCCAAAAAGCCGGATTTATGATTAATATATCCGGCTTGTGGATATTTAAATAATGATTTACAGTATCCAACGAAATAATTTCAATTGGTTGAATTCGATAACCGGGGATTCGCTTTAAAGCAACGGAAATTCCGCTCCGAATAATGACCGAAGGTTCAACAATGGCAATTTTGAGCTGATCACTATTCATCTTTTCTGTTTGTTTTTGCGTTCCAATTCTTCCACAGCGGGAATGAATAAATAATCCTCCACCTGATTGTGACTGGCAATATCTACTTCGCACGACAAAATATCAAACAAAACTTCGGTAAGTAAATAATTGTTGCCCTTAGCCGGATAATATTTTATCAGAATATTTTTAAGCTCTATAAGCTTGGAATCTATTTCGTTGTGCCTATCCTGAAAAACGGAGATATTATAACGCGAGTCGACTTCACCTTTCAACACTTTCTGTACATAACGAAATACAGTCTTGTTTTCGTAATCCATATGTTTACGAACTTCCAATACATACTCATCAAAAAACTGGAGGAAGATGGACTTATAAGGAATATTCTCTTCCTGAGCACTTACAGCCTCAATCAGTTTGTTGCGGATAAGCGGTAGTTTAAAGTCCAGAAAATAACTGTGAGCATTTTTCAGGTATTCTATAACCGAAGTGATAGACAGATCCTCGTAATCGTGATCCACCTCAAAATTGCCTTCGGAAAGGAAATTCACAACAGCTAAAAAAGTCTTGCAATCAATGTCATTGGCTTCACATACCTGTTATACA
>Ga0302162_10000037_pt1 | contig 52025 bp, 38 predicted proteins | sample I_Fen_E2_2_FD_193501 | JGI IMG/M metagenome (GOLD analysis project Ga0302162, IMG submission 193501) | Peat permafrost microbial communities from Stordalen Mire near Abisko, Sweden - I_Fen_E2_2 | ecosystem: Environmental > Terrestrial > Soil > Wetlands > Permafrost | place: Sweden: Abisko...
CTAGTATAACCCAAACTGCCGCATGAGTATATTGTCCTCCATTTTCTCTTACTCCTGGCACATACCCTTTTATATATCCTGGTTCTAATTTTGAATTACTAAATGGTGGTGTAAGTAGTAATATCATTCCCTTATCTTTTTTTACAAGGTTTCTATCAACTGCCTCCATTGCTTCAATTGCTCTTGCTCTGCTATCTACAGTTTTTGCTCTTACATCAACTTTAGTTTCAAATTTATTGTTTGTTTCAAACGCACCTGAAATTATTGACCAACTTTGAGCTAATGAATCAATTTGACATTCTGGATTTTCTCTAGATCCAAGTGGCGTTCCATCGTCAAAATATGCTCTTCTATACCATCCACCATCCCATGCATTTTTCTCTAAGTTCTCTCTTATGAATTCTTTTCTTTCTTCATAATAATTTTTTGTTTCTTTATCATTTCGCATTTCAGCAATTTCAATAAAGCTACCTAATATTGAATATAAGAACCAGCCAAGCCATACACTTTCTCCTTTTCCTTCATTACCAACAGTGCTCATTCCATCATTCCAATCTCCACTGCCCATTAAAGGAATATTGTGAACTCCAAATTTTAAAGATTTTTCTATAGCCTTCAAACAATGTTCATATATAGTACCTTCCTTTGAAGCTTGATTTACTATGGTATATCTCTCATCTTCACCTTCTCTTAAAGGTTCATCTTCTAGATAAGGAGCTGTTTGATTTAAAATTTCATAATCTCCTGTAGAATTAATATATTCTGCAGTTACATAAGGTAACCATAATAAATCATCACTAAATCTAGTCCTTATACCTGAATTTACAACTGGGTGCCACCAATGTTGAACATCACCTTCCACATATTGTCTTGAAGCACTTCTTAAAATTTGTGCCTTTGGTATTTTAGAATCAGCAACACCTAGTGCCATGGAATCTTGAAGTTGATCTCTAAATCCATAAGCTCCACCACTTTGATAAAATGCACTTCTACTTAAATATCTACAACTCAAGGTTTGATACAAAAGCCATCCATTTAAAAGATAATCTAAAGATTTATCCGGTGTCTTAACTTGTATATTTCCTAGGAAATGACTCCAATATTGTTTTACTTTATCTAATTCTGCTTCTACATTTTCATAAATCTTATATTTATTTATAACTTTTTCTATATTTTCCCTTTCTTCTTGCCCAAATAAAATTACTACTTCTTTCTTTTCACCTTTTCTTAATTTAATACTTGTTACTGCTGCCAAACAAGGGTCATAAATTCCACCAAAACGATTACTTAAATTATTATGATTTAGACCTTCTGGCTCAGAAATTTCACCACCAATTCCTATAAATTCTTTATTATCCCCTGTAAAGCTTAAATTTTCTCCACCTAAAATAGTTAAATAAGCATTTAATTTACCAAAATATTCACTATAAGGATTGCTTCCTCCTATGAATCCATTAGCATATAATTTTTTTCCACCACTGTTTTCTTTTTTATCATAAATATGCTTATCATTATTTTTAGATATATTTCCATTTATGTCACATAAATCTCCATTTATATATGTAGAAATATATCTTGAACTATCATATTCATAAACACCTAAGACAAGTTTTGCATAATAAAACACTGAAACATCTCTGTCTTCATCACTTAAGTTTTCTAAAGTGACTCTCTGAATTTTGACTCTTTCGCCTTTTGGTGCAAAGACTTCAAGCTTTCCCTTCAAATCATAAGCAGTGTGATTAAATTCAGAATATCCAAAGCTATGTTTTATTAAGTAATCTCCAGAATCTCTAACTGGTTTTGGTGATATTGAAAAATAGTTTCCTGAAACATTATCTTTAATATAAAGAGCTTCCCCTAAAGGATCTCTAATATAATCATTACTCCAAGGTGTTATCTTATTTTCTCTAGAATTCCCACACCAAGTATACCCTGCACCCGCTTCAGATATATGAAATCCAAAATCTTCATTAGAAATAACATTAATCCATGGAGCTGGAGTATTCTTATAATTAGATAATTTAATTATGTAACTATTATCTTCTTTGCTAAAGCCACCATAACCATTAAAGAAATCTAAATCTTCCACATTAAAGCTTTCATAAGAATCTTCTACATTATAAGAATGTTCTACATTTTCTTCATTAACTTCTTTTTTTAAATTTTCTTTTATATCATTAAGATTAGATTGATCTTGTAATTCTTGTGTTTCTTCCGTTCCTTTAAGTAAATCATCACCATTTATTACATCCATATCATGATCATATTCTTCATATGGTATTTCATTATTATTTTCTAATATTATATCTGATGCTAAACTATTCTTTAAATCCATATGTGAATTTAAGTCTTTGCTTAAATCTCCAAATGAATTCAAACTTCGCCCTAAATCCATATGTGAGTTTAATTTTTTTTCTACTCCTGTATATGAGTTTATATTCTTCTCTAAATCTATATATGAATTTAGATTGTTCTTACAATCTACGTAAACCCTTGAAATTCCTATTAATAACTCTTTAACTCCAATATCCATGGTTGCCTTATTGTGAATAAATATTCCACCTGCTTTGTTTAAGGTTTCACCTCCATCAGAAAACTTTATTGCCTCCATTATTTTCTTTTGGAGAGGTTCATCATAAGAAATCTCTTCATCATTATATATAACTAAATCTAATTTGACTCCTTTGAGCTTTAAATAATAGTGGAATTTTATCATAGTGAATACTATATTTATATCTCCTTCTTTTTCTATAGCTACCATTATAATAGGAAGATCTCCTGAAATTCCATAAGACCACAAATCTTTTTGGTGCTTTGAGATATTTTTAATATATTCTTCTCTATTTTTTCTTATATTACTTAAAAAGAATATTTGACTAGCAATGCTTTGAAATACATTTGCCTCTGCACTTCTTATTCCAAACTTTCTAAGTTCAAGCTGTATCATTATGCTATAATCTTTAAATATTTTATTTAGCTTATTATCGGAACTATTTTCTCTACATAATTCTAAAACATCTTCTTTAGAATCACATATTCCTGTTATATAGAAAATCTCAGTTTGTGAATGGGGCTGCAATCTAATTCTGGTTCGCAAGCTCATTATCGGATCTAACACTGTTCCTACTGTATTATTTAAAGATTTATCATTATCCATAGCTAATGGAGATTTTAGCTCCCTATTCCTGCCTATAAAATTTATTCTAGAAGTTTCATATGTAATACTTCCCTCCAATTCACCATGTGCTATTACCTTATGAAATATATATGGTATTTTTGCATCTTTAACTCTTCCTCTTCTACTTCCTATAAGAATGTTTTCTTTTTCATCATATTCTGTTTGAACAAATAAATTAGAAAAAGCAGGATGAACAACATCGGCACCAAAAGTTGCCAATGTTATTTCCATGTAGCTTGTTATTTCAATACTTCGTGCTTTATCTCCTAAATTATTTAAAATTAATTTTCTAATTTCAAAATTTTCTTCTGGAGAAACTACAATTTCAGTTACAGTTTCAATATTCCCATCTTTTCTACTAAACTTAGCTTTATCCAAATTAAATTCAGCCACATATTTATCGCCAGAATTTTTGCAAGGTTCGAAGGTTGAACTCCAATAATCATTAGAATTTAAATTCTTTATATAAAAGAACATTCCACTATCATCACTTGTAGAATCTCCTTTCCATCTATACAGCATAATATCATTTTTCTTAGAATATCCACTTCCACTTACCGTAATCATAGATGAATACTGCCCATTACATAATAACAATAGCTGTGGAGCATCTGTATTTACTTTTTCAAATATTCTTGGAATTAAGGTTTCTCCTTCAAGATATTTATTCTTTATAGAAAAATCTTCATTTCTTTCAAAAGTTACATTTTGTGGAATCTTCTCCTTTAATAAAAGCTCTGTTGATTTAACTTCTGGTAAACTATGAAATCTACTTATCAAAATATTATCATTTAAAACATTATCTAAAGACATAAGAGACATACCTAAGTGATGAACCATATAAGTCATGATTTTGTTGATTTTTTGCGGATTGTTTGAAATTTCAGCATTTTTCTCATGAGCATTATTTTCATGTATATTTTCATTAACTTGAAAGTTATCCACATTATCCACATAATTATCTTTATTTTCATTCCATATATTATCCACGTTTTTATGATAACTATCCACGATTTCATCGTAGTTATCCACACAATCTCCGTTTTTATCCACATTTTGTGGATAATTATTTTCAATTGATAAAATATCATCCTTATTTTTCCCATTATCAGATTTCTTTACAGTATACTTATCCACAGCTAATTTTTCTAATGTCTCATTTTGTGTTTCTTTTTTAGAAGCTGCTATTATATATTTATCTTCTCTAGCTTTAGTATAATCTATAGCTTCAATAAATCCATATCTCCCTAAAGCACCTATCTTTTCAAATCTCTTAAGATTTTTAATTCCAGCATTTTTTGTAAATGTAAGTGTCATTAAAGTTGAATACGGTGATATTACAATTTCATCTTCAAGGCCTCTTTTCAACCCAAGGCCAGGTACACCAAATGCCTTATACTGATAATTCTCTGCAACATCAAATTTATAAAATGCGGATTCTGATATTCCCCAAGGAGTTTTCTTTTGTTTTGCGAAATTTATTTGAGCCTTTATTACAGATCTATAAGTCTGACTAAGCAAAGTTCTAGGATAATTTCTCATTATTAGTGAAGGCATAAAATATTCAAACATTGTTCCACTCCAAGATACGAGAGAGTGAGTATGAAAAGCATTAGTCATTGCTCTACTTAATTTAAACCAGTGAGCAGAAGGTACATCATTCTTGGCTATAGCAACAAATGATGCCGTTCTAGACTCTGATGCCAATAAATCATAATAAGAATTCCCAAGCGAATTTTCTTCTACATTATATCCAATAGAAAATAACTCTCTCGTTCTATCGTAAAGAAAACTAAAGTTCATTTCTTCTGACATCTTATTAATATCTTCAATTATCTTATCTATTTTATCCACATATTTTTTTAAAGTAGTAATTCTTTCTCCTAATGTACAATCAAAATTATCCCCATTTTTTCTTTTATAATCTTCACATCGGCGGGTTAATTCTATAATATTTGGAACTCCTTCAAAGAATTCTTTACTATATAGTTTTTCTAGACCTCCCAAAGTACAATTATAATCCTTAATTTTTTTCTTAACCTCATCTGTAAGCTTGGAAATCCAATAATTTGCTTCTTCATTATGAAATTTTAAAATACTTTTATTCCAATTTTCTTTTTCATTTAAGTCATTTCCTTCTTCGTTTAAGTTATTTTCACCTTTATTAATTTTTTTCTCTTCTTTATTAAAATTATCATCGCTAACCTCATCTAACTGTTGCAGTTTACTTATTTTTTCATTATCTTTAAATTCCTCAATTTTGAATAAAATTTCATTTAGGACTTTAAAATATTCTCCAATTTTAACATGTGAAGTAAATCTAAGTTTAATAGAGGAATCTTCATCTTCAATTATCTTATAAATATCATTTAAAGCTCCAACTTCCTTTACTCTTATGACTTTATTGTGTTTAAGCTCCTCCATGACTTCTTTTAAAACCCATAAATTCCCTAAGAGATTTCCACTATCAACTGTTGATACATATCTTGGCCATAGTGGTTCTTTTGTTTTTGTGTTATACCAATTTAAATAATGACCATTTACCTTTTTCAAATCTTTCATACTATTTAATATAAGCTCTACCTTATCAACAAGCTCAAACATAGTTATATATCCTAAATCATATGCAACAATATTTGAAGTTAATCCCATACCTATATTCGTTGGAGAAGTTCTATGAGCAACTCCTTTAAATGGATTCTCTTGGTAGTTGTCTGGAGCTAAATAATTGTTTTCTTCATTAACAAAGTCTTGATAATAGGCGTATATTCGTCTAGATATCTTTCTTAAATAATTTTTTTCTTCATTTTTCAATGTATTCTTATTGTTATCTGGAAGCTTCAAACTTATGCTATACGCTATATATGGACTAACTATCCAAAGTACTCCAACTACTAAATTATAAGTAATAACTACGAAAGAACTATAGAAAGATAAATATAGTATTAATAATCCCATTATTGGTGCAATCCACATTCTTTTCAAATAGCCAATGAACGTATTACTATAATTCTTTTCTACAAACTCTGAAGACTGCCATTCTAAAAGATTTCTCTTAGAAATACAAACTCGAAATAATGTTATGATTATAGCATGAATCATTAAAAAAGATTGATATGGAATAAAACTTATTATTAATAATATTTGCTCAAAGCTTTTGAAAGTTCCCATTAATTTATTTTTAGGCGTTACAACGAGATCTGTTACTGTAAATACTAAAGAAATTATTAAACCCAAAAAGCAAAGGACTGCAATTTGACTTCTTCCATTTAAAATGGTCAATGATAAAACAAGAGTAAGAAGTAAGTTAGGTGATAATAAACTCCTCCTCAAATTATCAAATATTTTCCACTTGTATAGAAAACTTATTTTATTAGAAAATAGCCATCCTATTAATTGCCAATCTCCTCTCACCCATCTATGCAATCTTCTGCTGCTAGATTCATAATACGCTGGATATTTATCAATAAATTCCACATCACTCACCAATGCGCATCTTGAAATTCCTCCTTCTAGAAGATCATGACTAAGTATTTTGTCATCCTTTATTAAATTATGTAATAGGGGATAAAACTCATCTATGTTAATTATTCCTTTCCCTGTAAAAGATCCTTCGCCAAATAAATCTTGATAAGTATCAGAATAAGCTACTGAATATCCATCAACACCTTCTTCTCCTCCAAAAACTTTAGAAAAATAAGTCTGATTTTTACTTTCTAAGCTTATACTCACCTTAGGTTGCATAACTCCATAACCTCTAACAACTTTATTTTCTTTCACATATGGAATATTAAGCACATGGCTCATAGCACCTACAAGTTTAAAAGCACTCTCTCTTGGCATAAATGTATCCTCATCTAATGTAATTAGATATTTAACATTACTCAGCATATGAATTTCTGAACTAAAAACATCATAAGTGTGGTCATTACTATTTCTAATAAGAGCCATAAACTCCATAAGTTTTCCACGTTTTCTTTCCTTGCCCATATAAATATTCTGTTTCTTATTATAAATTCTTTTTCTGCTCAAAAAGAAAAATTTATTCTCCCTAACATCAATACTGTTATCATCATTACTACTATTACCATTATTATTACAATATTTTTCATTTAAGCTTCGGGCACATTCAATTCCACACTTAATTATTTCAGCATCCTTTTCTTCACTCTCATGATCAGAATCACAAAAATCACTAAGCAACGCAAAGTACAAATTTTTATCTTTGTTCCCACAATAAGCAACTTCTAATTTATCCATAAGCTCTTTAACTTTTTCTTTAGAATTCACAATAGCCGGAATTACAATTACAGTTTTATTCTCATCTGGAATTCCCATACTAAAATTTAATTTTGGAATCAACCTAACTTCTGAAATTTTGCTTACAGTCCAATTAATGAGTCCTATTATTATTTCATTTATAGGAATTAAAATAATTAATAACGAAATTATATATTGGGATTTAGTATATGTTATTCCCAGTAAACTACTTATAAATAAAAGGATCATGCTCACCATAAGAGTTCCTAGTATATTAATGGTCAAATACGTTTCTTCTGAAATCACGCCTCTTATATTATGATGATATCCTTTTAGTTCACTTATTCCATCATCAATCAAATAATAACCCACATGACACTTATAACTATCTTCCTTATTATTTTTGCTACTTTTAGCAAGGTCTAAAACATAATTTGCTAAACTAATTTCATCTATTTCAATAACTTTGGCTATTTTTTCAAGCTTATGCCTATAATAATCTTTAGACTCAAAATCCATATAGTTATAAATATTTTCAGGGTCCTCTTTTAAAATCTTTTCAACTTTAGAGGTATTTTCAAAAAATCTACGCCAACTTATTCCTTCAATTTTTCTAATTGAATTTATATATTCACCAATATGTTTTTCTAAAAATTCTTCTCTTAAGTTACCCTTTATGGCGCTACTATTAAAATCTGAATTTATTCCCCATTTATTTTCTACATTAGTTTCATTTAAAATTCCTTTTTGAATATTAACAATTTCTTGAGTATATTTAGATAAATTTATAATAATTGCTATTTTAAGCATAAGTGGAAAAGCCCATAACTCACCCATAGTAAAAACAATTTCCTTATTTCCTGAATTTGTATTTAAATTTTCTTCTTGACTATCATGTTTTTGAAAATTACTATTTTTAGTACCTGTTTCTAAAATTTCTTCATCAACATGAACATCTACATAATTCCATTCTGTTTTATTTTGAATACTGTGTTCTTGAAATTCATTTATGTACTTAATAAATTTATCACAACTAATCTCATCCTCATTATTTATGTAATTCTTAGCTACTAAAAAAATACGCGGAATTAGTTCTTTATCTTCTTTATTTAAGGAAACTCGACTCGCATGGGTTCCCTGAGTAGGTGATTCACCCCAAATCAGAGATTCGAGGTCTCTACTTATAGAAGGAAGGCCCTTAAAATAATCTATAGGCATCTCCATTTTTATTCCTTTATACTCTTTTTCAATCATATATATATTATCAAGAAGCCATTCGCATGCTCCTAGTACTTTATAACCATTTTTCGACAACTTGCTAAAGTACTTGAAGTTTTCACGGATGCATGAAAATCCATCTTCAAGCTCTCTTAAAACATTTTTTCTCACGCCATAAAAGTTATTATTTTTCAAGTAAAAAACTCCCTTCTTAATTGAAATTATCAATTGATAGTCAACAATGGACAATCGATGACAATATCAAATTATTCAATAGAGTTATTTTTACCCAAATTGAAAAATATATTCTTGTTGAATAAAGCATCTTAAAAAAATAACCATCCAAGTTTGCTAAATAAGCATATTGGACAGTTATTTAATCTAAATTATACATTCTAAATTATTAATTCTAAAGTAATAGCCAAGTATAAGTACGGTTTTAATGTGGATATCTTATATTTATGCCTAATTGAAAAATTCAGTAAATGCTTTGATTGTATATTCATTATCCTTTACGGATGCTAATTCTCTTATAGAATGCATACTAAGTACTGGTGCACCCATATCTATTACTGGTATATTCAATTTTGATGCTGTAATTGGGCCTATTGTGGTTCCCCCTCTTAAGTCTGATCTATTTACAAATACTTGGCATGGAACTTCAGCCTTTTCACATATACCTTTAAATACTGCACTTGCATAACTATCCGTTGAATAGCTACCACCTGCTGCTATTTTTAGAGCAGGTCCTTTTCCAAGCATTGGTTCACTCGTTGGATCACACTTTTCTGTATAGTTTGGATGCATTCCATGAGCTAAATCTGCTGAAATCATTATTGACTTACTTAGTGCTCTCTTAAAATCTTCTCTTTCTTTTTTAAGACCTAAAGTTATTCTCTCCAAAATATTTTCTAAAATCGAAGAGTTTGCTCCTTGAGCTGTTAGACTTCCGATTTCTTCATTATCTAAGGCTACTAACACTTTGGTTGCCTTAATTTCATCGCTATTTAGTATAGCCTTTAACCCTGCAAATACCATCCAAAGATCATCTAACCTTCCACATGATATAAATTCATCATTTACTCCAATTAACATACCTTCTGCATATTCATACAAAAACAAGTCAAAATCTAATATATCTTTATAACCTACCTTCAGTGTTTCTGCTATTAATTTAAGTAGATACTCATCCTTTTCTAGCTTATTTACAACTATATTTAAACTTTCATTTTCTAGTTTTTCAGTTTCAGTGTTCTTGATTTTATTATCTGTATTTTTTTCTTCAACTTCTATATTATTTTGAGCTTCTAAATTTAAATTTTCGCTATAATCATTATTTTCAATTGTCATTAGTGGTAATGTATCCTTTTGCTTATTATATGAATATCCTTCATTTATATTTCTATTCATATGTATAGCCAAATTAGGAATTATTAAAATTGGTTTATTAACATCAATTAATTTAACTTTTGGATTAAATGGGTTTTTCCCCTTTAACGTAACTCTCCCAGCTATTGATAAAGGTCTATCAAACCACGTACTAAGTATTGGTCCACCATATACCTCAGTATTCAACTTTAGATAATGTCCTTCAACTAGCATTTCAGGATTTGGCTTTATTCTAAATCCTGGCGAATCAGTATGCGCTCCAATTAATCTAAATCCATCTTTTTCAATTTCTCCAGTACCAACCTCAAATGCAATTACAGCAGAATCATTTTTCAAAACATAATGCTTTCCACCCTTTTTCAAATCCCATTTATCTTCTTCTTTAACTTCACTATATCCATTCTTATCTAAAATAGACTTAATCTCATAAGCACTTTGAAATGCAGTTTTACCTTTATTTATAAAATCTAATAGTTCTTGTGTATTAGTCATCTCTTCTCCCTCTTTTTCCTGCCAATCAAATAATAATCAGCTTAATAATATATTTCAAAATGATTCTTTATTATTAATCGCAACTTATATATTAAAATATTTCTTTACTTCTTCAATTGATTCCATATCAAATATTTCCGTACCTATAATTCCTACTGTTTCCTGCGGCAAAGTCATAAGTTGCTTTTTATAATCCTCTGGTACTATTTAAATTTTTTTTATTAATTGTTTTATTACTAAATCTACTTTCCCTTTTTCCATATACTCTTTCTTCTTTGTAGTTTGAAATTCAAAATGTAAATATTCATCATCATCTGTATAAAATAAATAATTCATTGCATTAGTTTTTTAAGTTCTTGGTTGCACTTCGTGTGCTTTTTATATGTGTATATTCTTTATTTCGGTTTCTGCTGGTGCGATTATTTTAACATCTAATCCAAAGAATTCTGCAGCACTCTCTTTAAATACTTCCATTGCTTTTAAGTGAGAATCCAAAGGTGAGAATCGAAATTTTATATTTCATTCTTTGAACTTTCTCTGTGAGCATTTTATATTTGGCTCTTCGAACTTATCCAGCGAACGAATGTGAGTCGGACTTGAAAACTGCATCTTCAACCTTATTATGATCCATATTAAGTCTCCTTCCAAGTATCTCTATATTTATATATTAACCACTCGAAAATATTTTAAACGAATATACATTAGTTTAATGTATAAGAAAGAAAATTACAAATCCAAAATGCTATGAGATGAATTTGTTATTTTTTTGATTGTGCCTAACTCAAACTCAATAACTTTTATTTACAATTATGTTATAATATATTCGTTAAAAAAAGGAGGGCTATATTATGTTTCTGCTTATGTCTATTTCTCTAATTATAATCATGGTTGCCTGTTCAATATCTAGTTTTATACTAAAATATAAATTTAAAATACCAAAACCACAATATAATAATACTAACACTTTACAACCGAAATTTTTAAGACACACATTCATTATTTTAGCTATTCTTGCTTTTTTATTTATTCTTAAAAGCTATAAATATCTATTACTTGTAACATTTATCTCTAAAGTTATAGATTCTGTTTACCTTATAATATTTTTAGAAAAAGATAAAACACGTTATCATGTAATAATAGATTTTATTTTTTGGACATATGGAAGTATTTGTATTGCTACTTCTTTTTTTTGGTAAAAAATGAGTAATGCAAATTCAAATAAATTAAGCTGTTAAAAAATAGAGTTTACATTTCTATTTCTCAACAGCCTATTGTTCTATATAGTTTTTTGATTTGTGTATGTTACTATCATATTCAATCACATACCTGTAGACTACTATTTTTAGCAGCCCTAGATAAAAGCATATAAACTTGTTATTTTTTTGATTATGCCTTATATAAGATTATTGTTTTTAAGTTGTGTTCTTAACATTTCTAAATTCTTTTCTTCCATAGGGAATAATGGCATTCTAAGCGGTCCTACCTTATATCCCATAAGTCCAAGTGCTGTTTTTACTGGAATTGGGTTTACTTCTATAAATAATGTATTAATAATATCTAAATATTTTGTTTGAAGATCGCAGCTTTCTTTTACTTTACCTTCAAAATATAGACTACAAATATCATGAACTTCTTTTGGCATAATATTTGAGAAAACAGAAATAACTCCTTTTCCTCCAAGAGATAAAATTGGAACTATTTGATCATCATTTCCTGAATAAATATTAAGTTCATCTTTGCAAAGAGCTTTTATTCTTGCAATAGCTGAAATATCTCCACTAGCTTCTTTTGTGGCAACTATACGTGGATGTTTTGCTAATTCAACATATGTTTCAGGTAATATATTAACACCTGTTCTTGATGGTACATTATACAAAATAATAGGAATATTAACCCTATCAGCAATATAATTGTAGTGTTTAATTAAACCACTTTGAGTCGTTTTATTATAATATGGTGTAACCAATAAAAGTGCATCGGCTCCAACGCTTTCAGCATACTTAGAAAGCTCTAAAGCATACATAGTATCATTAGACCCTGTTCCTGCAATAACTGGTACTCTTTTATTAACATACTCAGCTGTAAATCTAATAGCTTCTTTATGTTCTTCATCGCTCATAGTAGAAGATTCCCCTGTTGTTCCTGCAATTACAATTGCATCAGTGCCTTTTTCTATATTAAAATCAATTAATTTCTTTAATTCTGAAAAATTCACTCCATCTTCTGTAAAAGGTGTAACAATAGCAACTGCTGCACCAGTAAATATAACATCCTTCATAAAATCTGCCCCCTTGAATATTTTCTAAATAAATTATAACACAGTAAAGTTATACTATAAACTTAGAATGCATTATTAATTAGTAAAAATTTAATTAATAATACACTAATTTAGGTATATTATTAATTATAAAGAACTTGATTAACCAAAAACATGTATTATAATAAATATATTGAATATTCTTAGATAATTATACATAAATGATTGGAGTGTATTAAATGTTTTTTGAACACATGGTTAATATATTTATAAAAAATAATTCTAATGTTAAAGATAATAGAGTTAGGAATTCTTATGGTGTATTCGGTGGAATTGTTGGGATTTTAGTGAATGCACTTTTATTTATTATAAAACTTTCTGTTGGACTTTTGGTTTCAAGTATAGCTATTATGGCTGATGCCTTTAATAATCTTTCTGATGCAGCATCTTCTTTAATAACTATTTTAGGCTTTAAACTTTCAAATAAACCAGCAGATAGAGAACATCCCTTTGGTCATGGAAGAATTGAATATCTGTCTGCTTTAATCGTTGCCTTTATGGTAATGCTAGTTGGTGTACAATTTATTAAATCTTCTTTTGAAAGAATAATTAATCCAACCCCTGTTACTTTTGAATTAATTCCATTTATATTACTCTTTATATCTATATTTCTTAAAATTTGGCTTTCAAGATTTAATAAATTTGTTGGTGAAAAAATTAATTCCGCTGCTTTAAAAGCTTCTTCTGTAGATGCTTTAGGTGATGTCTTTACTTCAACTTGTGTTGCTATTTCATTTTTAGCTGCAAACTTCACAGCCTTTCCTATAGATGGATATATCGGAATGGTTGTTGCATTATTTATAGTTTATTCTGGCTTTAATTTAGTTAAGGATACTATAAACCCTCTTTTAGGTGAAGCTCCAGACCCTGAACTTGTAAATTCTATTAAAGAAATGGTTTTATCTTATGACAAAATACTTGGTACCCATGACTTAATAATTCACAATTATGGTCCTGGTAAATGTATGGCTTCAATTCATGCTGAAATTCCAAGTGATATCTGTGTTGTTGCTATTCATGAAATAATTGATAAAGCTGAAAGAGAGATTTCTACGGCTCTTAATATCTATTTAGTAATACATATTGATCCTGTTTGTATTATTGAAGGGGAAGTTAAAGAAGCTTATGAAGAAATTCTATCTTTAATTAATCAATATGGTTATATTCACTCCATACATGATTTTAGAGTTGTCGGCGAAGGTGAGGTTAAGAATTTAATCTTCGATATAGTTGTTGATTCATTAAAAGAATCTCCTATAACCGATTCTGAATTGATTGATAAATTTTCTGAAAGTGTACAAAAGTCTCATCCATATTATAACTGTATAATCACTATAGATAAAAATTTCATTTGAAAATGTCCACTTTATATAAAAATTTTATCTGTTTTTACTTTGTTACCTCTCATTTGTTAACTAAATAAATTTGTGATATCCTTTTAATAGGAATTATCACTTTAAAAGGAGGAATTATCTATATGAACTGCCAACATTGCCAAGAAGAATTAGGCCTTAATGATAATATCTCTAGAGAAGAATTTGCTGCTTTCATTGGTAATCATAACACTGATTATTATCTTGACTATGTTGATAAAACAGGAAACAACAACAGATTTTCATCTTGGAACTGGCCTTGTTTTTTCCTAGGTTCTTATTGGTTATTGTACAGAAAACTTTATGCTCTTGCCTCTATTTTAATAATTTTAACGTTTGCTTCTTCACGACTATTTGCACCAAAAGTGCATATATTTTTGATGTTAATAGTGCATATTGTGTTAACTATGTTTGCAAATGCTATTTATATAAATAATTCAAAGCGTAAAATTAAGCTTGTTAAAATAAACATAAGAAATTTTAATGCAACTCAATATATAAATAGATTGCATAAAAAAGGCGGGGTTAATTTTGTTGCTCCACTAATTTTGGTAGTTATATATGTTTGTGTTGCAATAATTTCTATGTTTTTATTTTTCTTATTTGCAACTACAGTTAATCCAACTGATTTTGTATCTCCCTCCTATCATTTTTAGATTTTGTTATATGTTAGGTATCTTAAATAAAATAAATAGACTTGATAATTTCACAATAGAATTATCAAGCCTATTTTTATTTTTTTCTATTTAAGGAAACCCGACTCACATGCGTTCGCTGGGTAAGTGATTTACAGTACTTTAGACAAAAAGTCTATTGTACGTGGATTTTTAGGATTTTTGAATACTTCTTCTGGAGTTCCTGATTCTACTATTTTTCCGCCGTCCATAAATAATATTCTATCTCCAACTTCTCTTGCAAATCCCATTTCATGTGTAACAACTACCATTGTCATTCCTTCTTTTGCAAGATTTTTCATAACACTTAAAACTTCTCCAACCATTTCAGGGTCTAAAGCCGATGTAGGCTCATCGAATAACATAACGTCTGGTTGCATAGCTAAAGCTCTAGCTATTGCGATTCTTTGCTTTTGTCCACCTGATAATGAAGCTGGATATGCATCTACCTTATCTACTAGTCCTACTTTTTCTAATAAAGTCATTGCTCTTTTCTTAGCTTCATCATTTGAAAGTTTCTTTACTTTAATAGGTGCTAAACATATGTTTTGACACACAGTCTTATGAGGAAATAAATTGAATTGTTGGAAAACCATCCCCATTTTTTCTCTCATTTCATCTATATTAGTTTCTTTTGATGTTATATCTTTACCTTCAAAAGTAATTGTACCAGATGTAGGAGTTTCTAATAAGTTAAGGCATCTTAAAAATGTACTTTTTCCCGAACCAGATGGTCCAATTACAACTACAACTTCACCCTTACTAATATGCTCATCTATACCTTTTAGGACATCATTTTTTCCAAAGCTCTTATGTAAATCCTTAACGTATATCACTTGCCTTCATCCTCCTCTCTACATATCCTAATATTCTTGTCATTGTGAATGTTATTATAAAGTAAATTACTGCTGCTACTATTATGGGCTCTAACCCTAAAGCCGTATTACCTCTTACAACTCCTGCATTGAACATAAGCTCTGCAACTCCAATAACAGAAACCTGTGAAGACTCTTTAATTACTGAAATAAATTCATTTCCAAGAGCTGGTAAAATATTTTTAAAGGCTTGAGGTATCACAATATAAAACATTGTTAATCCCTGATTCATCCCTAAGCTTCTGGCAGCCTCCATTTGTCCTTTATCTACAGCATCAATTCCAGCCCTCATTATTTCAGATACATATGCTGCTGAATTTAATGCTAAAGCAATTACACCTACAAGTAAGTCTTCCATAGGTATCCCTATAAATTTAGGCAATCCATTTAAATGAGGAAATCCAATATAGATTATATAGATTTGAACTAGAAGTGGAGTACCTCTTACAAATTCTACATAAGCTGTTGCTATAAAACTTATTGGTTTAAATTTTGAACGTCTTAAAAGTGTTAATGCGAGGCCTAAAATTGTTCCAAATAACACTGCAAAAAATGCTAATACAATAGTTATCTCTGTCCCTTTTAAAAAATATCCAGAGTACTTTTCTAAAAATGTAAAATTCAATATTTTCCCTCCTAGTTATTAATTATCAATGCTTTCTTATTAATAATAAATTAATTATTATCTAATTTTTATAAGAAACCCGACTCACATTCGTTCACTGGGTAAGCTATTCACACCAAATCACAGATTTGGGTTCTCTGCTTATAAGAAACCCGACTCACATTCGTTCGCTGGGTAAGCTATTCACGCCAAATCACAGATTTGGGTTCTCTGCTTATGAAATCTGCATCACATTATTATAAATTATTAATTGCTAATTATCAACTGTTGTAATTAACAATTACAAGAATTTCTTTACATAACTTAAGGCATCACGCTCTTAATATTTTTAAGAGGTGTTGCCTTAATTAAATTCTTAATTATATATGTTTAAATATATATTTCTTATTAAAACCATACGAACTATTTTAAATTAGTTCGTATGTGCATATATTATTCTACCATTTTATTTGCTTCTAATATAAATTGTTCAATCTTCTTTTCATCTGTTAATTTCTTTATTGTCTTATTAATTTCTGCTTGTAATTCAGGTGAATTCTTCTTCATAGCTATAGCACATCCACCGTCTGGATCTTTAACTTCTAACTTATCTGCAATTGCAATACCAGTATTCTTTTGACAATTAATTTGAGCAACTGGTAATTCAGCTAAAACTGCATCTACCTTATTGTTCTTTAAATCTAATACCAAATCAGTAACCTTATCTAATGATTTAATATTTGCTGCATCAAAGTTGGCTTGTGCAATTCCTTCTTGAATTGAACCCTTTTGAACTCCAATTTTCTTTCCCTTTAAATCATCCATTGAAGTTATTGCAGTTTCATCTCCTGATCTAAGTATAAATCTATGCGTTGCTTGATAATATATATCTGAAAAATCTGCATTTTGTTTTCTTTCATCTGTAGGAGTCATACCTGCAAATATCATATCTACTTTATCTGCTTGAAGTGCTACAAGTAATCCATCAAACGCCATATCCTTTATTTCAAGTTCTACCCCTAAATCTTTTGCAAATTGTTTTGCAATTTCAATATCAAATCCAACTATTTCATCTTTTCCATTTACTTCACTATGAAATTCATATGGTGGATAATCAGCACTTGTTCCAACTACAAGTTTTCCTTTTGATTTTATTGTGTCTATTGCTGATGCATTACTATTAGCACTTTCTTTCTTTGTACTACTTCCACATCCAACCATGCTTATTGCTATAGTTGCAACTGCTGCTACTGCTACTATTTTTTTTACTATTCCACTTTTCATTATTATTACCTCCTGAAATTTATATTATCCCTAAATTTTGTTACAAATCTAACTATATAGTTTTTCTTTTCAATAGCATAATTATACACATTATTTAATATTTATTCAATAGTTATATATCTAATTTTTTAATTTTTATTATTTAAAATTAAATTTCCTATAATCTTATTATATATATTTATCTATTTTTTATGTATATTCAATCCCTTTATTTAGGTTGATATACTTATGCTTTGAATATATACCCATAACTAGAAATCAATGATACTCTTTTTTGAGCATTGCATCAGATTATTATTGATTTTTACGGTATATGCCCTAAGGGTAGTTTTCACCGTTGGAATCCATATAGATACCCACATTTCAAGTTATACTTATACTATGAAAATATACCTAACTAGAAATAATGAGCATGTTTTGTGAAGTGTTTCATTAGGAATTTTGATGGTTGTGCCTCTTAGGTTATAAGTTGTTCCAAATGTGCTTGTTCAAAAAGTGAGAATCGAAATTTTATATTTCGTTCTTCGAACTTTCTCTGCGAGCGCTTGCCTTTGAAGCAAGCATTTTGGGCACAACTTGTAATCTTAGAAACACTCATCAAAATTCCTTAGAAACCGGAACAAAAGCATGCTCATTATTTCGGTGAGTTATCTTCATAAGTCTAGTTTTCACCGTTGGTATCTATATTAGATCTTTAATTATAGATAATCTATGCAATGCTCTAGTACACATTATGTACTTAACTAAAGGTTGAATTCCTTTATTTTCTACTACTATTACCCCATCAAATTCCAGCCCTTTAGCTAAATAAGCTGGTATAAGTACCTTTCCACCTTTATAGAGAATATCTTCATTATCTATATTTTGTATATTAATTCTTTCTTTAATAAGAGATGCAAATTTATTTAATTCATTCTTACCTTTAAATATTACTGCAATATTTTCATTACCGTCTTCTTCATAATCTTCAATTATTGATATAAGAGTATTTATAAAATCGTCCTCTGATGAAACTTCTTCTTGAATAACAAGCTCTCCGCTTCTAACTAAAGGAACTATTTTATCTTCATTTAAGAATTCATTCGCATATTCCATTATTTCTTGAGTTGATCTATAACTCTTGTTTAATTCATATTTCTTAATTTCAATATTAGAATCTTCAAACACTTCATCTAAGTGAAGCATTGCAGGTTCTTTACTAGTTGTAATTAATCTTTGATTAGAATCTCCAACTATTGTATAGCTCTTGCACCCTGTCATTTCCTTAATAATCTCAAATTGGATAAAACTATAATCTTGTGCTTCATCAATTACAATATGTTTTATTTCTTCCTTTACCTTTAATCCTTGTAATTTGACCATCAAATAAAGAATTCCTACCAAATCCATATATCCTAAATTGTCTACTTCTTCTTTTAAAAATTCATTACTTTCGTTATTTTCTATTAGAGTTGTCCTTAAAACATTGTTGTCTTGATTATTTAATGTTTCAGTATCCTCTTTAATTTCTTTTAAATTAATAATTTTCTTATAGATATCCATGACAGATTCAACTATAATCCAAGAATCTAATTCATTACGAGAATTTATCACTTCTCTTACAATTTCCCTTATTCTAATTCTTTTCAAGTAGTCTATATTACTTTTTTCCATTTCCAATTCATCTTTTGACAAATTATCCATCTTTTCTTTAAGTTCAGCATTTAATTTATAAACTTCTTGATCTCTTTTATCCTTAATCTTAGATGTTAGTATCCTCTTTATCTTTTGACTTCTTCTAAACAAAGGCATATCTTTATAATAAACAGTGAATAATTCTTCTATTTCTTTAATTGAAACAATTTCTGTACCTTTAAATTTAATTGCTTGTATTTTGAAATATTCTTTATCTAAAGCTTCTATTTGGGAATTTAATAACTGCATAAATTCTTTAGAACTCTTATACTTATACTCTTTCAAAGCAATTTCATTTCCATTCATAGCCTCTTCAATATAACTTCCAAAGCTCTTTATCTTTACATTTTCTAACCCAAGTTCTTTCTTTGCAAAATTCTCAAAAGTAGTTTGCTTTATGTTACTCTCCCCGAGAGTCGGTAGTACTTGAGCTATATAATCCATGAAAATATCATTAGGTCCAAAAATTAATACTTTATCTCCAAATTGCTCTCTAAAGTTATAAAGCAAATAAGAAATTCTATGAAGTGCAATAGTTGTCTTCCCTGAACCTGCAACTCCATTTACAACAACTATTTTATTTCTATCTTCTCTTATGATTTCATCTTGCTCCCTTTGAATAGTCATTACTATATCTTTTAATTTATCAGATGAATTTTCAGTTAAAACCATTTGAAGTATTTCGTCTTTAACATCTAATGCTGAATCAAATACCCCTTTTAATTCACCTTTCTTAACTATAAGTTGTTTTCTTGATAATATATCCGCTTCTATTTCTCCAACTGGCGGATTATAGCTTGCTTTCCCAAGCGTCCCCTTATAAAAAAGAGCTGCAATTGGAGCTCTCCAATCAACAATCAAAGGCTCATAGCTGTTCTCTAAAGTTAATCCATATCTTCCCACATACATATCTTCTGGAATGTCCTCATTCTCCTTAAAATTAACCTTTCCAAAATAAGGTGCTTCCTTAAGCTTAGTATATTCCATAAGCCTCTTATCTATTGTTTTATATGATTCTTCTTGAACATAATTTTCATGGTCAAAATAATCTATAACTTGATCTTCATCATCCTTATAGTCTTCAATATATTTCTTTCTAGAATCAATAATATATTTTGTAACACCTTTTCTTTTTTCTAAATAATTTAGAATCTCCTTATTTAATATATCTAAAATTTCATTTAATTTATTTTCTTCTTTTAAGAAATCAACTTGTTTATTCAAAATTCCAACTCCTTTTTTTCAATGCACAATGCACAATGTATGGCTAAAAACTCTGAATTAGTTTTATGTCCTCCATTGTGCATTAATATTTTTATTTAAGTCTATTTAATTATATAATCATCTATGGAATTAACATTTTTCATCATTTAAATTCACAATTTAATTAATTATATTTTATGCTTCTTATAGATTTTTAGTTTCATCTTCACTCATAGTTTTAGTGTTAACTATATCTTGATAATCATCTTCACTATCAAATGTAGTTTCATTATCAACTGTAGTTTTAGAATTTTCTTTAACATTCTCATCTTTATCATCTATAACAATGTCTAAAGAATGTTTTTTAGCTCTTCTTTCTTCTAATTCTTTAACTTTCTTTTCATTTTCTGACTTTTCTTTTTCTTTTATTTCCTTCATTTCTGGATATTTTTCATAAACAATTTCTAAGAATTCATCCCCAAAGATTGTTTCCTTTTCTAAAAGTACTCCAGATATACTATCTAATAGATCTCTATTATCTCTAAGAATTTGTCTAGCATTTTTATGAGCAGTTCTTATAATATTTAATGTCTCTTCATCTAAAATAGTTGAAGTTTCTTCACTACAATTTCTAACAGCTCTACCATCTAGATATCTGTTTTGTATTGATTCTAAAGCCATCATATCAAATCTATCACTCATACCATAAATAGAAACCATGCTTCTAGCAGATGCAGTAGCTCTTTCTATATCATTTGAAGCTCCTGTTGAAACTAAATTAAATACTTCTTCTTCAGCTGATCTACCACCTAACATTACTGTTATTTGATTCAATAATTCTTCTTTAGAAGTTAAATATTTTTCTTCTTCTGGCAATTGCATAGTATAACCTAACGCTCCCATAGTTCTAGGTACTATAGTTATTTTATGTACCGGATCTGCACCTTTAATCATTGCTGCAACAAGTGCATGACCTACTTCATGGAAAGCAACAACTTTTCTTTCCTTTGGTGATAAAATTCTATCCTTCTTTTCTTTACCTGCAATTACAACTTCAACTGCTTCTCTCAAATCTTCTTGAAGTACAGTTTTTCTTTTTCTTTTTACAGCTCTTAATGCACCTTCGTTAATAATATTAGCAAGATCAGCTCCCACAGCTCCTGGAGTACTCTTAGCTATTTCAGCTAAATCTACATCATCACCTAATATTACATTTTTAGCATGAACTGCAAGTATTGCTTCTCTTCCCTTAAAATCTGGTCTATCAACTATTACTCTTCTATCAAATCTACCTGGTCTTAAAAGTGCTTTATCAAGTATTTCAGGTCTATTGGTAGCTCCAAGTAAAATTACTCCCTTAGACGAATCAAATCCATCCATTTCAGAAAGTAATTGATTTAAAGTTTGCTCTCTTTCATCATTACTTTGCATTTGGTTATCTCTACTCTTACCTATTGCATCAATTTCATCTATAAATATAATACATGGTGCTTTTGCAACTGCATCCTTAAATAATTCTCTAACTCTTGAAGCTCCAACTCCTACAAACATTTCAACAAAGCTTGAACCTGAAAGTGAGAAAAATGGTACTTTAGCTTCTCCAGCTACAGCCCTTGCAATAAGCGTTTTACCTGTTCCTGGAGGTCCTACAAGTAAAACTCCCTTAGGTAATTTAGCTCCAATTTCAGTATATCTAGTTGGAGCATTTAAGAAATCAATAACTTCTTTTAATGAATCCTTAGCTTCTTCTTGCCCTGCTACATCATCAAAAGTTACTTTTATATCGCTTTCTACGTAAACCTTAGCGTTATTCTTGCCGATGCCCATGACACCGCCGCCACCGCCGCCCATTTTAGAAAATAAAAACTTCCACATGAAAAATATAAATATCATAGGCAATATCCAAGTAAGTGCAAAATTCATAATTGGACTTTCCTTAGGATTTTTACCTGTAAAATCAATTCCAGCTTCATCTAACTTATTTATTAATGTATTGTCATTTATATTTGCAGTATATAAGGTTTTCCCTTTATATTCTTCATTACTTTCACTTGGTGTTATTATTAAATTTTCACTTGTAATAACAACTTTTGAAATTTCTTTATCACTCAGTAATTTTACAAATTCATTGTATGTAACTTCTTTATTTATAGCTGAGTCTTTTGCATAATTAAATGCCATTACAAATGCAAAAGCTATTAAGAAATATGTAATCCCCATAGTAATAGAATTTTTATTGTTTTTATTGCTCTTTTTATTCTTTCCATTATTATTGTTATTATTCTGCATCTAATCACCTTCCCTTAATATTATTTATTATTTTTATCTTTAGTCATATTCATGTATTACATTATTCTTCCCACATATTTTTCATACTATCATTTATCTTATTTTTTCGATTTAATGTAAATTTTTTATCTATTTCAAAATATTCACCTCTGGTAATTAAAATATCTCCTTCATTAAAATTACCCTTAATATTTTCAATAGATATCTTATACATATCTCCATTTTCCTTTTCAATAATAGCATAGTTTCCTTCTACTCTATCTATTATATACTTTTCATCCATTTAACCCCCTCTTTTCTAATTTAAACTGCCGAAATCTTTAAATGGATAAAATTTAATCCTAGCTCTTCCTTGTATATTAGAAGCATCTATATATGGATTAATCCACCTTCTAGCATCATTTGAACGGCTTCTATTATCACCTAAGAAAAAGAATTTATTGTCTGGTACATCAAAACTTCCATCAAAACTTTCATTATTTTTTACATAATCTTCTTTAATATCTTCTCCATTTATATTTACAATACCATTATGTATTTTAATATGATCTCCTGGAAGTCCTATTGCTCTTTTAATAAGTACCTCATTAAGTTCCTCTGAAAAAAAGACGATGATGTCTCCCCTTTTAATTTTATCAGTATCATAAACTCTAGTTACCATTAATTTATCACCAACATTTAAAGTTGGAACCATTGATTCACTTGGTATATAAACATTATAAACTAAAAACTTATTTATTAAAAATGCTATTCCTATGGCAGCTACGATTGGAATTATCCATTCTCTGAAAAATCCACCTTTTGATGTGAAAATTCCTATGAATCCTTTTTTTGATAAGTTTCCTTCTTTATCGACTATCATATCTTTTGATTTTGAATAATCAGAGCTACTTTCTAAACTATCTATATCTTTTGACTCCATTATTTCATCCTCTTCTCTCATTCAACGTTCTCCTTTTATTAAAATTACTCTTATCCATGATTATATACACTTTACAATTAATAACTTCTAATGAAACAGCGAGCTATTTCTTAAATTCTTTGTTGTGCTTAATAAATTCTCAATTGTGCTTCGCACTTTTTTCATAGGCGAAAAGTTCTTGGTTGTGCTTCCCACTTTTTCCATAGGTGTATATTTTTTAACAGTCAAAAGTTTTTGGTTGCGCTTTACACTTTTTTTAACGGTGTATATTTAATATCCTATTTTAATACTATTTATACTTTTAATCAATATTCATTTTTTAATTATTTCTATTATTTTAATATTTCAAAATCTTTTATTGGGAAATACTTTATTTTAGCTTTTCCTTGTATATATGATTCATCAACATAAGGATTTTCCCAATACCTAGAATCATTAGAATTTGCTCTATTATCACCTAAAAAGAAATATTTTCCTTTTGGTACTTGAAATGTTCGATTATACTTTTCATTATTTTTAACATAATCTTCTTTAAGTTCTTCTCCATTTCTAAAAACAATGCCATCTTTAATTTCTATTTTATCTCCTGGAAGTCCTATCAATCTCTTTATTAAAATTTCATCTTTAAATTCATCATTTTTAAACAGTACAATATCTCCTTCCTTTAAATTTTCAGGATTATGTACTCTTGTCACAATCAATCTATCTTTGACTTCCAATGTTGGAATCATAGATCCACTGGTAATCCAAACGCCATACCCTACAAAGCGCCATACCAAAAGTGCTATAAAGGCAACAGCTACTATATCTACTATCCATTCTCTTATTATTGACTTCTTTTTAATTTTTTTATCTTTTATTATTTCATCTTTATCATTTTCTCTCACAGTACTTTGCCTCCACGTCTTAGATTTTATCTTTATATTTTATTCTTGCATGTAATATTTTATTTATAAATTTAGACATACAAGAAAATCTGCTTCGCACTTTTTTAGCTGCGGAAAGTTCTTGGTTGCGCTTTGCGCCTTTTTTATATGTGTATATTTTTCTATACTATTTCAGTATACCATAATTTATTCTTTTAAATATTTATAAGTTGTGAATTTTTGAATATATCTAAATAAAAATATGCACTAATCTTAAAAATTAGTGCATATCATTTGCTCTGATGCCGAGCATCTCTAAAACTACTATGTCTTTAGAATGTCGTAGCTAAGAACGGTACAACCTATATTAGTTCATTCTTCAATAAATCTTCATAAGATTCTCTTCTACAGATGATCCTTGCTTCATTATCTTTAACCATAACCACTGCTGGTTTTGGTATTTTATTATAATTACTTGCCATGGAATAACCATAAGCTCCTGTAGTCATTATAGCCAATATATCTCCACTTTTAACTTCTGGAAGTTTAACATTTTCTAATAATATATCCCCTGATTCACAACACTTTCCTGCTATTGTTATAATCTCTTCTGAAATACCTTCAATTCTATTTGCAAGAATGCACTCATATTCTGCATTATAAAGAGCTGGTCTTATATTATCCGTCATTCCACCATCTACTGAAACATACTTTCTAACATTAGGAATCTCTTTAACAGAGCCTATTGTATATAACGTAATTCCCGCATTAGCTACAATACTTCTTCCTGGTTCTATTGTAATTATCGGTCTTTCTTGATTTGTTCTCGCACAAACCTCATCTACTTTATTTATTATTGTTTTGCAATATTCTTCAGTAGTTCTTGGTTCATCTGCACTAGTATAATATATTCCAAATCCGCCACCAAAATCCACTTCTTTTATTAAATATCCGAGATTTTCTTTAGTAGTTCTTACAAGTTCCAACATTATTTCAACAGCATCTTCATATGGCTCCAAGTCAAAAATTTGTGATCCTATATGACAATGTATCCCTGCAAGATTTATATTGCTTAAACTTATAGCTTTTTTTATGGCATCTTCTATAACAGTTCCAACTGGTGCAAACCCAAATTTAGAATCTATTTGTCCTGTCTTTATATACTCATGAGTATGTGCTTCAATACCTGGTGTTATTCTTAAATAAATATTTTGCACTTTATCATATTCCTTAGCTATGTCATTTAATGCATCCATTTCATAATAATTATCTACAACAAAATTCCCTACGCCTAATTTAATTCCTAGTTCAATTTCATCTATAGTTTTATTATTTCCATGAAACATTACTTTTTTAAGTGGAAAGCCTGCCTTATGTGCAGTATATAATTCTCCGCCAGACACAACATCTAAACTCATTTCCTCTTCTTTTAGTAATTTACACATTTGAATAGTTAAAAATGCTTTTCCTGCAAAAGCAACTCTATTATTATTTTCTTTACATTTAAAATATTCTCTATAATCTCTGCAATATTCTCTTATTAACTCTTCATCAAATACATATAATGGACTACCATATTCTTTTACTAAATCGTTAGCACTAATGCCCCCGATTACTAACTCGTTACCTTGAGCTTTCATTGTTCCAAATAATTTCATTTCACTAACCCCCAGATTAAATTTTGTCATTTATTGCTTTATTAAACCTACATATATTGATTGAATAAGCGATTCACACAAAATCATAGATTGCATTGTGTAAAAAGTTCGATGCACCAAATTAAGAAGACACACGACTCGTAGCCACTCGTTGTGAAATTTTACTTTAAAGTTTAAGTATCACTTTGTTACTCTCACTTACATCACTTATCTGCTAAAAAAACAAAAGCCACAGAATATATCTGTGACGAGTGGTAAATCATGCTAAGTTCTATGCACAATATTTTCATTAATTATCAATTTATGAAAAAATGGATTATTAAATGAATTTGAAAATATATATTAACAAAATCATTATTTCTTCCTAAATTGCTAACTGTTAACTGTTCATTGTTAACTGAAAAAAAGTACCTTGTAGCTCAACACTTTTCGTGACAGTTATTCACATATTTTATGAATACCCAAAAACAAATTACCGCACAATAATTTATTTTTTCGGCCATAATACCTTTTAGCATAAATCTTTGCCTACCAGCTCATTATACCTACTATTTATTACAGCACCTCTACCCCAGGTCATATTATATTACCGTAGTATTATAAGCTTATATTATCTAAAACTTATAATAGCTACTATTATATTATTAAACTATTAAAAATATGATACCATACTTTTTCCTTAAATCAACACTTTTTTAATCAATAAATAAAAATGTAGAATTCTAGTTTTATTTTATTCATTTCTATATTCATCCATAAGGTCACACATAATACTTGCTGAAGTTGGAGGTGTATAGGTTATAGCATTAGCTCCCGCTTGAATTGTCTCACAAATCGATTCATCATTTGGTCCACCAGTAGCTATTATGGGGAATTCCGGAAATCTATTTCTAATATTTCTAACTATATTAGCTGTTTTTTTTCCACCTGAGACATTTAATATAGTTGCTCCAGCCTCAATTCTTTTAGCAATGTCTTCATCCTCTGAAATAACAGTTACTATTACTGGTATGTCTATAGTTGCTCTAATTTTTTTAACAATTTCATTAGTTGTAGGAGCATTTACCACGACTCCCATAGCACCTTTAAACTCTGCATCCATGGCCAGATTTACAACTCTTTTCCCTTGTGTTATTCCTCCACCAACGCCACAAAAAACAGGCACATCTGCTGCCATCACAAGGGCTTGTGTTATTAATGGTTGTGGTGTAAATGGGTATACTGCAATTATTGCATCTGCATTGGTATTTCTTATTAATGCAACATCAGTGCTGAATAATAATGACTTTATTCTTTTTCCAAAAATCTTAATTCCGCCACAATTTCTTATAACACTTGGAACCTCAATTACATGATTTCTAAGTGTACCTTTTATTTGAGGCACAAATTTGACCTCTTTACTTACCATAATTCCTATCCCCTCCCCATTATTTATTTTTTTGATATGCCTAAGTTCCCTTATTAAACTTTCATAATTACATTTTACTATATAATAATTTCCTTTAATTGTGAACACTTTTATTCTAAAATAATTAACATAACATATTATATTATACTCCTTTACATTCTTACTTAAAATTAATTTTTTTTATTTATTAATTTATCCACAATATCCACAAAATTTATCCACAGAAGTGTGTATATTGTTTATAAATATATATTTCAACCTCTGACAAACACGAATCACTTTTAATGAAGTTAACCAGCAGAGCTAGTTAACTAAGTTTGAATAACCAAATACAAGATTTGGATTCTCACTTATCTACTTATCCACAATCGTTATATAGTTATCAACATTATGAACAATCCTTGGTATTTGCTAGATTAAGCCCTTATATTATAAAAATAAATATACTGGTTATCCACAATCTTATTCACAATTATAGTACAATTTTAATTATAAATTGAATTATTATATAGGAACGCCTTGGTATTTCTTATTTACACCAATTAATAACATGTATAGTGCATTGATATCATAGATACCCGCTCTCCAAATTGCACTTATATTATGAAAATATACCCAAACTAGAAATGCATGACCTTCAATTTGGTGCGCATGCACCTAAGTATAGTTTTCACCGTGGGTATCTATAGTCCTTAAGAATTTCTTAATACTTTGTTAACTCACCATATAATACCTTAATAAAATATTAAACCATGTGCTAGTGTGTTGTCCTATATACATTAGTATCATATACTTTTAATTAAGAAATAGTTTTAATGAATATCTTCACTCAAAATGAAAGATAACTTATGCATATATGTAATAAATCAAGGAGGCCTATTTTGATGAACCAAAATGAATTTTTTAACATTTTGATGGATGGTTTAAGAGACTTTCCTGAAATAAAATTACACGATATTATTTCCTATTATGAAAATAACTTTGTGCTTGGATTAGCTTCTGGAAAAACAGAAGAAGAAATAATAACTGAATTAGGTAATCCCAATTTAATAGTTAATGAATATCGAACTGAAGATTTAAAAACTCCTATTAATACAGAATATTTTACAACTGATGTTGATATTACTACTATTAGTAATCGAAATTCTATCAATGATTCAAATTTGACTACCAATAATAATTTTATAAATAATGATACATTTAGTGATTTTAAAACTAATGCTAACTTCAACAATAATAATTCTAATGAAAATGACTTTGAAACTAATAACAATTTGAATACCTTTAAAACTAGTGGTTCTTATGACGATATTAATTTAAGCCCCGATTTTTATAACCTTGATAGTTCAAATCAATCAAATTATAATTTCACTGTTGAAAGTGATTTTAATCACAATAATAAAGATGATTTCATTTATAATTCAAGTGATAATTTTAATAGTGATCATAATTCAGATTCTAACTCAAATAGCTTTAATGATGAAAATCATAAAAATAAAATTTTACAATTTAACGTAAATACTATTTTAAGAATTTGTATTGGAATTTTAGCTTTAATAATATTTTTTCCAATTATAACTGGCATCATAGGTTGTATTATCGGACTTTTTGGAGTAGCTATAAGTATTTTTCTTGCTAGTATAGGAGTATTAGTGGGTGGTACATTTACAAGTTTTATCGGACTTCCTAATGTACCAATGTTTGTTGCTAACTTCCCCTATCCATCATTAGTACTTTTTTCCTTAGGATCAATTTCATTATCAATACTTTTAATACTCTTATTTTATTACCTTTTCAAGTTTCTCATACAGATATTAATAAAAATTTATAATTCCATAAAATCTAAAGGAGGTGCATTCTAATGAAGAAGAAGTTCATTTCTACTAATATGAAAATATTTTTATTAGTGTTATTTCTTTTGTCTATGACCCTCTATGCATCTGGATGCATTGCTTTAGTACAAAGTGGTTATAAACTTTCTGATTATGCAGATGAGCTTAATATAGATCCTCAAGCTTTTAAATTCAAATTTAATCTTAACAAATTAAATTTTGATTTTAATAACTCTTATATATCAATGAATTACCCTGTTAATGATAACATTAATGAAATTGACCTTAATTTAAATTCTCAAGATGTTAAAGTAGTTAATTATGATGGAGAAGATTTAAAAGTTCAAATCAAAAGTCATAGTGTTATATCTGGTGAATTACCTAAAACTGAAAGTGGTAATAAATTAATTCTTAATACTAGATATGATACCCCAGGTAATTCTAGTATTTCAGTAAGCATTCCTTATAAATTTAACGATAGAGGTACTTTAAAGATTATTACAAGTAGTGGAGATATAAATATTTCTAATTTATCTATGAATACTTTAAATCTTTCTACAGCTAGTGGAGATATAGGCATTTTCGGAACTACTTTAAATTATTTAAGCTTAAATAATTCTAGTGGGGATATAAATTTTAATAATGTAATAACCTTAAATGAAACTAAGTTAACTTCTTCTTCTGGAGATATTATTGGAAGTGGTACTTTAGGAACTGTAAATGGTAGTACATCTTCTGGCGACATTGATTTGCAATTTAGAGATTCTCTAAGCAATACATTTTTAAGTACTGGTTCCGGATCAGTAGCCTTATCACTTCCAATAAACCTAGGTTACAAATTAAATTACGAAACGATTTCCGGAAATTTAGAATCATCTAATAAACAATTATCTTCTGGAGATGAAAGTTCACTTATAAATATTAATACTATAAGCGGAGACCTTGATATAAAATAATTTTATGTGTATAACTTTCTGCTTATTAGGTATGCATTTATTACCCCTTCTAATAAATATTTTATCATTCTTTAGCTATAATATGATAAAATTATACTATTAAAAATATGAATTGGGGGCTTAAAAAATGATATCAAATAAGATGAAATCTCTTGTTTCAAACAACTCTACTATAAGAGCTATGTTTGAGGAAGGGAAAAAATTATCAGAAATTTATGGAGAAGAAAATGTTTTTGATTACAGTATAGGTAATCCAAATGTTGAACCTCCAGAAAGTATTAAAAAAGTTATAACTGAAATTTTAAATGAAGAAACACCAAATTTAGTACATGGTTATATGAACAATTCTGGGTATGAAGATGTTAGAGATGCCATAAGTACTTTTCTAAACAAAAAGAATGATTTAAATCTTTCTAGAAATAATATTATTATGACATGTGGGGCTGCAGGTGGATTAAATATAATTTTAAAATCAATATTAAATCCTGATGATGAAGTTATTACTTTTTCACCATACTTTGGAGAGTATAACAACTATGCTCAAAATTTTAATGGTAAGCTTGTAATTTCTCCAACTGACACTGAAACCTTTGAACCTGACTTAAAAGCTTTAAATGAAGTTATCACAGCTAAAACTAAAGCCTTAATAATAAATAATCCTAATAATCCTACCGGAGTTGTTTATTCAAAAGAAGTAATACAAAGTTTAGCTAATCTTCTTAATGAAAAACAAAAAGAATTAAATACAACTATATATTTGATCTCCGATGAGCCATATAGAGAAATAGTTTATGATGATATTCAAGTTCCTTGCCTTTTGAAATATTATGATAATACTTTCATAGGTTATTCTTATAGTAAATCATTATCTTTGCCAGGTGAACGTATAGGATATGTGGTTATCAACACATTAATGGATGCTTTTGAAGAAATGGCGTCTGCATTAAATATTGCAAACAGAATTTTAGGATTTGTTAATGCTCCATCATTATTCCAAAGAGTTATTGCAAAATCTTTAGATGCAGAAGTTGATGTAAGTATATACAAGAAAAATCGAGATCTTTTATATAACCATTTAATATCTCTTGGATTTACTTGTGTTAAACCTCAAGGTGCTTTTTACCTTTTCCCTAAATCACCAATTGAAGATGATAAGAAATTCTGTGAAGATGCAAAACAATTCAACTTATTACTTGTCCCAGGTTCAGCCTTTGGATGTCCAGGTCATGTAAGATTATCTTATTGCATCTCATATGAAAAAATCAAAGACTCACTACAAGCATTTGATAAGCTTGCAGCACTGTATAAATTATAGATATTTTACTTATGCGGATAATCCACCGAAATAAAGGGGAATGCATTTGTTGTAGTTACTGAAGATTTTGATGGGAGCTTCTAAGTCTTCTAATGTAACACTCTACAAAAAGCATGCCCCTTTATTTCTAGCTTGATATATATATGTGTAGTAAATATTGAATACAATACAAAGTATAAGAGCAACTTGAAAGTTTAATATCTATAAGCTACTCCTTATTTTTATTATTTTTCTCTAAAAGTTAGAATTGTATTTTTTCTAAAATGTTTCAACGTTAATAAGAAGTCTAACATAAATATAATTGAAAAAAAGCAAACTGCTATAATTAAAATTTCTTCTGATTCTTTATAAATGTTATAAATAACTGGTTGCAAAAAATAAACACCTATAAAGCTAAGTACTGTCCAATATAAAGAAAATTTAAGGCTTACAAATCCATGGATATTATATTTCAAATGTGAGTAATTCCAATAAATTTTATTAAAGATATGTTTTAACATATATCCACTTATATATTCTACTGTTGTTGGAATTAAGAAGCATAATAATACTAAAGGAATTCCATTAATATCTAATATCTGATTATATAAAATCAAAATTGTACTTGCTATTCCATACATAGGCTTAAATGGACCTTTCAAAAATCCTTCCTTTTTAATTTTTCTAACAGTCACATACCAATATACTTCTTCTATAATCCAGCCTATAAAAGAATACATAATAAAATTAAATGTTATATAAAATAATAAATGCATACAATATAGTCACCTCTTTCTACATATATAAGGAAACCCGACTCACATTCGTTCGCGGCGTACTCACAGAGTAAGCGACCATCATCAAATCAAAGATTTGAGATGTCTGCTTAACCGATTCACACCAAATCACTTTTTTAGGAAGTTAACTAACAAAGTTAGTTAACTAAGTTCGAATAACGAAATATAAAATGCTCGAAGAGAAAGTTCATGTTACCAAATATAAAATTTGGACATTCACTTTTCGATTCTCACTTATCTCTGCTTATATTAGTATTTGTAGAATAATTATCTTTTATCCAATATTGAGCGCCTTTCTGCTATAATAAAATTATGAAATTTTCTTAGATTCAGATTAAGGCATATTAAAGAAAATAACGAATCAAAAATGCTATTTATCTGATGTCTAGCCACTGTAACACTCCCATCTTCTATTAAAGTGGGAGATAACAGTGGCTAGACATCAGATAAGTTCAACTAACCTTCAGAGGGAGATTTACCCTCAAGGGGCACCTAGAAAACTCCCTCTGAAGCTAAGTTTCACTTTATATTTTGAGTCTTAGATAGAAATATATTTTTGGAGGCTATTTTACATATGGAAAAAATTTATTATGATAATCAATACCTTAAGCAATTTACGGCTGAAATTGTTGATATAAAAGAAATTGACAATAAATTTCACGTTATATTAGATAAAACTGCATTTTTCCCAGGTGGTGGAGGACAAAGCTGTGACCTCGGAACTTTAGGAGATCAGAAAATCCTTGATGTTTATGAAAAAGATGAAATTGTTTATCACGTAGTTGAAAAGAAACCTATTAAGATACATAAGGTTAAATGTGAAATTGACTGGGATAGAAGAACTGATGGTATGCATCAACATTTAGGTCAACATGTTTTATCTGGTGCATTCTTTAATCTTTTTAATGCAAATACTTTTGCAATACATTTAGGTAGCGATATAAGTTCTGTCGATGTCTACGGAATTTTAAGTGACACTCAAGTGAGAGAAGCTGAAAGACTTGCAAATAAAGTTATAGGTGACGCTTTAATTGTAGAATCCTTTATCCCAACTAAATCTGAACTCAAAAAATTATCTCTTAGACGTGCTCTTCCAAACACCGCGGAAGATATAAGAGTTGTTAAAATTGGTGATTTCGATATTAATGCTTGTTGTGGTCTCCACCCAACATCAACTCAAGATCTTAGGTTTATTAAAATAAAGAAATTTGAGAAACACAAAGAAGGAACAAGAATAGAATTCTTAGCTGGTGAGCGTGCTGTTTATGATTCCTTTAAAAAAGATGAATTCCAAAGTTCTATATGCAAGTATTTAAATTGCAATGAAAATGAAGCTATTAATGGAATAAAAAATTTAAATGAAAACCTACGTGAAGCTAACGAGAACAATAAAAGCCTTAATATTTTATTAGCTAAATATCAAGTCAAAGAAATTCTTGAAAATGCAACTAAAATAAATGACGTCAAAGTCATAAAAGAAATATTTGATGGTGAAAATCTAAAGTATGTAACTAATTTAACTTCTAAGCTTGTTGAAAGTGAAAATACAATTGCTTTAATGGCAGTAAAATCTGAAGATAAGGTTAATCTTTTATTTGCCTGCTCTAAAGATATTACAGAAATAAAAATGAATGATCTTTTAAAAGATGCTATATCCCTTATTGATGGTAAAGGTGGCGGAAGTCCATTCCAAGCTCAAGGTGCTGGTAAAAATAACGCCAACCTTGAAAGTGCCTTAGACTATGCCGTTAGCAAAATAACACAATCTTTAAATTAGCAATATAAGAACATCATAACTATAAAATTATGATGTTCTTATAATTTCAACAATTTGTTTTCTTACTTTCTTTGATTCAGGAAAGAAAAACAAGGGCCAAATATGAATCATGGAAGGATATTCATAATAGTTTATCTTTATTCCTTTTTCATCTGTTATGGTTTTTAACTTCTTGGCATCTGGGTATAATATATCATTAGTTCCTGTGAACAAACTAATTTTTCCAAGTTCTTCAAGGTTACCATAAATGGGACTAATCAAGTAGTGTTTTGAGCCTTTTTCTCCTCCATACCACTTGCCAATATCAATTAATGAAGGTACTGCTAACATTGGATCAAGTTTCTCTACTTCATGTATTTTAGGGTTACTTAATGACATATCTAAAGCTGGTGATATTAGAATTATATTCCCAGGCTGCTGCAAATTCTTTTCTTTTAAAAGCTCTGCTAAAGCAAGACTCATTCCCCCACCTGCTGAATCTCCCATAATTACTATATCTTTAGGCTTTACATCAGAAATAATTTTCTTATATATTGGAAGAATCATCTCAAAAACTTCTTGATGTTTATGTTCCGGTGCTAAAGGATAAATAGGAATAGTTATTGTACAGTTCAAAGCATCTGACAGTTTTCTTAAAAATTCCCAATGCATGCTATTAATTTCATATACATATCCTCCTCCATGAAGAAAAATAATATGTTTTTGCCCTACATTTCTTAGTGGTTTCATTATATAATAGCAATACCCATTTATCTCATCTTTAATAATATTAAATTTATTTTTGATTATTTTAGGTGGTTCATGACTTTCTGATAATTGCCTTTTCTCTATACTATCTCTCAACTCATTTCCAGTTAATTTCCATATTTTATTTATTTTAAAAATTCGTAAAAAAACTTTTGTTAACTTACTTTGAACACTCTCCATGTTATCCTCCTTTCTAAATTTAAAATTTCATTTATATTTATAATATATCTGCTTTACAGAAAAATTTCCACTAAATTAAAAGGCATCAAATTAATTACGTTTAATTAATTTAACACCTTACTCAATTGCTATTACTAACCTTATTCAAGCTCTTATTGTATTTAATCCCTAATCAGTTTGTGTTAGATATTCTACGAATATTTTAACTATATCAGGATCAAATTGCTTTCCTGCGCATCTTTGTAATTCTTTAATAGAATCTTCTTTCCCCAAAGTTTTTTTATAAATATTATTACTAGTCATAGCATCATAGGCATCTGCAATACTAACAATTCTAGATATTAATGGTATACTTTCTCCCTTTAATTTAAGAGGGTATCCATCTCCATCCCATCTTTCATGATGTGTCAATACACCTTTAGCAATATTATCTAATTGATTAGAAGCTTTTATAATTCTATATCCCTTTTCTGTATGAGTTTTAACTATTTCAAATTCATCATCTGTTAATTTTCCTGACTTCAGTAGTATTTCTTCATTTATACCTATTTTACCTATGTCATGAAGTTTTGCAACTATTGTAAGTTCATCCATTACAGGCATTGGAAGTGATAGTCTTTCCCCAATAATCAAAGAATGTTTTAAAACTCTATCCGTATGTTCTTCTGTTTCTAAACTTTTAGTTTGAAGTCCTGTTTGCAGCGAATACATCACTGAACTGTTAAAACTACTTTTTTGTAATAACTTTTGCCTATACACCTTATCCTCTGCTTCCTTTAAAGCCTCATATATACTTTTATTTATATTATCAGTTATAGATGCACCCAAAGATATACTTATATCAATTAAATCATGCTTATAAAGATTACACTGTTTAAATATTTTTTTAATAATATTTTCGCACTCATAATCAGTACTATTAGGAACTAAAATTACAAATTCATCTCCACCTATTCTAAATATTAACTGTCTGTCATCACAGACATCTCTAAGCACCTGAGCCATAAGTTTTAGCAACTCATCCCCTTCACTGTGCCCTAAGGTATCATTTACTAATTTCAAACCATTTGCATCTCCCATTATCACTCCTACTGGAAGATATTCTTTTGCTAAAAGTGCCTTTGCCTTTTCTTCAAAATGAGTTCTATTATATAAGCCAGTTAAAATATCTGTAAAACTTGCACGTTTTAACTCTTCTTCTGCTTCCTTCTTTTCAGTAACATCTAAAATTAGTCCAACTACACCAACAATGTCATTATTTTTATCTATTACAGGTACTTTTACAGCTGCCGTATATATCTCTTTTCCGTCATCTGAGTGAAGTACTGTTTCAGTTTTTATGCTTTGCTTTGTTTGTATAACTTCATTGTCTTCTTTTGTATATTTAATTGCTAATTCTTCTGAAGGATGTATATCAAAACTTGTTTTCCCTACAAATTCATCTATCCCTTTTCCATTATAAAACTTATCAAATTTCTTATTTGTATAAACATATTTTCCATCTTTATCTTTATAAAAGACCATGCCTGGTAATGTTTCCATTACTACCTTCAATACATTTTCTTTTTCTTCTATAATCTTATTCTTTTCATTTATAATATCTAAATTTGTATATATACCAGCTATAGCAGTTATTTGTTCATTTTCATCAATTAATGGAATTATAGTAATTTTTCTATACTTCCCATCTAAACATATTTCTTCTGTTAGGGGCTTCAATGAATTTATAACCAAATTATAATATCCATGCAATTCATTATTTACTGCTCCATTAAAAATTTCTTCATCTTTCAGTCCAATAAAATCCTTATTTATACTTTTATACATATTTTGATATTCTTTATTTACGTATATAAATCTCAAATCAAGATCTTTTATCCATATAGGTTGTAGAATATTATCCACTAATAATTTGAACAGTTTGTACTCCATATCATACTTTCTCCTCTTTAAGTTTACATAAAATAATTTTAATATTAAAATTTAAACCTTGTAGATACACGTCTAATGTTTAACACAAATTACCAATATATATATTACCATATAAATTATGCTGGTTAAACTACAAAAGATTGTAATATAGGGTTTCTCAATAATAATTTAAATTATCATTGGGAAACCCTATATTTTAAAGTTAATCTTAATATTTACTATTTCGTTTTCACTTCCAATTCTCATTGGCGGTCCCCATGTTCCATATCCTGAACTTACAATTAAATTGAAATTATCCTTTATTAAATGTCCATAATCTTTTTCATTTAAATAGTTTGTAACAAGATTACCTGGAAATATCTGTCCCTTATGCGTATGCCCTGAAAGTTGTAAATCCACATTTTCTGCTTCTGCTTCCTCTAAGTTTTCTGGTCTATGGTTTAAAACTATAATCGGAAGTGATTTATCGACATCTTTCAAAATATCACTTAGCGGTTTTATTTCTTGTCCTGTTACTCTTCTGTTTGCTGGATCATTCCTTCCAACTACATAAAAACTCTCTGCTATTTTTATTGACTCATCTTGTAAAAACTTGATATTTGCATCTTCAAAGTATGAAATGGTTTGTGATAAATCACCGGCACTATATTCATGATTTCCTGTAATATCATATACTCCATACTTGGATTTTATATTCTTAAATGTTTCTCTAGAATATTCTTTTAAATTTGTAGTTGTATTTTCATCAAATATATCCCCGCAAAATAAAACTATATCTGGATTTAATTCATTTATTGAATTTATCATTTTATCAATACCATTTTCTTTTATTGTTATTCCCATATGAACATCAGAAATCATGACAACATTTAATGAATTGATTTTTCCTGCATATTTATTAATATTTACTTCATAATTAGTTACAACTTGACTTTGAGCATTCCAAACCCCTAAACCAACTACAATAAATACTATTATAAATACCGAAATCCCATTACAATATATATTTTTTAGGTTTTGTTTAATTGGTTGACCAATATTAATTTTCTTTAAAATAAACTTTATAATATCTACCACAAAAAATATCATTATTGAATAAATAAAAATCCCAAGGTAAGTTGTCCCAATCAATGTAACTATAGATGTTATCCAATTATCTGTAGTTAATATGCCTCTAAATACATTACTTAAAATAAAAGCTAAGGCAACAGTCCAATATATCAACCAATATATTAACCAACACCTTCTATATTTAAATTTTAAGCGTCCATGTAAAAATATTCTTTTTCCTTTTAAGCCAATATAATAACAAAGGCTAATGTATAAACCTAATACAATAAAAATTGATATAATCATCTTAGTATTCATTTTCTACTTACCTCTTTTCAATTGACATAGAATAATTGTAAGTTGCACATAATAGCTCCAATGAGAAAACTCAATAAGCCAATTTTTTAACAGTTAAAAGTTCTTTGTTGTGCTTCGCACTTTTTTTAGAGGTGTATATTTTTTAATAGTCAAAAGTTTTTAATTGCGCTTCGCGCTTTTTTAGAGGTGTATAATTTTTATCTAATATTTCTTTTAATCCACCTTCTGCTAAATGAGCAAAGTATTTTGAGCAATTTAAAATTGCTTTTTCATCTACTTGATACGCAGGGTGATGATGTGCATAAGATAATCCTGTTCCTATAATAATAAATGCACCTGGTATCTTCTTTTGATAGTATGCAAAGTCCTCTCCTTCTAATCCCATAGAAATCTGCTTAACATTATAGCCTGCCCTTTTCCCAAGTTTAGTGCCAAAGTCAACCCATTCTGCCGTATTATTAGTTGCTGGTGATCCTGAATGCCAAACAAGTTCTGCACTTCCCCCAAAAGATTGTGCTATTCCAGTAATTATTTCCTTCATTCTTCTAGATATTAGCTCACGTATATCTTCATTTAATGTTCTAACGGTTCCTTCAAGATATGCAGTTTCGGGTATTACATTCCACGTATTTCCGCCCTCTATATGTGTTACACTTAAAAGTGCTTTTTCTGTTGCACCTATGTTACGACTAACAATTGTTTGAAGAGAAGTAACTATATTGCTTGCAATTATGATTGGATCTATTCCTCTTTCTGGTTTAGCTGCATGACTTCCAACCCCTGTGACTTTAATTTCAAATCTATCAACTGCTGCAGTCATAGCTCCGGGTTTCATCCCCATAATACCAACTTCTGCATCAGAAACATTATGTACTCCAAAGATTGCCTCTACATCATCTAAAACACCTGTTTCTAAAATTTTCTTAGCCCCATCTGCACTCTCTTCTCCTGGTTGGAAAATAAATTTTACTGTACCAATTAAAGATGTTTGATGTCTTTTAACTAAATAAGCAGCTCCCAAAATTGCTGCTGTATGAAAATCATGTCCACATGCATGCATCTTACCATCAATTTTAGACTTATAAGGCAAGCTTGTCTCTTCTTGAATCGGCAATGCATCTATATCACATCTAATAGCAATAACTGGTCCATTTGGATTTCCTTTTATTTGAGCTACAAGCCCTGTTTCTAGTGGTAAATCAAGAACTTCTATATCTACTTTTTTTAATAACTTCTTTATTAACTTTGTTGTTTCAAATTCTTCATTAGGTAATTCAGGATTTTCATGTAATTTACGATATACACCTATAAGTTCGTCATTTAAATTCTCTATTATTGATAATAATATCTTATTCATCATATTAGTCCCCCTTTAATTGATGCTTAAATTATAGCATCTCTCCTTACGGTGTCAATGCATATAACTATTTTACTATAATGATTTATTAAAGCCATTAATTATACAATTTTTCTCTAAGTATTTCCAATAAAATGTTGTTTGTTATAGTGATTTGAATAAATCACTTTCAATAACTTCATTATTTAATACTTAATTATTCATTAAAATACGTTACTTCTTTATTACATTAGTTACTATCATAATTCCAACTACGAATATCACATAAAATGTTATATATGACAATCCCCATATTCCACTAAAAGAATACCTAACTTTTTCATAAGTTTTTAGCATTCTATTATCCTCTTTTATTGTTTGAATGAAGTCTTTCCCATATTTAATAATAAATGCTGTAAGTGCTAAAACTCCAGCAAAAGCATATATAGCTATAGATATGGATTGTAGTAATGGTATGTCAATCAAGGACATTCTTGCCATTATAAAAGTTATTGTGTTATTAAATATATGCGCTATTATTGATGGCACAATAGACTTGGACTTAATCGTAATAAATGCCAAAACAATTCCCATTAATACAGGATTAACAAATTGGACCAAGTTTAAATGAAACATAGAAAATAAAATAGAAGATACGATAATTGCTGTTAAGTTTCCATACTTTTGCATACTCTTAAGTATAAAACCTCTAAATATTATTTCTTCCAATATAGGTCCTAGTAAACATGCATATATTAAAAATAATATTAAATATTTACTTTGTGTAGGAAAACTAAAATCTGGCTCTGGAATAATTATACCGTAACGTTTAATAATTGTTGAATATGTTAAATAGATTATACTTGAAATCATTCCTATTCCTATACAAGAAATTGTTCCTAATAATATAAATATTTTAGGTGATTTATTTCTGTTAAATATATCTTCTTTAAATTTTATATTTGTAGTCTTCATTGCTATTATAATTGCTATTATATCTCCAATTATACAGGGAAGGTATCCTACCAAAAAATTATACTTATCTTTATAAATCCCTAAAATAGTATTTATTTCATGATTAGTTGTTGTATCTATGCCTAAAACTCTCCCCCTAATTTTAATGCCTAATATAATTGCGAATCCTATTATATATACTAATATCGCCAATATAAGAAGCATTCTTGCACAATTTCCGCCAGTTTTTTTCATATCATTTTTTAGTTTTAATTTCCTACTCTCAATTTCTTGTTGAAAATCATTTACCATCTCTTTACCTACCATTCCATTAATTAATTATCAAGTGAAACTTGATTCGGGTTGGGGTGATCTCCATCTAAATCTTAGCTGAACCTATACCCTAAGGGGCCACAATATCCCTGCAAAGTTTAATATTATTATATCATATCAATAGTTCTATATAATTCTTCTCTTCTATCTTTCTTTATATCAAATTTTTCCTTAACTTCTAAGACTTTTTCTATTTCTAAATCTCTTATAATTATTGTTTCTTCAGAATTTATCTCATTTAGAATTTCTCCACTCGGACTTACAAAAATTGATCCTCCATTATACTGCAAACCATTACCTAAGCCTACTCTGTTTATACCTATAACATAACATTGATTTTCTATAGCTCTTGCTTTTAATAATATTATCCAATGACCTTCTCTGGATTCAGGCCAGCTTGCTGCAACAATTATTATTTCTGCTTCTTTAGAAGCTATTTGAAATATCTCTGGAAATCTTAAGTCATAGCAAATAAATGGAGTTATATTGAATTCATTTATTTGGCAAATACATATTTCATCTCCACTATAATATTTAACATTTTCTCCACCATAAGAAAATGGGTGTATTTTAGTATATTCAACTAAAATTCTTCCTTCTTGAGAGGCAATAACATATTTATTCTTGCCTTTTTCATCAACTTTTATCGCAAATCCTAGGCCTATGTTCATTTTATTCTCTATAGCTACCTTCTTAATCCAATTTATTATTTCTTCTTCTGTTAATGAAAGATTATTTATATCCATTGTAAAACCTGTTAATGTCATCTCAGGGAATAAAATTAACTCTAATTTGTCTTTTGAAGCTTTTTTAACAAAATCCTCAACTTTTTTCATATTTTCAGTGCTATCTTCCCAAGTTATGTTCATTTGAGCAATTCCTATAATCATTTTCTTCCTCCTTAATAAAGTTACAAAAATAATCTATTTAATAGAAAGTCTAATATACTTTCATTAATTTTTTTGATTGTGCCTAATTAAAACATTGAAATCTGATTGTCCTCGTACCCCTTCTTATAAGCATCAATAATATCTTCCATTTTGTATAATATTCCAAATCCATCACATTCTTTTTGAAACAACTGCCACAATTCCTTTGCTTTTGGAGATCTACATTCATAGTCATTTTTAAACTGTTGTATATACTTTTGCTTGATTCCCGGAAAAGTCTCATCAAGTTTTTTATAATACCACTCTCTTTGATTTTGCCTCAATGTTACTCCAAAGGCCGGATATATAAACTTAGCTCCATTTTCATGGGCATGATTAACTATACTACTTATATTTTCTTCATTATCTTCTAAAAATGGAAGAACTGGCATAAGCAATATTCCTGCAAAAATTCCATTATCCGAGAGTTCTTTTATGGCAGAAAACCTTTTTGAAGTTGTTGTTACATTAGGCTCTATCTTTTTACAAAGTTCATCATCACAAGTTGTTATAGTCATCTTAATAATAACTGGAGAATGGGTTTTTATCTTTTTTAAAATATCAATATCTCTTGTGACCAAGCTACTTTTAGTTGCAATGGAAACTCCAAATCCATGAATATTAATGAGCTCCAATGCACCTCTTGTTAAAGAATATTCCTTTTCAAAAGGATTATAGGGGTCGCTCATAGCACCAGTTCCGATTACACCTGTTCTTTTCTTTGATTTAAGTTCCTTATTAATTAAAGCAATTGCATCTTTTTTAGCTCTTACTACATCAAAGTTATCTATTCTATAACATTCACTACGGCTGTCACAATAAATACACCCATGACAACATCCCTTGTAGATATTCATATTATAATTCTTCCCAAACCAATCATTATGCTCAGCATATCCGGATATAATTGTTTTTGCAGTTATGAATTCCATTATTCCCCTCCATTTAATTCTATATATGTCTTTTCATTATGCTAAATTAAGCGTCTTAAAATAACTTTTTAAAGATATCTAAAATTAGTATAGCAATTTTAACATAACAACATATTTCATATTATAATTTCTTATATATGCATTATTATAAACATATATTATTAATAAGTTATTATATAGTTAAAAATATAATTTAATTATGTAAAATATTACTATAGCTTACCTATAATTATCTTTTCCGTTGAAAATTAAGAATAATATTATGAAAAAGCACTCAATTAGCTTAAACTATACCCTGCATAATCAACAGGATGTTGTTCACTTAAATTGAATGCTTTTTATTATCCTTAAATCTCTATTTAATTAAACAATTTCTAATTTTTCTTATCAATTTGATTTTTCTTCTGTAGCCACTGGATACTTTCGAGCTACAATAATTTCTACTCTTCTATTTTTAGCTCTACCTGCCTCTGTTGTATTCTCAGATTTAGGCATATATTCACCATAAGCTTGAATAGATACTTTATCTGCACTAATTGTTCCTGAATTAACCATAAAATTCATTACATTTATAGCTCTCATTGCACTCAAATCCCAGTTAGATCGAAATTTTTCATTTTTAATAGGTACATTGTCTGTATATCCCGCAACTTTTATCTGATTATCTAATCCTTGAATCATCTTTGAAATTTCTAAAAGTAATGGTGATAAATTATTTATTACCTCTGCCTCACCTGTATTAAATAAAACAGCATCTTGTATGGAAATTTGTAGTCCATCATTGTTAAGATCAACTTTAACCTTATCAGAATAACCCTCTTTTGTAATTTCTTCCTCTAACATTTTTTTTACTTCAGTCATCTTGTCATACTCAGCTTGTCCTGGTGAAGCCTCCATAGGGATAACTGAGTTACCATCGCTTTGCATTACGCCACTACCACCTGCAAAAATAATATTAAATTGTTCGCTCATTTCCTTAAGTTTTACTTTATCTGTTTGACCCATAGCAAACATAACAATAAATAGTGCTAATAGGAGTGTTAACATATCTGAATATGGAAGAAGCCATGCTTCATCAACATGTTCTTCATGATGTTGTTTTTTTCTACTCATCATTATTCTCCTTTAAATTAGTTTTCATTATTGTTTTCTTCAAATCTAATTCTTTGTTTTGGTTCTAACATTCCTACTAGTTTTCTTTCAATACTTTTTGGATTATTCCCTGCTTGAATAGCTAAAATTCCTTCAAGCATAATATTCATATTATTTACTTCTTCTAAAGATTTTCTTTTTAATCTGTTTGCAAATGGATGCCAAATTAAATATCCAGTAAAAATACCATAAACAGTTGCAACGAAGGCTGAACATATACTTTCTCCAAGTTTTGCAATATCATTAAGATTTCCAAGAGCACCAATCAGTCCAATAACAGCTCCTAAAACTCCAAGAGTTGGAGCTGTACCCCCTGCTGTTGAGAATGCTGAAGCACCAAGACGATGTCTCTCTTCCATACTCTCAATTTCTATTTCTAATACTTCTTTTATGAGGTCTGGCTCTAAACCATCGACCACCATCTCTAATCCTTTTTTCAAAAACTTGTTTTCTAGTCCTTGTATAGTACTTTCAAGAGATAATAATCCATCTCTTCTAGTTGTTTGAGCCATTTCTATAAGCTGTGTAATAGTTTCAGCAGGATCTTGTTTATTCTTATCACTAAAAAGAACCCCAAAAATTTTAGGAAGTTTAAGAAACTCACCTTTTGGAAAAGAATTCATTAAACCAATTACAGTACCGCCAATGATTACCATCATTGCTTCAGCGCTTAGTAGTATAGAAAGACTCGCCCCTTTTTCTAGCATAGCTGCAACTACAATTACAAAACCGCCAATAAGACCTATAATCAAAAATATATCCATGTTTGTCCTCCTTTTAATATGTGTGAATTAATCCATACAAATGCTATTTTTTTATTTAGCACTTTAGTTATTTCACCTAATATAATTGTAATAATTCAAATTTCTCCTCATATTCTTCAAATTTCTCCTAAAAATATAATACCATAATATTTGTTAATCGAAAACCATATTTTAATATGTATTTTCACAATAATACAATTTGTTATAATGTTTGAACGTCCTATTCCCCTAGCTTACATTGAATTATATATACTGTATCTGATTATTTATAAACATTAATAATCATTATTATTAATGTTTATATTATCTTATTCTTTTTTGTCGAAAATTAAATATTCCATCTGTCGTAAATTATATATAGTATAAAATTTGATTTAAGTTAAATAATAACTATACATTATGGATATTTAAGATGAGGAGGTATAAAAAATTGAATGAAGGATTAGTAGTTTTTGTGCGCTCTATTATTGGATTTTTTTCTTTACTTATTTTTGCAAAGATATTAGGGAAGCAACAAATTAGTCAATTAAGCTTTTTCGATTATGTGCTTGGAATAACAATTGGATCTATTGCTGCAAGTCTTACTACGGACTTATCTAGTAGAGCTTGGCCTCACTTTGTAGGCCTTTTAACTTGGGCTCTGCTCGGATATATAATGGAATATATCACTTTAAAATGGAGATATGCTTCAAAATACATAGATGGAGAGCCTACAATTGTTATTATGAATGGTAAAATAATGGAAAACGCATTGCGGAAAATGAAGTACAAAGTATCTGATATTATGGCATTATTAAGAAATAAAGATGTGTTTGACTTGTCACAAGTGGATTTTGCAATAATTGAACCAAATGGTCAGTTATCTGTACTTAAAAAGCCAGAATATGAGCCTTTGACACCTAATGATATGAGTATTCTTAAAGCACCAACGGGCATAAGTACAGAGCTTATTTACGATGGAATCCTTATAGATCAAAATTTGAAACAACTTAATAAAACTGAAAGCTGGATTATGGATCAGCTAAAAATGCATGAAATCAAGAATATTTCAGAAGTATTTCTTGCAACATTGACTCCTTCCGGCTCTTTATATGTGGATAAATATGATGATCATATTATAAAAATAACTGATATCGGTGATTTTAAAGGACCATATTAAGAAATCTTAATAATTATAGAAATATAGATAAAAGTAATTAAAAGTGGGTGAAATATGATGAGAAAATTTTTAGTTATTAGCATTCCAATAGTAACTTTAATTTTATTTGTATTAATTATGTTTAGTGGTAATATTTTAAAACATCCTCTAGGAAAAGATGATAATATCCCTGAGTCAATACAGTTAATCATTCAGGACATAGATTCAGAAAATTGGGAAGAGGCCAATAATAAAACAGAAAATTTATCAAATACTTGGGAAAAAATAGTTAAAAGAATTCAATTTAGTTCAGAAAGAGATGAAATAAATTCATTTAGTACAAATATAGCTCGTATTAGAGGTACAATTATGGCAAAGGATAAATCAAGTTCATTTGCTGAATTAAACGAAGCATACGATCATTGGAAGGAGTTATCGAATTAAATTTAAAGTTTATTTATGCAATTAATACACAATTTAATAATTTCAAAAAAATCTTAAAATTATACTACATATTAATATACTCCTATATCTATAAAGTATAAACTTAACCAGATATAGGAGTATATTAATTATTTATTATATTGAGGTTCTTCTTGCTTTACAAAGTCAAATCTTGATTGAATCGTTTGTGCTACATTGTCCATTGTGTTTGAAAGTTGATTAAACATTTGTTTTGCCTCTTGATTATCTGTGTCTAAAGAAAATGTCTTCATATCAGAAGCTAATCCTTTAGCACTAGCTAGTGCTGTTTCAAGTTTGTTTCCTGTTGGCATAAAAATTCCTCCTTAATATTTTTTTATTACAAGTTTATTTTGCTCATAACTAATTTAAATATTCAATTTATTCATAATAAAAAAACATTCAACCACATAATGAATTAATCCATTATACTTTAAATTTCTTTATCATCTCACTTAAATTATTTGCAAGCTTAAATTGTTCATGAGCAGTTTCAGAAATCTCATTTATAGAATAAGTAGATTCACTTAAGTTTTTTTCTACATCATTAGTATTTTCTGAAGACTTTTGCGACATCTCTGCCATATGTTGAACAGCATCGGAAACTTGACTTATTGTAGCACTAATTTCTTCTGACATTGCTGCTAATTCTGTTGACATAGAGCTTACAAAATCTGCATCCTCATAATATTGGCTTCCTATTTGAGAGAATTGTTCAAATTGTTTATTTACATCTTCATCCATGAATTGTAAAAGTTCATTACTACTTACTGACAAATCATCAAAGGATCTTTGTACCTTTTCAATTATGCCCGTAACATTGTTAGCAGCCTCTGAGGATTGCTCCGCAAGCCTTCTTACCTCTTCCGCAACTACAGCAAAGCCTTTTCCTTGTTCACCAGCTCTTGCAGCTTCTATAGCTGCATTTAAAGATAGTAAATTAATTTGTTTAGCTATGGCAGAAATCGTATTTGCCATAATACTTATTTCATTTACTACCTTACCTTCTTCAATAGACTTTAAAATCATAGATTCCTTTTCTGCATATACTTTTTTAATAGTTTCAATTGCTTGCTTACTGCTATTCTCTACATTATTTGCTCTTTCTTTTATATTTATAGCATTGTTAGTTCCATCTGTAGCTTTTTCAGACAATATATTAACACTAGAATTGACCTCTTCAACAGATGCAGATAGTTCCTCTGCTATAGCACTATTTTCTTGAAGACTCATATTTATATTCCTAGTTGCTTCATTTATTCCAGTAAAATTACTACTTACTTCATTTATAGAAAGTGATAAGTTGTTGCTAGAAGAGTCTATATCCTTTGCATTTTCAGCAATAATATTTATAAGTTCCCGTACGTTTTGTTGAGCTTTATTTAAGGTGTCAGCAGTTTGTCCATACTCATCATGGCGCTTGAGAATTAAATCCGCTGAAAAATCATAATTTGAAAGTCTTGTAGCTAAATTTATTATCTTAAATAATACTTTAGACGAATCTTTAGAAATAATTAGTCCTAAAACCAATGTTATTATTATTGCAAAAAATGATAACATTGCAAATTGAATTTTAGTAGTATTTATATTAGTTTTCATAGAGCCTTGAGTTTCCGTTGCTGTCATTTCCATAACTTCCGTCATTAAATTTATATCTTCTCTTGCATCTTCAAAAGCTTTATCAAATGCCGCTTGATTCTTCACTAAACCTGTATCAATATTAAAGCTATTTAACCAAGTTTGATAATTATTGTCAAATTCAGTTTGAAGTTCAAATATATTCTTATTAGCATCCTTATGTTTTATATTCTCTAAAGATGATCTTATAGGAAGTAATATATCCATAGCAGACTTAATTCTATCTTTTGTTTGATTAATATTGTCTTTTAAATCTTGCTTGTTTTTAGTCTTATCAAAATCACTTATATTTCCATTATTCAGCGCATTGCCTGCAATAAGAGACTGATACATATCCCTATCTGCATTTAATATAAGCACATTTACTTTATACATTTTTTCATAATAAGCATCTGTTAATGTGTCATAAGTACTATTAACTTTCCATATTCCTGCTAGTGATATAACTATAACTGATAATAATGGTATTATTATCATAAGCATCAATTTAGTTCTTATTTTTAAATTTTTCATAGTAACTTTCCCCCATTTATTTTAATTATAAATCACACGAAATTTTCAAATTTTGTATATGTAAATTATTTTTAAATTTGGTATTCTAATTACTATTATTCTACAAAATTGTATTTTCTCCTTCTTAATTTCTTAAAATATATTTATATTATATTGAAATTCGACACAATTATCATTAACCGCAAATCTTTTTTTGTGAAATTATGTATTAAATTTTTATAAACATCAAAAAATTATGAGTTGTTTCTTGAAAATTAAATCTAATTAATTTACTTTTGTTTCCAAAAAAGCCTTATATTATTCAAGAAGTTTTATAACTTTCATACATTAGAAAATTTGAAAGAGTCATTGATAAAAATATCAATGACTCCTTTAATTCATCTTGAAACTATAGTTCTTCACCATTAGTCTTTATTACATTTTGATACCAATAGAAGCTATCCTTCTTATAACGATTCATTGATGCTCCTTCTTCTTCTTCACGATCTACATAAATGAAACCATAACGCTTTTGATATCCATTTAACCAGCTTAATAGATCTGTTATTGACCATGTACAGTATGCAAGTACTTCACAGCCTTCATTAACAGCTTCCTTTAATTCTTCTATATGTGCCTTTAAGTATGCTATACGATAATCATCATGAATCTTATTATCTTCAGTCTTCTTATCAAATGCTCCTAACCCATTTTCAGAAATAACTATTGGTAAGTCATATCTGCTTGTGATAATTCTACAGCACATTCTTATACCCATAGGATCTATAGTCCAATCCCAATCTGTAGTTTTTAAATATGGATTTGGTGGGTTCTTGTATAATCCAGGTGTTCCACTAACTTGTGCTGTACCTTTTTTACCTGTAGTATTCATTTCAGCCATTCCAACACCATCTATTGGATTGTATTCAACAACTGCTGTTTGATAGTAGTTTACTCCCATAAAGTCAACTTGAGCTGCTGCCTTCATAAGTTCTGCATCCCCATCTTCAAACTTTGGTGCAACGCCTTGTGATTCTAAATACTTAAATGCTGCTTTTGGATAACGTCCATATGCATAAACATCCATCCACCAGAATGATTGTAAATCATCATAATCTGCCTTCGCCATATTATTTATCGGAGAACAATCAATTGGATAAGATGGTCCGAATGCAAAACTTGCGCCTATCTTACCATTTGGAACTATTTTTCTAAATGCAAGTACTGCCTTAGCATGTGCTATGTTTGCATGATGATTTACTTGATAGAACATCTTTGAATCATTCTTCTTACCTGGTGGGTGTGTTGCCATCATCCATCCATGGGCTGTAAATATATTTTGTTCATTTAGAGTTATCCAGTACTTAACTTTATCTTTATAACGTTCAAATAGAGTTATTGCATAATTTTCATAATCATCTATTATATTTCTACTTTCCCACCCATTATACTCTTCTTGTAAAGCTTGTGGTAAATCCCAATGATAGATTGTAACCATTGGTTCAATTCCATATTTTAAGCATTCATCAATTACATCATCATAGAATTGTAACCCTTTTTCGTTAACTTCTCCTTTACCCTTTGGATAAATTCTTGGCCAAGAAATTGAAAATCTATAAGTCTTTAATCCCATTTCTGCCATTAACGCTATATCTTCTTTAAAACGATGATAGTGGTCAACTGCTACATCACCTGTTGTAGATTTAAATGTTTTCCCAGGAATCCTTACAAATTCATCCCAATTGCTTTTTCCTTTTCCTTCTTCTTCAGCAGCACCTTCTACTTGATAGGCCGCAGATGCGCTTCCCCATAGAAAATCTTTTTGGAAACCATGTTTTTCTTTAAAATACATTTCCGTCCTCCTAACAATATTTTTTATTATCTTCTTGATTAAATCTCATATTAATTTAATATCAAGTGAAACTTGATTCAGGTGGGGTTTGATCCCCATCTGAATCTTAGTTGAACCTATCCAGGAGCGTGCAGCCGTTATCTCCCACTTGAAGAAGTGGGAGTGTTACGGATGCTAGCTATCGGATAAAAATTACCCTTAATTATTAACAATTTTATAATTCTAGATTATCATACAAATACGAGTGTTGTCTATATCTTTTAATATTTAATGTTATGACTTTTAGTTTTGCGATTAATTAAGTATTTCTTGAAAAATGCTATTAACAAAATAAAAGGATTAAGCCGAAATATTCTTTTCCGCCTAATCCTTTTGATTTTTCATTAATTTTTCTTTACCAATTTCACAACATTCTCAACATAGGTGCAGACAAGCATTGTGATACTAAATTGCGTAATTATTTATTTTGCGTAAAGATGCACCCATTAGCGATCATAAAATTCTTTATGGTTTAGACTTTTTTGCAATTATAGCATTTTAAAATATTCATTAAACACTAGGCCCAAAAGTCTTTTTTGAGACACTCCATTTCGAATTACAATAGATATTGCTAGCATAATTGACTTTTTAATTCTTCTTTATCCAAGGTACATTTCAGTTGGTTGATTACTTTACCCTTATCTAAGACAACAACAGCAGGTACATTTTTTATCTCATATTTTTCAACAAGACTTTTCTTTGTTGCCATATCCCCCTTGACAATCTTGTATTCATTATCTAGTTCTCTATTTACCTCTTCTAATAACATTTCGAACTCTAAGCTCCCATTAAGTAAAGCATTGCCGAATAATAACAATACTTTTTTTTCGCTTTTTATTACATTCTCATTAAAATCATTCAATTCTTCAATATAGCGCTCGGCTGCCACAGCAGCAGTTGCTCCATCGCCAGCTGCAGAAACGACTTGTCTTAAATATTTAACACGGTTGTCTCCAATGGCATAAACTCCTTCTACCCTAGTTTCCATAAGTTCATTTACAGGTATATATCCACTTAAGTCCATTTCAACACCACTATTTTGGAGAAAATTAGTGGACGGAACCATACCAACAAAGAAGAATACACCCTGACAACCTATCTCTACTGTTTTTCCGGTCTTAAAACTCTTGATTTTTACTCCTTCAACATTCTCTGTTCCAAGAACTTCCTCTATTGTTGAGTTCCATATAAACTCCATCTTCTTATTATTAAAGGCTTTTTCACTACTTACTTTATTGCAATCGAGAATTCCTTCATCATGAAGGACTATAACAGTCACTTTATCAGCAAACTTAGTTATATATATTCCCTCTTCAATTGCTTGGTCACCACTTCCTACAACAACAACATGTTCGCCTTCAAAGAACTCTGCATCACAAGTTGCGCAATAGGCGACACCCATACCTTGTAGTTTTTTTTAAACCAGGAATTTTA